>Ga0079223_10001487_pt1 | contig 13926 bp, 11 predicted proteins | sample Stecom2011_FD_75072 | JGI IMG/M metagenome (GOLD analysis project Ga0079223, IMG submission 75072) | Agricultural soil microbial communities from Utah to study Nitrogen management - Steer compost 2011 | ecosystem: Environmental > Terrestrial > Soil > Agricultural land | place: USA: Utah... | reverse complement strand
GCGCAGCGGGCGGTCTTCGCCCAGGTAGCGGGCGATCACGTCTTGGTATGCCGCCGCTACGTCGGTATCGCGCAGGTGAATGGCCGGGACGCCCTGGTTCGAGGCCTGCAGCACGGCTTCGGATTCGGGAATGACACCAACCAGCTTGATGCGCAGGATATCTTCAATATCTTGCAGTGACAGCATTTCGCCGTCGGCGACGCGCTTGGGGCTGTACCGTGTGAGCAGCAGGTATTCCTTGATGGGTTCCTCGCCCCGTTCGGCGCGGCGCGACTTGGCTGCCAGTATGCCCAGGATGCGATCGGAATCGCGCACGGACGAGACTTCGGGGTTGGTGACCACCAGGGCGTCGTCGGCAAAGTACGAGGCCATCAGTGCGCCCGTTTCAATGCCGGCCGGCGAATCGCAAATAATGTATTCGAACTCCATGTCGGCCAGGTCGTTCAGAACCTTTTCGACGCCTTCTTTCGTGAGGGCGTCTTTGTCGCGCGTTTGCGAGGCCGGCAGGATGAACAGGTTTTCGAGCTGCTTGTCGCGGATCAGCGCCTGGTTGAGGGTGGCTTCGCCCTGGATGACATTGACGAAGTCGTACACCACCCGGCGCTCGCACCCCATGATCAGATCGAGGTTGCGCAGCCCGACGTCGAAGTCGATGACCACGGTCTTGTGGCCGCGCATGGCCAGCCCCGCTGAAAAGCTTGCACTGGTGGTCGTTTTGCCCACGCCGCCCTTGCCGGATGTCACCACAACGATTCGCGCCATGACGATTGAATTCCTCTGTTCGAATAAATCACGTAATCGTAAAGCAAAAATGGCCTGTGGCCATTACTTGCCCAATGATTCAAATTGCAAGCTCTCGCCGTTCAGACTGATGATGGCGGGCCGGTTGTGCACTTCGGGTTCCAGCCGCGTCTCGATCACCCTGTAGACGCCGGCGATGGCCACCAGCTCGGGGTCGAGCTCGGTGGTGAAAATGCGCGCGTGCGTGTCGCCCCGTGCGCCGGCCATGGCTTTGCCCCGCAGCGGCCCGTAAACATGGACGTTGCCGTCGGCGATGACCTCGGCCCCGCGGCTGACCATGCCGATGATGATCAGGTCGGTGTCGCGAGCGTAGACGCGCTGACCCGAACGCAGTGGCCGGTTGACGATCATGGCGGCCGGTGCAATGGCGGGCGGCATGTCGGCAGGCGGTGCTGCCGGTGCCACGCTTGCGGCGGGCGCATTGTCGGCGGCGGGGGTCGTGCCTGCTACGGGTGCATCGCCCGTCTGTGTGGCGGCGGAACCGGCGTCGGCGGGTGCCGCGGCGTTGGGTGGGTTCTTTTCGGGTATGACTGCGGCGGCCGGTACGTCGTGTTCCGGCACCGGAGAGCTGGCGGGCCGCACGGGTGCTCCACCCAGATCGACAGCCGGCAGGCCTGCCGCAATGGCGGCCTCCTGTTGGGCGCCTTCGGCCACGACGCCCACCGGGTGCAGGTCGTGCGCGCGCAGGGCATCGATGAGTGCGGGCCAGTCGACGTCGCCCTGGATGAGGCTGGCATCGACGACCACGGGTTCGTTCTCGAAAAACGCCCCGGCGTCGTGCATGCGCTGCGCCAGGGCGTCGATGAGGCTTTGCGTGTCGGCTTCATGCAGCACGACGCGTATGGCATAGAGGGTGGCGCTCTTGAAGTCGAGCGCCAGCCGGCTTTTGCGCGGAGGAGTCTTCTTGCTCACCTTTTCTGTGCCCAGGAGTCTTTGAGAGTGACGCTGCGGTTGATGACCGGCCGCTCGACGGTGGATTCTTCACGGTCGGCGGTGAAGTAGCCCAGCCGTTCGAACTGCCAGGTTGTGCCCGGTTCTGCGCGCGTGCCGGGTTCCAGCCAGCCCTGCACGATCTGGCACGAATCGGGGTTCAGTGCGGCAATGAAATCTTTGTCGCCGGCATCGGGGTGCGGATCGGTGAAGAGTCGGTCGTAGAGACGGATTTCGGCGGCGACCGCGTCGGCGGCATTGACCCAGGTGATGTTGCCCCTGACCTTCACCGAGTCGGCGCCCGGGGTACCGCTCTTCGTGTCGGGCAGGTACTCGGCGTGAACCTCGATGACCTCGCCCTGTTCGTTCTTGACGCAGCCGGTGCACTCGACGATGTAGCCGTACTTGAGCCGCACGCGGTTGCCCGGGAACAGCCGGAAGTATTTTTTGGGCGGATCTTCGCGGAAATCGTCGCGCTCGATCCAGAGCTCGCGCCCGAACGAGAAGTTGCGCATGCCGGCTTCGGGGTCGTGCGGGTTGACGGGCGCCTGACAGGGCTCATGCTGGCCTTCGGGCCAGTTGGTGATGACGAGTTTGAGCGGGTCGAGTACGGCCACTGCACGGGGCGCGACGGGGTCGAGGTCGTCGCGCAGCGCCTGTTCGAGCACGCTGTAGTCGATGCGCGAATCGGCCTTGGATACGCCCAGGCGGTCGCAGAACAGACGGATGGAAGACGGTGTGTAGCCGCGGCGGCGCAGCCCCGCAAGCGTGGGCAGGCGGGGGTCGTCCCAGCCGGCGACGTGCCCCTCGCGCACCAGCTGCAGCAGCTTGCGCTTGCTGGTCACCACATAGCTGAGGTTCAGCCGCGCGAACTCATACTGCTGGGGCAGCGGTTCAAGCAGCAGGCCGAGCTCGGCCAGGCGCTCGAGGATCCAGTTGTAGAACGGACGCTGGTCTTCGAACTCGAGCGTGCAGATGCTGTGCGTGATGCATTCCAATGCGTCTTCGACCGGGTGCGCCCATGAATACATGGGGTAGATACACCATTTGTTGCCGGTGCGGTGGTGCTCGACGTGGCGGATTCGGTACAGCACCGGGTCGCGCATGTTGATGTTGGGCGAGCTCATGTCGATGCGCGCACGCAGGCACAGGCTGCCGTCGGGGTGTTTGCCGTCGCGCATTTCGCGCAGAAGGCGCAGCGATTCCTCGGCCGGGCGGTCACGCCAGGGCGAATTCGTACCCGGCTCGGTGAGCGTACCCCGCGTGGCGCGGATTTCGTCGGCGCTCTGCTCGTCGACGTACGCATGGCCCGCCTGCACCAGCGCTTCGGCGAATTCGTACATGTACTGGAAGTAGTCGCTGGCGAAATAGAGGTTGTCTTCTTCGCCGTACGTCCAGTCGAAGCCGAGCCACTTGACCATTTCGATGATCGCCTCGACGTATGCGGCCTCTTCCTTTTCGGGGTTGGTGTCGTCGAAGCGCAGGTGGCAGGCACCCTGGTAGTCGCGTGCCAGCCCGAAGTTCAGACAGATGCTCTTGGCATGACCGATATGCAGGTAGCCGTTGGGTTCCGGCGGAAAGCGGGTGCGGATGCGGGCGGGATCGGGGGCGGCACCGCGTTGCACGTAGGCGGGCCCCGGACGCCCGGCCCAGGGCTTGTGCGCATGGCGGCCTTGCGCCAGATCTTTTTCGATGATGGTGCGCAGGAAATTGGAAACCGGGCCGGGACTTGGAGCAGAACTCATACGGAAAGCAGCCAATGAAAACAATAGACGGTGGGTAAAGTATGCATTTTGCCACGTTCGGCAGGGTTTGCCCGGGGACATGGCCAGAACCCGGCGTGTCGCTTTACACTGGCGCCCATTATGAGCTACTCGGCCCTCTGGTTATCGCAGGCCCAGTTCTTCATCAGCCTGTCGTTCCTGCTGCTTTTTCTCCTGCTCGAGATCGGGCTGGCATGGGCGCTCGTCGTCTTCAAGCTGCGCGGGCAGTGGGGCGACCCGCGTGGTACGCAGGCCTACCGGTTCTGGGTGCGGGTGTTCGCGCTGGCGTTCGTGCTCAGCTTCGCTGCTGCGGTGCCCGTCATGGTGCAGTTGGGCAGCCTGTGGCCGCTGCTCATGGAACGCATTGGCGACGTTGCAGGGCCGCTGCTGGCCGCAGCGGTGTTCACCGTCTTCCTGTTCAGGGCGTGCTTCGTGGGGGCCATGCTCTTCGGTCAGCGGCGTTTGTCCGACCGTGCGCACACCGTGCTGGTCGCCCTGGTTGCGCTGGGTGTCACGTTATCGGCTTTGTGGCCGATGGCTCTGTTTTCGTGGATGCGCACGCCGGCCGGCGCTTTTTTTTCGAACGGGCAGTACGTCGTTACGGAATGGTCGCGGGTCATTCTGAATCCCTCTTTCCCGTGGTATGCCGCCTTGCTGTTCACCCTCGCGCTCGCGGCCTCCTGCCTGTTCATGCTGGGCGTCAGCGCCCTGCAGAGCCTGCGTCGGGCGCTGCCCGATGCTGATCGTATGGTGTTCAACGGTGCCGCGCGCGCTGCCGTGTTCTTTCTGTTGGTGCTGGGGGCGCTGGCCGTACAGGCGGGGCGCGAGCTGGCCGAGCACGAGCCGGCCCGGGCCGCCGCCGCTGCGGGCTATTGGCAGTCGGGCCCGGAACCCAGTTTTTCGCTATTCAGCATTCGTGATCCTGCCACGGGTGGTGATCGCTGGGCCTGGCGCTGGCCGCAGCTGGGGGGTGCCTTTCTCGCCCGCGATGCCGCCGGATACCGCGGACTCGATCAGTTTTCGGGCATGGATCCCCCGTGGGGCCTCACCTTTTGGTCGCTGCGGCTCGGAGCGCTTGCCCTGTTGCTGTGTCTCGTGCTGGCCGCGTTGGCCTGGTGGCGCCTGCACGCGCACGACGGCAACCCCGGGCTGTTGCCGGTGTGGCTGCGTCGCGCACTGGTGGCGGGTGGCTTCGGTGGCTGGCTGATCGCGCTGGCGGGCTTCGGCCATGTGGTCATCGGCGCCTATCCCTATGCCGTGGCGGGCACGGTAACCTACAGCGAGGTGCTGGCGGAGACACCGGTGGCGGTACTGGTGGCGGGCGGGCTCGGTCTGCTGACGGCATACGCGCTGTGCATCGCCGGGTTCATGCGCCTGCTGTGGCATATCGTGCGCTATGGCGTCGTGCCCGTGGCACGGCGTCGTGGCCGGGCATGAGGGGTACATCATGATCGAATCGCTTGCCCTGGCCATGGGGCTCAGCCCGTATGATCCCGATTTCTGGATGCCGCTCGCTTTCATGGGCGCGCTGTTCGTGCTCGTGCTGGCCGGTGTGGTGCTCGACGGCTTCGATATTGGCGTGGGCTGCCTGAGCACCTTCGCAACGGAAAGCCTGCGGCCACGCATGCTTGCATTGCTGAATCCGTGGCGTGATGCCAACGAATTCTGGCTGTTTCTTGGCATGGGGCTGTTCATGGCGGCGTTTCCCAGGGCATGGGGCCAGCTGATGGGCGAGCTGTATCTTCCCGTGACCCTGCTTGCCATGGGCACGCTGCTGCGTTCGGTGGGTTTCGAGCTGCGCCTGCGGGCACCGCGCGAGCAGCAGGCCGGCTGGGCGCGGCTGTTCGGCGTGGGCGCCATACTCACCGCCATGTCGCATGGCGCACTGCTGGCACAGATTGCGCTCGCCTACCGGGGCGACAACGGTCACTATGGCTTTGTCGGTTTCACGGCGTTGTGCGCCCTGGCCGCCTATTGCCTGCTGGGCGCGTCGTGGCTGATCATGCGCGAAGGCGGTGAGCTGCGAGCCCGGGCGGTATTCTGGGGCCGGCGCAGCGTACGCTGGGTCGCGGCCGGTGCCGTGGGGGTGTCGGTGGTGCTGGCGCTGGGCAACCCCGGCATCTTCCTGAAATGGACGGGCGGTGCGTCGCGCATGCCCGTGTTCGTACTGTGGATCAGCATGCTGGCTGCGTTCGTCTGCATCGAGATGACCTTGCAGCGCATGATCAACACCAGCTACCGCAACACGGCGTTGCCGTTTATTCTCACGCTGCTCATTTTCATCATGACGCTGGGCGGGCTCGGCTACAGCTTCTTCCCGTATCTGGTGCTCGACGAGCTCACGATCTGGGATGCCGCAGCGGCAACCGATTCGCTTGGCCTGGTACTGACGGGCGTGCTGGCGGTGCTGCCCGTCGCGCTGTTCTTCAACGTATGGGTCTACTGGCGCATGTTCGGCTTGTCGGTGCCGCCGGAGCCCCCCGAGCTGGGCCACTGAACCGGCAGCCGGATCTCGACCTCCAGGCCGCCGCCCGCGGCTGTTCCCAGTGCCAGCGTCCCGCCGTGTGCGCGGGCGATGGCGTCGGCCAGGGCCAGGCCCAACCCCACCGACCCCGTCCGGGTACGGGCTTCATCCAGGCGCGAGAAGGGCCGCAGGGCTTCGCTGCGGCGTTCTTCCGAGATGCCCGGCCCGTGATCGCGCACTCGCAGCACGACATGTTCGTCTTCGCGGGTCACGGCAATTTCGACCGGAGGCTCGCCGTGAGTGTGGGCGTTGGTAATCAGGTTGTCGATCAGGCGTCCCAGTGCGAGCTCGTCGGCCTGCAGCGTGATTTCGCCTTCGGGTACGGTGCTGAGCCGTACGTCGCTGCCGGCATGCTGCCAGGCACCCACGCGCTCCTGCAGCCAGGCCTGCAGCGGCAGCGGCGCATAACGGTACGATTCCTGGTCGGAACCCCGTACGTAGCTGATGAACTGGTCGATCATGCGCTGCATGTCCTGCACGTCCTGGCGCATGCCCTCGCGCAGTGCCGGGTCGTCGGTCATTTCGATGCGCAGCCACATGCGGGAAAGCGGGCCCTTGAGGTCGTGCGGCAGGCCGGCCAGCAATGTGCGCTGTACCGCCGCCGATTCGGCCAACGTGTCGAGCATCGCGTTGAAGCGTTCGCCCAGACTGCGGGTTTCGGAAGGTCCCGATGGCTCGACGCGTTCGGGATTGCCGGCCGCAAGCTGATCGGCCGCCTTCGCCAGGCGCGTAAGCGGGCGGGTAATGTGCCACGCGAATGCGGCCGACAGCAGCAGCAGGGCGATCATGCCGGTGATCCACACGATGATCATCGGTGTGGCGACGGGCCGGGCAATGCGGTCAAGCGGAATGACCAGCCATTCGCGTACACCGCGTGCCGCCGCGTCGGTGTCTTCGATGAGCGAAATGTACAGCCGTGGCGCGGGCCCGCGCGATAGCGCGACCCGTGTGTCGTCGTCGAGCCGGGTGTTCAGAGCCTCGACGAAGCTGCGCAGATCGCGGCGCACGTCGTTGGGAGGCGGGTCGCGCCGCGCCTGTTCGCTGTGCTGCTGGCGGCGGCGCCGCTCGAGGCTGGCATCGGCGGGCAGCGAACGCGACCACAGCCGCCACTGGTTCTGCGAGGCGTCGCGCACGAAATCGGCGCGCTCTTCGCCGGGGATCTCGGCCAGGGCCGCGCGCAGCGTACGGATGGTCGTGGCGGTAAGCTCAACCGAAACCTCTTCGGTGAACTGCTTGCGATAATGGCTGACCGTGGCAAAGGTGGCGGCCTGCACGAGAATGATGGTGCCCAGGGTGAGCAGCATCATGCGGGTGCTCAGCGAGCGGGGCAGCAGGTATCGCCAGGCACGCACGGCATTTGCTCTCAAGGCGCGAACCGGTAGCCGACGCCCCACACGGTCTGGATCCAGCGAGGCTGTTTGGGGTCGTCTTCGATGGCGCGTCGCAGACGCAGCACGGCGATGTCGATGGCGCGGTCGTTGCGTTCGCCTTCTTCGTCGTCCCGTGCCAGGGCCAGCAGGCGTTCGCGCGACAGGGGTTTGCCGGGATTGCTGATCAGTGCTTCCAGCAGGTTCACTTCGCCTTCCGTAAGCTTGATGAGCGTGTCGCCACGATGCAACTGACGGGTGACCGGGTCGAACACGAACGGCCCGAACGCCACCGGCTGATCCTTCGTGAGGGCCGAGGCGCCCTTTTTGCGGCGTAATACCGCCTCGATGCGGGCCAGCAACTCGCGGGGATCAAAGGGCTTGCCCAGGTAATCGTCGGCGCCGGCTTCCAGGCCGATCACGCGGTCGACGGTTTCATCTTTCGCCGTCAGCAGGATAATGGGAATGTCTTCACCCTGCTGACGCAGACGGCGGCAGGCTTCGGCGCCGTCGCCGTCGGGCATCATGCGGTCGAGCACGATCAGATCGGGGCTGTAGCGCTGGATGCGGGCCTCGAGGTCGCGGGCGTCGGGTGCGAGCAGCGTGTCGTACTGGTGCCGGTTCAGGTAATCGGCAAGCAGCTGGCGCAGCGCGGGGTCGTCGTCGACGACCAGTATTTTTACAAGTGGGTGACTCATGGCAGCCAAGTGTACTCTTGCAGAATTCAGGATCGATGATACGGAAACGCATTGAAATCATCAGTTGCCTGTGCGTGAGTCTGGCGGCGGTCTTTCCGGTGCAAGGGGCGCAGCCGCCTGCCGGGGGGCAGGGCATTCCTCACAGTTACCTGTGGCGCGCGCAAGACGGGCTGGGGTTGCGTGCGGCGGCGTATGCGCGCCGCGCGTTAGTTTCACGCAATTCACCGGGGCTGTTGGGCGGCTTCGACCTGCCCAGAGTGGAAACACCGGCCACGCGCTGGCTGCCTGCTGCGGCGCCCCCACCGCCTTCACGCATCACCGGCAACTGGTCTTTTGGTGCGCGCAACTGGCAGACCCGCCTCGACGAGGGCCTGCAGGTGTCTCTGGGCGCCAGCGAGATTGCCGTGCCGGCCTGGAACGAGGGCGTGCGCATCGGGGGCATCAGCCTGAGCCAGAGTTTCGTCGCCTCGGCCGAAGACGCCACCAACTGGAGCTATTCGGTCGCGTTCGGGGCCGTCGATGAATCCGCTTCCGGGCAAGCGGGCGATCTGGCCTTCGGCCCCAAGGCGGGCAGCATGAGTCTCACATACGAATACAGCCCGGCATTGCGCATCATTTCGCATACCGAGGCCGCCGATGAACTGCTGCTGACGGGCATCGGCGGTCAGTACGACCTGGGCGGGCTGGGTCGCTGGCGCTCCGGAGTGGCGCACTCGAATCAGGGCCTGGGTGGCGGCTGGCGCTATCGTGCAGGCGCGGATGTCGACGTGGCCGATGATGTCCGCCTGGGCTGGACGGGTGAGCGCCACACGGCAGGCTTCATGGACATCCGGCGTTATGCCGCCGGTTCTGCGCCCACCGCGGGCAGCCGCCAGCGCTGGTCGGCGTCATGGGACACGGGCCGCTGGGGCGAGTGGTCGGGCAGCTTCGAGAGCGTGCACGATGCGGGTGGAGCATTGCAGCGTCGTTTCCAGGTGACGCAACAGTTCTGGTATGGGCCGCGCCTGCGCATCGGTATTCACGCAGAGCGGGAGGTGATCGCCGACGACTATGATATAGGGCTACGTGTTTCCTTCCCCCTGTACTGACTGATGTCCTCCCCCCTGGAAATCCTGCAGCGCGTCTTTGGTTACGAAGCCTTTCGCGGCGAGCAGCAAGCCATCATCGAAACGCTTCTGGCCGGTCGCGACGCCCTGGTGCTCATGCCCACGGGCGGCGGCAAGTCGCTGTGCTACCAGATTCCGGCACTGCTGCGCCCGGGTACCGGCGTCGTCGTTTCGCCGCTCATAGCGCTCATGCAGGATCAGGTCGATGCCCTGCGAGAACTGGGCGTGCGCGCCGCGTATCTGAATTCGTCGCAGGAATGGCGCGAGGCGCGCGAAGTCGAGCGCCAGATGCTCAACGGCGAACTTGATCTGCTGTACGTGGCCCCCGAGCGCCTGCTCACCGATCGCTGCATGGAACTTCTGCAGCGTTCGCGCATTGCGCTGTTTGCCATCGACGAAGCGCATTGCGTGTCACAGTGGGGGCACGATTTCCGCCCGGAATACCTGGGTCTGTCGGCGCTGCACGAATACTGGCCCGACGTGCCGCGCATTGCGCTCACGGCCACCGCCACCGCCGCCACGCGCGAAGAAATCGCGCGCCGTCTCGGGCTGGAAGAGGCCGAGCATTTCGTCTCCAGCTTCGACCGCCCCAACATTCTTTATCGCATCGTCGAGAAAAACGAGGTCAAGCGCCAGCTGTTGTCCTTCATCCGCGAAGAGCACCCCGGCGAGAGCGGCATCGTGTACTGCCTGTCGCGTTCCCGGGTCGAAGACATGGCGGCGTTCCTGTCGCAGAACGGCGTGCCGGCGCTGCCCTACCATGCGGGCATGGATGCCTCGGTGCGGGCGCATCACCAGGCGCGCTTCCTGCGTGAGGAAGGGCTGGTCATGACCGCCACCATCGCCTTCGGCATGGGCGTCAACAAGCCCGACGTGCGCTTCGTGGCGCACGTCGACCTGCCCAAATCGGTGGAAGGCTATTACCAGGAAACGGGTCGCGCCGGACGCGACGGTGAGCCGGCTTCGGCGTGGATGGCCTATGGCCTGCAGGATGTCGTGCAGCAGCGGCGCATGATCGACGAATCCATGGGCGACGAGCAGTTCAAGCGGCGTTCGGGGCGTCAGCTCGATGCCATGCTGGGCCTGTGCGAAACGGTCGACTGCCGCCGTCAGCAGCTGTTGGCGTACTTCGGCCAGCACATCGAGCCTTGCGGCAATTGCGACACCTGTCTCGAGCCCCCCGAATCGTGGGACGGCACGGTGGCCGCACAGAAACTGCTGTCGGCCATCTTCCGGTTGTGGCGTGAGCGCGGCCAGCGTTACGGCGCGGGGCACATCATCGACATTCTGCGGGGCAAATCCACCCCGCGCGTTCGCGAACAGGGGCATGACACGCTCAGCGTCTTCGGGGTGGGTGCCGATCAATCCGAGCAGAGCTGGCGCAGCGTATTGCGCCAGCTTCTTGCCAAGGGGCTGGTCGCGGTCGATACCGAAGGGCATGGCACGCTCATGCTTACCGAACAGAGCCGCGCGGTGCTGAAAGGCGAGATCACGCTCATGCTGCGCCGCGAAGCGCCGGGGGCGGGGCGCGCCACGCGTGTGCGGCGGCCTGCGCCGGCGGATGCCGGGCTCGACGCCGCAAGCCAGACCCGCTTCGAAGCACTGCGCGCCTGGCGTGCCGCAGTGGCCCGTGAACACGGCGTGCCGGCGTACGTCATCTTCCACGACGCCACGCTGCGCGAAATCGCCCGCACCGATCCGCGTACGCTGGAAGAACTTTCGCACGTGCACGGGGTCGGGGTGCGCAAGCTCGAAGCCTACGGCGAGGCGCTGCTCGATTGCGTGGCCGCCGTGTAAGGTACCGCGCATGGGCGCGGTGCGGCACAGCACAGGGGAACAGGCGGTACTAGAACAGCTCGCCGCTGCCCGCCGGGCCGGCAGGCGGTTTCAGCCCCAGGTGTCGCCAGGTGGTCTGGGTGGCAATGCGCCCGCGCGGGGTGCGTTGCAGAAACCCCGTTTGAATCAGAAACGGTTCAATCACGTCTTCAATGGTGTCGCGCTCTTCGCCAATGGCTGCGGCCAGGCTGTCGACCCCCACCGGGCCACCGTCGAACTTGTGCACGATGGCTTCGAGCAGCTTGCGGTCCATGAGGTCGAGCCCCATGGGGTCAACCTCGAGCATGGTGAGCGCTGCCGATGCCGTTTCGCGGTCGATGCGGCCGCCCGCCTTCACCTGCGCATAGTCGCGCACGCGGCGCAGCAGGCGGTTGGCGATGCGCGGCGTGCCGCGCGAGCGGCGGGCGATTTCGCTGGCGCCTTCTTCCGTGGCGTCGGCATTCAGCAGCCGGGCGCTGCGTGTCACGATGTGCGCCAGGTCGTCGGCGGAATAGAACTCGAGCCGCGACACGATGCCGAAACGGTCGCGCAGCGGGTTCGTGAGCATGCCGGCCCGGGTGGTGGCCCCCACCAGCGTGAAGGGCTGCAGGTCGATTTTGACGCTGCGCGCTGCAGGGCCTTCGCCGATCATGATGTCGATCTGAAAGTCTTCCAGCGCCGGGTAAAGAATCTCTTCCACGACCGGTGACAGGCGGTGGATTTCGTCGATGAAGAGAACGTCGTTCTTTTCGAGGTTTGTAAGCAGCGCCGCAAGATCGCCGGGCCGCTCGAGCACGGGGCCCGAGGTCTGGCGCAGCTGCACGCCCATTTCATGCGCGATGATGTGCGCCAGCGTGGTCTTGCCCAGCCCCGGAGGGCCGAACAGCAGCACGTGATCGAGCGCCTCGTGACGTGCGCGCGCGGCCTGGATGAAGATTTCGAGCTGTTCGCGCACGCGGTGCTGGCCGATGTATTCGGCCAGCGCCCGCGGGCGCAGGGCGCGCTCGATCGAATCTTCGTTGGGTGAGGTGCTTTGCGGCGCAACGATGCGCTCGGCTTGGGTCGTACGCACCAGGGCGTCGGAATGAATGGCCATGGGCTCGAAAGTCGTGAGGGTTGCGAGGCAGTCGTCAGTATAGAGCTTCCATTATCATTGCATTACCTTACAGATGGAGCAGGCATGAGTCTTTCATTACCGAACTATCACGATGTGCAGCAGGCGGCCCAAACGCTGCGCGGCGTCGTGCACCGTACACCCGTACTGACCTCGCAGACGCTCAACGGCCGGCTCGACGCCGAAGTCTATTTCAAGTGCGAGAACCTGCAGCGGGTCGGTGCTTTCAAGTACCGGGGGGCGTATAACGCCATTGCCCGATTGAGCGAGGCCGAACGCAAGGCCGGTGTGGTGACCTACTCTTCGGGCAACCACGGTCAGGCCATCGCGCGCGCCGCGCGCGCGCTGGGCGTGACCGCCACCATCGTGATGCCGCTCGATGCGCCGCGCGCCAAACGCAACGCTGCGGCCAGCTACGGCGCACGCATCATTCCCTACGACCGCAACACCGAAGACCGGGTTCAGGTCGCGCAGGGGCTGGCCGATGCTGAAGGGCTCACGCTCATTCCCCCGTTCGATCACCCCGACGTGATCGCCGGGCAGGGCACCGCCGCGCTCGAGCTGTTCGAGGACGTGGGCGGGCTCGATGCCCTGTTCGTACCACTGGGTGGTGGCGGCCTGCTGGCCGGTTCATTGCTGGCCGCTCATGCGATTGCGCCGGAATGCCTGGTGTACGGTGTCGAGCCGCTGGCGGGCAACGACGGGCAGCAATCGTTTCGCAAGGGCGAACGCGTGCACATCGATCCGCCCAGTTCGATCGCCGACGGTGCGCTCACGCAATGCCTGGGAGAATACACGTTCCCCATCATCAAGCAGTATGCACACGATATTCTTGCCGTTGAAGACGGCAAGCTCATTCACGCCATGCAGTTTTTTGCCGAACGCATGAAGATCGTCGTCGAACCCACCGGCTGCCTGGGCGCCGCTGCGGTGATTCGCGAGGTCGTGCCCGTGCGCGGCATGCGTATCGGGGTGATTCTGAGCGGCGGCAACGTCGATCTGGCCAGCTATGCGGCGTGCCTGGCGCACGAGCCCTGAGGTTCAGCGTGCCATCGACTTGAGGGCGAGCCGGATGCCTTCGGCCACATCGACGCCGTCCGGCAGTGCCTTGAGAGCCTTCTGTGTTTCGGCGCTCGAATAACCCAGCGAAAGCAGCGCATTCAGGATATCGGCCTGGCCACCCTGCGCTGGCGCGGCCACGGCGTCGATGTCGGCACCCAGTTTGCCGCGCAGTTCCAGCAGCAGCCGCTCGGCGGTTTTCTTGCCGATGCCGGGCACCCGGGTGAGCCGGCCGGTTTCCTGCAGGGTAATGGCGCTGGACAGTTCTTCGACGCTCATGCCCGAGAGCACGGCCAGTGCGATGCGTGCCCCCACGCCCGTAACCTTGATCAGCGCGCGAAAGGCGCTGCGTTCTGCCTGGGTGGCAAAGCCGTACAGCACGTGAGCGTCGTCGCGCACCTGCAGATGGGTATGCAGAATGACCTCGGCGCCGACATCGGGCAGCTTGTACAGCGTGCTCATGGGTACGTCGATTTCGTAGCCGACGCCACCGACGTCGACGTTGATGGTGGGCGGCGTCTTGTCGAGCAGGATGCCGCGGATGCGTCCGATCATGATCCGGTTTTCCAGTGCGAAGCCCGCCCCAGCAGCCGGCCGTTGCGCATGCCGCGCGCGCCGGCTGTGGCGAGCGGGCCGCGTTCGAGGGCGGCGGCCAGCGGCAGCATGTGGGCGTGACAGATGGCGCAGGCCAGGGCATCGGCGGAGTCGGCAGCGGGAAGACCGCTGAGCGACAGCAGCTGCTGCACCAT
>Ga0079223_10001486_pt1 | contig 13938 bp, 6 predicted proteins | sample Stecom2011_FD_75072 | JGI IMG/M metagenome (GOLD analysis project Ga0079223, IMG submission 75072) | Agricultural soil microbial communities from Utah to study Nitrogen management - Steer compost 2011 | ecosystem: Environmental > Terrestrial > Soil > Agricultural land | place: USA: Utah... | reverse complement strand
TATGCGACCGAAGTTGGTGCTGCATTTAGGAGGTCCTTGTATGTATGCAAAGCCTAAGAAACAATTAGATGGTGTAAAGTATAGGCCTAATGGAGATAATTTCTATTTTTTTTATTCGGAAGAGTATTTTGATGAAAACGCAACTCTAAATTATAAAGTATACAGTTCTAATCGATCTATAGTTTTGGATACTCAAAATCAAAATTTGATCAACTTATATGGTGACAATCGATTATCGTTAGATGTCTCTTCATTATCAATTGGAGCTTATGTCTTAGAAATTGAAAATGATAAAGGCGAGATGTTTTATTTAAGGTTTGTTAAATCCTAATTATATGAAAAATTTAATAAATATAGCTATCGGAGGAATCTTTATATGGCTTTTGATTCTTAGCTATTATTCTTTTTTTGACAATTCTAAAAACACAGCTATTAAAACTGTATTTATAGATAATTATAGAGTGTTTAATGAGTATACATTTAAAAAAGAACAGGACACTTTACTTTTTAAAATTGAAGAGGAAGTTGCGATTCAATTAGATTCGATAACAAGAGAGTTAAATAGTGTTAGGAGTAAAATTTCTGAAGAAAACCAAACTGAAGAACTCTTGTTAGAATATAATGCTCTAAAAAAGGAGTATTCAGCAGCCAGACAAAAAGCAGAAAATCTTATTAAATCTGAATCTACCCGTTTAACAAATGGTGTTTATAAAAAGCTAAATCATTACATCGAAGAGTATGGTAAAGAAAATTCAATAGACTTAATTTTAGGATCTGATGGTAGCGGAACTGTAATGTATGTTGACTCAACTATTAATGTGACTGAAAATGTAATCAAATTTGTTAATGATAAATATCGCAGCAATTAATTATGAGAATTCTAAAATATAAAATATGGTTAATTGTTGTAACCTTTCTTTTGTCATGTGAGAATACAGATGGTGTTGTGTTAGAACCTTATGCAAAAGAAGAATCAACGATTCAGAACTTTAATACTCAGGAATGGGTCTTAGAAAAAGGTGAGGTATTGTCTAAGGATATAAAAAAGTACGGAGAAATTATTGTAGGCGTTAAACATATTTCTGCTTTAAAGTTTATAGAAAAAACAGGACGAATAATTAAAAAAGCTGATCGAGAGTCGTTAAAAAATGAATCTGTTTTTATTATTGAGTTTAAATCCTTGAATGAAAAACAGAGAAACCCTCTTAATCTTAATCAATGCAAATTAAGTTATGAAGAAGGGGTTAAGTACTTAGCTTTTGAGTTGGAAAATAATATAAAGATCCTACAAGACGATTCAGTCTTCATCGCTAGGGGGTCACAATTTGAGCGAGATTTTAGTTTAAGTGATAGGCTTAGAGTCATTACTTTTTTTAAAGGAGTTAATAGAAAAAAGGAATTTAATTTTCTACTGAACGATATGCTTTTTGGCGGAAAACAATTAAACTTTCACTTTTCCAATCATCTTAATTTTTCAAAAAACTCTTAATTTATGCTACGTAAAATTAGAAATAGTAAGTATTCAAAAGGACTAGCTTTATTATTGGCTTTAAGTTTTCTTTCAGAAATCGTTGCTCCAACCAGTGCGTTTGCCTTAACAGGTGGGCCTGCACAACCTGAGTTTAACTCTTTTACTCCAATTGGTACTTCAGACATGGTTGATTTGTCCTCTGGTGATTTCTCATATAATATTCCATTAATTGATGTTGGCGGATACCCATTAAATTTAGCTTATTCAAGCGGGGTTACAATGGATCAAGAAGCCTCTTGGGTAGGATTAGGATGGGACTTGTCTGTTGGTCAGATTAATCGGAATGTTCGAGGGATTCCTGATGATTTTAATGGGGATGAAATAAATTATAAAAATAATTTGAAGGATAATTTGACAGTTGGAACAAGTTTCAACATTCAGCCTGCTGTCTTTGGGTTTGACCTATCTGTAGCATCAGGCGGAACTTTGCAAGGTGGACTTAGTGTTGGATTATCCGTAAATTATAATAGTTATAATGGTTTTTCTGTAAAACCTAGTACTGGTGTCAACATTGATATGGGTAAAAACGTTTCCGTAGGGTTAAGTGTAGAGTCTGGACCAGATGGGTTGACTGTTAGTCCCAATTTATCAATGCATGCTAAATCTAAAACTAAACTTCAAAGACTTAATGGTTTAGGTGTTGGTGTTGGAACGTCTTTTAATTCAAGACAGGGGATAAGCGCGATGAGTTTATCAATGAAAAAAAAATCAACTTACAAATATAAGGTTGATGATAAGGTCTTAAGCAGAAAAATTTCAGGTAGTATAGGCTCAACAATTGGATTTACTGACATGACATATACACCAAGTAAAAGAAATCAAATGAATACATCTTCTTTTACTGTCAATGCAGCTATTGGAGGCGAATTCTTTGGAATTGAAGGTCAAGGTCAAGTAGCCGCTTATGGAACTCTTCAAAGCATAGCAGATTCAGAGAAAAACAAATATTTGAAAGCCTATGGTTATTCTCATACTGATGAAGTTGCTGGCAACCCAGTTTTAGACATTAATCGTGAAAAAGACGGTAATTTCAGTGTAAATAGTACAAATTTACCAATTACTAATTATACATACGATGTGTATGCTGTTCAAGGACAGGGTGTTTCGGGGATGTATAGACCTTATAGAAACCAGGTTGGATATGTATATGATACTGAGGTAAATGACATGAGCTCTTCTGGTACATTCGGCTTGGAAATCGGTACTGGAAATTCTGTTCATGTTGGTGTTGATATTGAAACAACTAATGCTACTGGAAAATCTGGTGTTTGGAAAAATGATAACCCTTCATTAAATACTTTTAAAGAGAAGTATAGTAATCAACTTGATTATGAGAAGGTAATGTTTAAGAATGTTGGGGATTTAAGCACTGATAGAGAAATCAATGTATTTAATAGTCAGCTTGGAGATTATCAACCAGTAAGAGTTAAAATAAAGGGATCTAAATTTAATAGAACAACAGCAAAAACTTATGAAAAGAAGATCACAACGTCTCATGGAACGGCTTATCAACAAATAGCTTTACCAAATAGTATAAAAAGGGTAGGTAGACAATTAAGAAATCAAGCAATTTTAAATTTAACTATTGATGAACTAAAAAACGGGAATGGTATCGGTGAGGGGCCAATAGCTAAAAATAGTTATTCTGTTCCATTTTCAAAACCTCATCATACTGGTGAAGTTCAAATTACAAGAAATGATGGAGCAAGGTATATATATGGTATTCCAGCCTATAATAAGGTAAAAAAAGAGACTTCTTTTGCTGTTAAGCAGATTAATGGGAATTGTGTAACAGGCCTGGTATCTTATCAGCCAGGGGTTGATAACTCTGTGGAGAATTCTAACGGAGATCATTTTTATAACCAGATTACAACTCCGGCTTACGCACATACATACCTTTTGACTTCAGTCCTATCTGCAGATTATCAAGATGTAAGTGGGGATGGCCCATCAGAGGATGATTTAGGTAGTTATACTAAATTTACCTATCAAAAATCTTCGACACTCTATAATTGGAGGATGCCTTATGAGCAGAATCAAGCTTCATATAATGAGGGGACAAGAACAGATGTTGATGACGATCAAGGGAGCTATACTTTTGGTAGTAAGGAGTTATCTTATATTAAAGAAATAGAAACAAAAACGCATATTGCAGTTTTTCATCTTTCGGATAGAAATGACGCTATTGGTGTGAATGATGAAAATGGCGGACAAGGAGGGGCTAATCAAAGGATGAAAAAGTTAGACTCAATTTCACTTTATTCATTGCCTGAGTATAAGGCAGATGCTGGTTTAGCAATACCTATAAAAACAGTCCATTTTGTTTATAATTATGATCTTTGTCAAAAAGTTCCTAATAACATTAATAATGAAGGAAAACTTACTTTAAAAGAAGTTTATTTTACCTATAGAGATTCAAAAATGGGTATGTACACTGGATATAAATTCAATTACGACAATTTTAACCCCGATTATAACTCCAAAGGATATGATATTTGGGGGAATTACAAACCTAATTTAGGTTCGTGTATTGTGTTAGGAAGTCCAACAGCTCCAGAGTTTAATTATGTTGATCAAAATGATGTAACACACAGTTATTCATCTGCATGGTCAATGAGTTCCATTGAGTTACCTTCAGGAGGTATAATTAAAGTAGATTATGAATCTGATGATTATGCATATGTTCAGAATAAAAAAGCCCATAAAATGTTTAAAGTTTATGGGGCTGGAAGAGATGACACACCATCAAGTCTAACAATTAATAATGATGAAACGGCCTTTCTTTATGATAAGAGTATTGTTAATAAGCATAATCAGTATCTGTATGTTGAGGTCGATGAAAAATATATTGATAAGCCTACTGAATTCTATAATGACCATATTGCGCCATTAGAAAAAAGGTTAGTTTACTTTAGGTTTTTCGTCAATTTAACAAAGTCAGGAGCTGTAAATCAATGGGGAGGTACAACTAATGAAAGTGAATTGGAGGGTACTAAGTATGAGTATGTATCAGGTTATTGTGAAGTCGATCCTTCTATAACCCATAAAATTAAAAAAGTTGGAACTAAAACTTATGCAAGTATTCCAATAAAACTAGTTGATAAAGAGGGAGGTGTATCAGGTTCCCAAAAAGTTAATCCGATTGCAAAGGCATCATGGAATTTCGGTAGGAAATATTTAAGCAAGCATGTATATAGCGCTAATCCTAATGGAAGCAATAATGATGTGGAAACAATTGTTTACGAACTGTTGTCACCAAGTGTCATTAATAATTTGATGGAGGTGTTTAAAGGACCTAATGGGAGACTACAAAAAGATTTTATCGGTCAACGTTTTGTAAAAGAGAAGTCATGGATTCGTTTGGTTGAACCTACGGGTAAAAAACTTGGTGGTGGATCACGAGTTAAGGAGGTTATAATGTCTGATATCTGGTCAGATATGAATAATAATAGCAACTTTGAAACTATGAATTATGGTCAGATTTATGATTATTCACTTGAAAATGGTAAATCTAGTGGTGTTGCAACATATGAGCCAGTAGGAAGTAAAGAAAACCCTTTTGTACAGCCTGTATTTTCAACTACTAGTCATTTATTAGCGCCAGATGAAGAGAATTATGTTGAAAAACTTTTTGGTGAATCGTTTTTTCCTAATCCACAGATTACATACTCTAGAGTTAAAGTTCAAAATAGAACTGCAGGAACATACAGTAATTCAGGACTAAAGGTGAAAGATCTGCATAAAACCGGTTATGTAGTTACAGAGTTTTATACTTCAAAGGATTATCCAACTATCGTTGATCAAACTGAGATAGACCCATATGAAGACAAGTCAAATTTATTAGGTAATTTATTAAAAATCAATGTTAGAAAACACATGACCGTATCTCAAGGATATGTTGTTCATTTGAATGATATGAATGGAAAAGAAAAGTCACAACGGGTTTATGCGGAAGGACAAATAGATTTTATTTCTGGGGTAGATTATAAATATGATGGGGTACAAGCAATAAATCCTTCTAATCCAGAAGAATTACAATCTGTTAACCGCGGTAAAATGAATAATGATGTCAAAGTTATCTTACCTAACGGAGATGTTAAAATTCAGAAACTAGGTGTAGAATATGATGTGATAAATGATTTTAGAGAGAATTCATCAACATCTGAAACTATTGGTGTTAAGATGAATGTTGCTGGGTTTTTAGCTGCTATTATTCCTGTTGTCGTTCCAATGCCAATTCCTGCCTATACAAAATCTTCTGATCAATTCAGAAGTGTCTCAACGACAAAGGTTATTAATACCTTTGGTATTTTGAAAGAGACTGTAGCTTATGACGCAGGGGCTTCTGTTTCTACCAGGAACTTGGCATGGGACGCTTATACTGGGGAGGTTTTAGTTACAGAGACGGTGGATGAATATGGAGATAAATATTATTCATTCAACTATCCTGCACATTGGTATTATGAGGGAATGGGACTGGCGTCAGAAAACCTTGGCCTAACTGGTAAACTTACTTTCGTTGGCTCTAATCAATATCAGATTTCTAATGTGACTCCATATATTTCTTCTAATTTCTTGATAGAGGGTGATGAAATGAGGGTTCATGATGGTAACGAATATGTAAGGGCTTGGGTAGTTAATCTTTCAGGAAACAACTTCTCTTTAATCGATCGAGATGGTAATCCCTCTGTTGTGGCTAATAATAGTGATTTTAGAATTGTAAGATCAGGTAGACGTAATTTGCAGTCTGCAGGTGTTTCGAACGTCACCTTGATGAGAAATCCACTTAAGAACTTACTAGGAAACGATGTTTCAAACTTGTCGACTTCATTTTTAATGAGTGACTTAATTAATGATTGGAAAGTGATTGATGCGGGAGCTGTTGATTATTCAGACAAATGGACACCTCAATGCGAATGTGGAGTTAATGTAGGGGAAGGTATTTATAATCCCTATACAGTTAATGAAAAAGGTGTGTGGAGAACAAAGTCTTCTCAAACTTATTTGTCAGGTCGAAGAAATCTAGATAATCCAACACCTAGAAAAGACGGATTTTACGTTAACTTCTCACCGTTCTATAAATTGACAAATAGTGGGAGTTGGTATAAAGACAATGCGGGTTGGACATTTACTTCTGAAGTTACAATATACTCTCCATATGGTTTCGAAGTTGAAAATAAAGATGCTTTAGAAAGGTTTTCAGGAGCTCAATATGGTTATAATCATACCTTACCTATGGCGGTCGGTGCAAATTCTAGGTATACGGAGTTGGGTTATGATGGGTTTGAAGACTATGACTTTGAAGGATGTAACGAAAACCAACACTTCAGCTTTAAAAATGCTGTTGGAAATGAGGTGAGTGACGAACATTCTCACACTGGTAAGTATTCCACAAGAATTCAAGGAGGTTCATCAGTTACATTGTCTAAAACTATATCGTGTAAAGAAACTGATTATTAATTAACAGGTTGTTATTTAGGTGGTTGTGAGTTTAAAACAAAGTTTGTTATGATTTTAAGATTAAAAAAAACATTGATTACATTACTTTTGTCTTTTAGCAGTTCTATGCTGATTGCCCAGAATTTATCAGTTCCTGTATGTGCTTTTGTACCCTTAAAGGGCGTGAGATGGTGTAATGCAGGTGAAATAACCTTTTATTGGGCTTATTGTGGAGTTGATCAACATGGTAATTCTCATGGTTGGACTTTTGTAGATGCATATCTAAACATGGGAGATGGAAATATAGTTTATTATGATGACCCAGGTTTTGGACCAATTACTTATCAGTACTCAATAATGGGACAAGTGGAGTTAAGTGGTTATGCAAACTTTGTAGACGGCAATGGGAATACAACTACCTCACCCATTGGATGGATTGATTATGGGTATGGTAATGGAGACCCTTGTTCCGTTTATCAAACTCCCCCACAACCTTTTGCTAATTCATTAACTATTGATATTAATAATGTTAATCCATACTTTACAACTGAAGACAATAATGGTCAGATTAGCTTTTTTAATCACACTAGCGTATACCCTCAAAACCAAGATGATACGTTTTGGAGCTATCAATTGAATATTGATGGAATCACAGTACATAATGGTTCAGGCTTTCCATCATCAAACACTCCCTTTTATCAAACAAGTTTACTTCCTAATCAATATCAGGTTGAACTTATTTATACCTATACTAATAGGTCTGACTCATGTCAGGGTGCATTTGCTAAAATAGTGGAGGTAGAACCCCCATTACCATGTGATAATTGTTCATCATTTAAACCTATTCCAGGGAAGAGATATTGGATTAGTGCATGGGTTAAAGAAGATGTTTTGGAACAAGTTAAATCATATAATAATGCCAAATTAGAAGTTTCGTTCGTTGGTTCAGGACAACCTTCTATTCAGTTGACGACATCCGGAAATATAATTGAAGAATGGCAAAGGATTGTAGGAGATTTTACGATTCCATTTGGAACAAGTGATATTGAAATAAGTTTAGTTAATAATGGCAATACAGTAGCTTTTTTTGATGATATTAGAGTTCATCCGTTTAATGCAAGTATGAAATCATATGTTTATGACCCTGAAACCTTACTACTTACTGCAGAACTAGATGACAATAACTATGCAACTTTTTATGAATATGATAAGGAAGGAAAGTTAATTAGAATTAAAAAGGAAACTTCACGTGGTATTATGACAATTCAAGAATCGAGATCAAAAACATTAAAAAAATAAAATATTATGATAAAGAGCCTCATGTTAAATATTTTGTTTTCGTTTATCTGCGCCATCTCTCATAGTGCAGAAGATATTTCTTCTGTAATCAAAAAAATGAATGAAAATTATGTTAATAGTAAAAACTATCGAGTTAACTCTCATTATAAACTATTTAAAGGACATGATAGTGGTAATTTAATCGAACAATATAAAGGGTTTACTGAGAATAGTGAGTATGGTTTTTATCAAAAGATTGGTGAGTCTGAAAAAATCATTACAAAAGACTTCTATTTGCACATAAGTCATCCCGAAAGAGCTCTTGTTTATGGATTTCCCATTAGTTTTAATTTCAACCAAGATGTTCAAGGAGCTTTGAAGCTTTGTACATCAGCTAAACTGGAGGTTGTAGGCTCTGACTATATCTTAACTTTTTCTTACCAGAACGGAGCAAATTTTGAATTTTCAAAAATAAAGTTGGTGATATCTAAAGATGAATATTTATTAAAAGCAATAGACATGTATTATTCAACTTTAACTGATTTCTCTACTAAATTTTCGCAAACTGATTATGAACAACCTCATCTACAAATAATTTTCAGTAATTATAAAAACTCTGTAGAAATGGACAGGAGTTATTTCAATCTGAGCAATTTTCTAAAGATTGGGGAAGACCATATCCTCAAAACTGTAGGCACTTGCAGCGGATATGAATTAATAGATATTAGAACAAACCAATAATATAGCTATGAAGAATTTTTTACTTATTAGTTTTCTCTTAATGATAACTTTCAACGCTTTTGCAGCTGAAGTATATTGGAGTATAAGAAAAGAAGGTAATTCCATTCAAGGTGCATTATTTAATGTGGAAGACGATGAGTTTTCAAACTTAAATACAGGAGCGTTTACTGATGTAAATCCAAAAGGTTTTATTCGCTTTGGAATTGGAGAAAAGGAGGGTATGAGTTTTTCAAACAATAGCTTATTAGAAGTTGAATTTGATTTAATAGAATACAGTCCGTCTGGTACGGTTATTAATTCTGCAAGCCACAGTTTAAAACTTGAATATTATGTCTCAGGGAGTGGACTTAAGTCCGTTAATATTGATGAATTGCGTCTACCTAATATTCACAAGTTTGAAGTTTTGATCACCTCAATTACTGCTAAAGATATAGCCACTCTTATTTCTGTACCTATTCCTGACCAAGTATATCTGGAAGCTGGCTTTAGTTCAGAACGTTATTATAAGCTAGATATTATAAGTCCTCCTCCATCGATAGGTATTAATTTAATTAATTTTGATATCAATGGATTGGAAACCTCAACTCCTGCAGTTATAAATAAAACACTTTCTAATACAGATGAGCTTGAGTTATATTGGGATTATGTAGATGGTGCTGAAGGGTATGAATTAGAATGGACTTGGGTTGATAACTTTGATAATTCAGGTGTTAATTCTGTAAGAAGTCAGAATTCGATAAAATTCTCTACTCAAGATTTTAACAGAAATTCAACCAGAATTAGGACAAGCGAACAATATTTTAGGATTCCGCAAATATTTTCTAGAGGTTATTTGATTTATCGTGTAAGAGGGGTTGGAAAATGGATGGATGATCCTACAAAAGAAAAGTATGGAAAATGGAGTGGAGGGAATGGTCAAAAGAATTATGTGAATGAATGGCAAAATGTATTAGAAATTTCATTTGAGCATCAAGAAAATCTTAACTGGCAGTATAAAGCTACTTACGCTGAAGGAGGAAAGAAAAAAGAAGTAACCCAATACTTTGATGGAAGTCTTAGAGGAAGACAAACAGTTACACGAATAAATAATGATTATAATGCCGTTGTTGGGGAAACAATATATGACAATCAAGGGAGAGAAGCAATAAAAATATTACCAACTCCAACAAATAATCCTGCAATACGATATTATCCTGGAATTAATCAAGATAATAATGCATTACCATACTCTCATCTGAATTTTGATTGGGAAGATACTCTTCAAACTAGTACTTGCTCTCCATCTATAAGTGGCTCTTTAAGTTCGAATTCTGGTGCTGGATTGTATTACTCAAGTCAACACACCGAAACCAATTGGCAGCAATACGTCCCAGATGCTGAAGGATATGCTTTTACTCAAACACGTTATACTCCAGATAATACTGGTAGAATAAGAAGTCAAAGTGGCGTTGGACTTCAGCATAGAATGGGGAGCGGAAATGAAACTAAATACTTCTACTTGCAGCCAGCTCAAGAGGAGTTAAATAGATTGTTTGGGTATAAAGTAGGTTTGAAAAAACATTATAAGAAAAATATGGTAGTTGACGCTAACGGTCAGGTGAGTGTAAGTTACCTTGACCCGCAAGGACGCGTAATTGCAACATCTTTAACAGGTGATAATATTACGAAATTTGAAGGACTAGCTTCTGAGAGTGATTTGTCTCAACATCAAAACATCACAAAAGACCTATTAAACAAACTGAATCCATCTGATCAGGATACAAATGAAGATGATAATAAACTTATTTCTACAGGGGCTTTGGGGGCTGTGTCTGATGGATTAAAATTAAATACTCAAATTGGAGTTGTTCAGAATGGAAGTATCTATAATTTTTCATATTCTGTTAAATCAAGTTATTATCAAGATTCTGTCAATTGTGAAGAAAACCCATCCATAGGATACCCTTATGTATATGATCTTGTGATAAGTTTAAAGGATGACTGTGGAAACGAATATTTAGATCTTAATGAGCAAATAGGAAATACGGTCATTGGTTCAACATCAGGTTCATTGAAAACTTTTAACTTTAACCCTACACTAAACTTGGGTTCTTATACTCTTTCCAAAACTATTACCATAAATGAGGAGTCACTTAATGCGTATGTTGATCATTATATAAATGGAAATAATCCATGTCTTATGTCAATCGATGATTTTCTAGAAGAATTGACTGTTGATTGTGATGGTGTTACATGTCAGGAATGTGTTGAAGAATTAGGTAGTATAGATGATTATTTGTTTAGTAAAGAACAGGATTATGGTCCCTTAGAACCTGAAGAAATCATTGCTTTTAAAAATCAACATAAAACATTGCTTGATTTATGTATGGCACCATGCGAAAAATTTAGTATGTGTGAAGGTGTTTATGGGATGTTAGTTGAAGATGTTAGCCCTCAAGGACAGTATGGAAGTTTATTGGCAAGTAATAGCTTAAGTGTTTTTAATATTAATAATTCATTAGGGGTAGATGCAAATTGGACAAATCCCAATATAATTTATTTGGATGAGTTCGGTAACCCATCTTTGATAGATGATGGAGCTGGAGGATTTATAACTCCTCAGCAATTACCTGATTTGGATGCGTTTGTTAATGAGTGGAAGCCTTCTTGGGCGGAGGCATTGGTTGTTTTTCATCCAGAATATCCTTTATATAAATATATGTTTGAAATTTGTAATCAAGAGTATGAAGTTCAAGGGAATAGTTTGTCTAGTGATGCATTTGATGACATATTAAGAAGTCAAATTATGACTTATGAACAGGCTATAGGAAACAATGGTTTTGCGATAGACTTTATTTCTAATTTACAAAATCCAATTTATGAGATTGACCCTTACTTTTCTATAGATTACAGTGTTCAGGATTTGAATAACGGATATGATGCTCATGATAATAACGTGTTAGCAATGAAATTAATGGAAGAAGCACTAGCAAATTATAAAAACTCTAATATGACTATGTTAGAATTTTCATCAATGGTGGTTCTTTGTGGAGCGAATTTTTCAGGAAATTGTGATATTTCTAATGCAAATACATGGTCTAATGTTGCAAACTTGAATGTGTCACTTCAAGATGAGATATGGACACAGTTTAAGAATAACTACCTTGGTTATAAACAAAGAATTAATCAACTTATGATGGATTTTTATGGAATGCATCTACCTACAGGAATATATAATGGATGTATTAACGACGGTTCATATGGATATAGTTTTATGAATACATTTTCCAATAGTTCTGAAATGAACAATATTTTAAATCAATTAATTGATTGGGAATTAGGGGCTCCATTTGCTAACGGCTCATTAAGCACTTCATTATGTGGAACTGCTTATAATGATAAAGAAATAAGGATAATTAGAGTCGATAATATTATGGGAGGGACAGGAAATGATTTAACTGATATTCAAAATGGATTGGAAGTAGCTCAATATATTCAATGGCAAGAATCTGGACTTTGCCCGCTTATGGTTGATATGGAACGCTTTTTAAATGCTCTTGCAGTAGATAATGAATTAACAACAGTACAAGACGTTAATTTCGTACCTGAGTTTTCTCCTACACTTCTTGAAGCTATGGGTGGAGTTGCTGGAAGTATTAATGGAAGTCTTACTATAGCTCCAAATCCTACTCAGGCTTTTTTAGATATTTATATTCGTGATGACTTTAATGAGTATTGTAAAATTAGCTTAAATCAAATACCTGGTTTCTCTTGGCTTAATTATGGTACGGGTTGGTTTATTTATGAAGTTTCTTCAAGTGCTCCATCTAACTCAGATCCTTCTGAAGTGCATCTTTTAGTAAAAGCTGGAGACTCATATCAAACTGCTCAAGAATATGTTATTTCATACCGAACAAGCTGTATGAATTTAAATGATTGCCAACAAGAGTATATTGATAACAATGCTAATGATCCAGATTGTAGAAAAAAAGAAATAGTTGAAGGTGAACTTTTGTCTTTATTTAATGAAAGAATTACAAATAATGATTTTATGAGTAGTGTTAACTTATCTGGCAACCCATTATATTCTGGCTCAACTTTAGGCGCAGTAATTGAAAACTATTCTTATGATGCGATTTGGGAGGGCTTTCCTCATGGTGTTAAATTTGTCTCAGGCTCTATGGCTGATGAACCTCTAAGAATTGTTTTAGGTCAAAGCTTCCCAAATAATATGATATCCATACAGTCCATTGATATTAATCAAAACAATATTTCAATAAATGTTTTTAGTAATCCAAATAATCCTGTAATTAGTGTTTTAGAAGGAACGATAACAACATATTATGATCGTCAAATTGCTCCATTAAATTTTAATTGCGAATGTTTTGAAGAAGTAACAAATCAGGAAGAAAGGTTAGAAAAATTTATTAATCATTTGATCTCACTTGAAGATGTGCCACATGGTTATGTTCCACCTGCTGAATATAGTATAGCTGATTTTTGGGAATGGCCTTTTGGTATGTATAATGTAAGGTTTGGTGTGTCTCAATATATAGAACATGAGAATGGAATATCTTTTGAGACAGAAATATATATAGAGAATCCTGAAAGTACTGGGAGTAAGTGTCCTTTTAGTCTTTTCCTAAATAGTAGTTCGGCGTATTCAGCAAGTGACATTGATTATGTTACTAATATTAGCCTTGGGAATAATAACGGTTCTTTTACTGGAATCGCTATAATGAATGATGGGGTTGCTGTTGGTATTCAAGGTAGATTTAGTTGCTTTGATTTTAATAAAAAAATCCCTGTTGAGTGCAATGATTGCGTTCCTCAAGCTCAACAACCTCTTAGTTGTAACGATAGTTATGAAAAATATATAGAAACTATCAGAGCAACAATAAAAGTCAATGGAGTATTTGAGGACTGGAATGTTTTTAAAAATGAATTCCCTACAGAAACAGAGTTTTGTG
>Ga0079223_10001484_pt1 | contig 13948 bp, 13 predicted proteins | sample Stecom2011_FD_75072 | JGI IMG/M metagenome (GOLD analysis project Ga0079223, IMG submission 75072) | Agricultural soil microbial communities from Utah to study Nitrogen management - Steer compost 2011 | ecosystem: Environmental > Terrestrial > Soil > Agricultural land | place: USA: Utah... | reverse complement strand
TGTTAGCTTCTTATTGTCAGATGATTGTGTGTGTGTGGATTCATGGCTTTTAGATTTTTGATTTTAACTATGACGAAGTTAACAAATATTAGTTAATAATGACAACTTGGCTTTAAAAAATCCTCCATTTCACCTCAGGCGGAAATATAGACTGACGATTACGTTTAGAGTATAAGTTTATAGCCCACAATTCCATAAATTCGCTCTTTCTCAAAAACCCAAAAGTTCGCATGAAATATATTCACTTGATTGTTGTTACTGTATTTGTCATCCTGATGGGATGCATCCATACCGAATCTGAAAAAACAGCAGAGGAAAATCCAATAGTTGAATCGGCATCCCGGGAGATCACCAACCAGAAAAAGGTTATCATCTTTTTTGCAACAGCCTCTCGGCGGGATACGGAGTTGAAGCCGATGAATCTTTTCCGGCAGTAATTCAAGCGCGAATTGACTCGTTAAATCTTCCCTACACTGTCGTAAATGCAGGCGTAAGCGGTGAGACTTCAGCCACCGGACTAAGTAGAATAGATTGGGTTTTGGAAAAGCAAAAAGCAGATATTTTTGTTTTGGAACTTGGCGCCAATGACGGTTTGCGGGGCTTACCACCGGTAGAAACCAAAAAGAATCTGATCGCTATCATCGACCGTGTTCGCAATGCTTATCCCGAAGCTGAAATAATATTAGCAGGCATGATGGTTCCGCCCAGCATGGGAGAGGAGTACAGCTCGAGGTACAATCCGATTTACGGTGAGATTCAAAAAGAAACAAACGTTGCTTTAATTCCTTTCCTACTGGAAAATGTGGGCGGAATCGATTCATTAAACCAAAACGACGGAATTCATCCAAATGCTGCGGGAGCGAGAATTCTGGCGGAGAATACCTGGGAAGTTTTAGGGCCGATGATTACGGATTAGTTACTTCAAACCACTGAATCCACTAAGTCAGCTTTTCTACCAATAGCCAACTGGCTACACTCTAAGCACGTTATAACTTTATTCGATAAAGATGAGATATATCGTTGCTTTGCTTTATCGTCTATGCTGACTACAACGTCGAGATAGTTTAAATCAAAGTTATCTATTCAACTACAAACTTTGCTGTGCCGCTGCCATTTTCAGTTTTTATACTAAGTATGTACATGCCACTATTGAGTTTTGATACATTAATCGACTCATTTTGGGAAAGAGCCCCTTTGCTTAAAGCGCGCCCTGAAAGATCATAGATGGCGTAACTTGCTTGCTGTGATTTAACTCCTGACAGGTGCAAACTATGCAATACCGGATTGGGATAGGTTTGGAAATCAGTCTTTTGTTTATTGGTTAAGATGTCCGTTAAAATTTCCGGGGCCGAGTAAAAGGCAAAGAAAGAGCTATTAGTCTCGGCTGAATATATTTCAGAATCTCCAAACGGGTTAAGATCTGTTGATGTGTTTTGCATAATACTTCCGTGAATTAGAAGTGTATCACCTTGATACGGAATAACAGAATTTATACTCATTCCGCCATAAGCGTTATTCTCGAATGGAATTAACCAATTATCGAGAATGTTTAAATCATCATCAAGCCACAGTATAAAGCAGCCTTGCCCCGCCGGGAAATCAATATATGTGTTTTGTTCGCCTCCATTGTCCGCTGTGTAAGTAAAGGCGATAGTTGTATCATTATGTGCATTATAACGATGTACCCATGCCAACTTATCTGCCACTTCAAAAATTCGATTTTTGTGAAAGAAGTCGTATGGAATTGCAGTTTCGCTATTTTCTTGACCCCACTGCGTATATATATAACTCAACTTTCCAACCACGTTTCCATTGGCATCTAATTTATAAACTTTAGCATCTGCATAGGGATTTTGATTGTTTTCAGAATAAGAACCGTAATAAGGAATTAATTGAGAATAGAGATGATTTTGCCCCAGGAAATCGCGATAAACGAGCGTATCGTTTATTGTTGAAGTCGCTGAGAATTTTGCACTAACATAGATCGCTCCTTCTTTATCTAAAATCGAAGAAATGTCATTCCACGCTCGAAACTGAGTATTATAATTATTAACTAAGGTGTCAGCCGCTGTATTGTTGTATGCATAAAGTTCAGTAAGCCATTCTGTATTTCCTGCAGCGTTTTCTTTTGTTATAAAAACATGGTAAAGAGAGTCATTCGGCACCATATCTACTTGAGCGCCCGATACACTAACTGGCGTATTATTCCCGCGCACCAATCCGGTGCGTAATACGCCCTGCATATTTCTCGTAGGCGCAGCTCGCAGAACCACTTGGCTCCCAGTTGACGACCCTATTTGCTGGCTAATAAGTTCGTTGGTCTCTAAGTTTAATTGAACGCGCACTAAATTTAATTGCCCACCCAAATTAGCGTAAACTATTGTGTCATTTAGAGCTTGCGTATCGTATAGCTCCAAGTAGCAAATTAAAATGCTGTCGCCCAAGATTAGTGTTGACTCAACATTACGTCGGTCTTTCATGTTTTCATTTCCGGCATCGTAAAATCCCATAAAGGGCTCAGCGTCGATATATGTATTAATACTCGGAGAAGAAAAGCCCATTAGACCAACGTTTGTTTCCGACTGTGCATCGTATTCCATAAAAACAGATTGCGCATACATTTCTGATGGATAGTCTGTTACCGGTGGAATGGCGGGAAATTCCGAATCGTCTGCAACCTGCCCGGTCTTATTACAATTCAGAATAGTACGCTCTATCGATAGCGGGTGGAAATTAGAGCCTTTTAGCCAAAAATAACGTAAATAACCTTCGGGTTCAAAATCAGAATTGTAAACCACCACACCGGTATTATAGTAAACATCGTCAACGAGTATATTTTGAGTTGACTCTGTCCAAATACCAACATCAATAAGCGGCGTAGCGTACAGCCCCGCATAAGCATACGATACAGCATAACCTGAACTATCTCTATATGGTTTCAATTCAATCGATATACCCGGTATTATCTTTTTATAAATCAAATCGTTTGGCTGAGATGCAGCTATTTGATAAGATAATACGAATATTACAAAAAATATAAGTTTATTCATGGCATCAGAAAAGGAGTCGTTCGCTTTGATTTTACCAAACTGAGAACCAATACGAGCCGGCAGAATATGTAATACCATAAACATTCTGACTATAACACGGGTTCGGATTTGTTTGATCGGTTCCTGTTGAGCATAGATTTGAAAACCTAATCACATCAGGCGAGCTGCCACCGGGAAAATCTCCCAATACAAATCTCGGCTCATCTCCATCGTATAAGGGTATTGCTTGTTGAGAGTGTGAAGCTACGGTTATGCTTTCCGTCATAGCATTGCAGGTTACCAAGGTTATATCAATAGGACAGTTCGATTTATTTCCAATTACAAGCCTCCCGGTGATAGATTGAGATTTAGCTGCAAATGACCCGATAAGTATAAACATTAAAAACAGGGTTGAAAGGATTATTACTTGCCGATTGTTAAAAAAGATTGGTTGTGTGCAGAACATAACTTTAATGATTTAATTGATGAAGATAATTAAAATACGTCTGACAATCAAAGCACTAGCGTGTTTATTTATATTAAAATGTTTGACTTGGTCGTTTGTTAATCATACCAACGAAAGATTCCCGCGTTTAGTTAGTTTTGCACCCGTTGATAACATTAGAAACAATGATGTCGAAATCTGCCCACTTGATTGTAGTCTTTATTTTTGCCATTCTTTTGGGATGCAACAATACCGAATCTGAAAAAACGCCGCAAGAAGGACGAACAGAAACACCGACGATATCGGAAAAAGTAGATCAGAAAAAGGTCATCATCTTTTTTGGCAACAGTCTTTCGGCGGGATACGGGGTGGAAGCCGATGAATCCTTTCCTGCAGTAATCCAAGCGCGAATCGATTCGTTAAACCTTCCCTACACTGTTGTAAATGCCGGAGTAAGCGGCGAGACTTCAGCCACCGGACTAAGTAGAATAGATTGGGTTTTAGACAAGCAAAAAGTAGATGTTTTTGTTTTGGAACTTGGCGCCAATGACGGTTTGCGGGGCTTACCACCGGCAGAAACCAAAAAGAATCTGATCGCTATCATCGACCGTGTTCGCAAAGCTTATCCCGAGGCTGAAATAATATTAGCCGGTATGATGGTTCCGCCCAGCATGGGAGAGGAGTACAGCTCGAGGTACAATCCGATTTACGGTGAGATTCAAAAAGAAACAAACGTTGCTTTAATTCCTTTTCTACTGGAAAATGTTGGCGGAATCGATTCATTAAACCAAAGCGATGGAATACATCCAAATGCAGCGGGAGCGAGAATTCTGGCGGAGAATACCTGGGAGATTTTGGGGCCGATAATTACTAAATAGTGTCTGTCCATAAAGTCCACCACTATCGGCGTTGCACTTGCGATTGTAATGAGCCCGTATGGGTATTAAAAACAGTCATTGACGAAATGTCAACTCCTTGATTTTTAACACTGCGCGCGCCTTGCTATTGAACTTCATGATTCAGCCACTCGAGTGTATTGACGGACACTAAATAATGGGTTGAAAATCGCAAAATTTATTCGGCTACGACTTCTACCAACAACCGCTCACAAACCATAGCGCTCAAGCTTTCAGCGTTGTGCCCTTCGTAATTTACAACCATGCTGCGATCATAATCCTCTACCGAAACAATTTTCAATTTCTTACCCAGTTTTAAATCGCGGGAATTGAGAAAATCAAGAAATTGAGTCGACGAATTTGCCAAAGCCATTAGCTTCACTTTCGTACCTTTTGGATACGCACTCAGAGGCTTGAGAGCAAGATCGGCGACCACACCCTGCTTATCGGGAATGGGAGAGCCGTGTGGGTCGATAGTAGGATGGTTGAGCAGCTTATCCATCCGCTCAAAAAATGCAGGCGAATCGATATGCTCAATCTGCTCGGCGATGGCGTGAACTTCTTCCCAGCCAAAACCCATTTTTTCGACCAAATACATTTCAGTAAGTCGATGCTTGCGAATAACCAGAGCAGCAGTCTTTTTACCTTTTTCGGTGAGTTCGATAGGCTTGTACTTCTCGTAATAAATCATTCCTTTTTTCTGAAGGTTCTTCACCATGCTGTTTACGCTGGGCATACTCACTTTCAGTTTTTTACTAAGCTCCGATATGGTTACCTTTCCATCCTCGTTCTTGAGTTTAAAGAGTGCTTTTAAGTAATTTTCTTCAATTGGTGATGTCATAGCTTGAGTAGAATGATACGAAAGTAGAACATTTTTTAGACCCTTTTGCTTACAGCAAAATTCCATTGCGCATTTAGCCGTCAAAAACTAGAATTGCCTTCTCGCCTAACGGCATGTGGGTTTTAACGGAGAGTATAGCGATTTTGTACTTCCAATTATAAACAAAACCTCAACTCACCCGAGAATTCATTCGCGGAAGCGTAAACGATACCTTAGAAGAACTAAAGGTTTTATGCAAAAAGTGCCTTAAGCTCGGTAGCATCCTTTGGATCCATGCGCCCGGCCAAAATCAAACTGAGCTGTCGTCTGCGCAATGCTCCTGCAAATCGCTCTTTTTCGAGATCGGTCTCGGGCACCAACTCAGGCACATTGATAGGCTGACCTACTTGATCGACGGCTACAAAACTGTAAATGGCCTCGTTGCACTTGGTGCGCTTTCCGGTGCGGTGGTTTTCCGTATATACATCCAGAAAAACTTCCATTGATGAATTAAACGCCCGTGAAACCTTTGATTCGATGGATAAAATATCGCCAAGTTTCACGGCTTTGTTAAAAGACACATTGTTTACCGCCGCAGTCACCACAACCCGTCTGCAATGGCGTTGAGCCGAGATTGCCGCATTGATGTCCATCCAGTTTAAAAGCTGGCCACCCATCAGATTGCCTAGGGTATTGGTTTCGTTTGGAAGGATTATTTTAGAAGTAGAAGCAAAAGTCTCGCGGGCAAATTTTTTCTCGCTCATGGAAATTAAATTTAATTGCAAAGGTAACCTCGAAAATTAATAATTTAGTTGTTAATTTATCAAAAGTCAGTTTTTAAAATATTATGCTATGCTTAAAACTTTATTTATTGCGATTCTTTGCCTTTTTTCATTTTGTTTCAACGGACAAGTCCCATTTACATCAGCCAATATATTGACAACCATCGGTACTGATTTCACCATGTATTCAGCCATTTCACAAGAGCCCGGAGATCCCGGAATGGGACAGATTTGGGATTTTAGCGAGATGTTATACAATAATATTACTCCGGCAGAGATTGTCGAGACGGGAAGCCCAAGCCCCAACGCAGTTTACCCCGGAGCAAACCAGATCTTTAGCTACAACTTCGAGGAGTTTTATGAATATTACGCCATTTCGGATACAACTTTTGAGTTTCATGGACAATTTCAGCAGGGTGGGATAGAGATGTTTTATACCGATCCGAACACCATCGCCCGTTTACCGATAAATTATGAAGATGGGTTTGAAGATGAATATGTAATGAATTATAGTGTGCCCGGTGCAACAAGTCAGGCAAATGGAACCTACAACGCTGTGGTAGATGGATACGGAACATTAAAGCTACCTTGGGCTGATTTGGAAACCTATAGAATAACTGCTCAAGTATCACAAAGTGAGGAGATAGAAAACATAAACGGAGAATTTACGGCGTATTTTAATGGAGTTTACACATTTTGGTTTGCGCCGGGATTTCCGGGCCCTGTAATGTCTATTCGGCAAGGCACCATCACAATACCTGAATTCAATATTGAAGAGAACCAGTTTTCAACTATTTATATGGGTGACTTTAACTTTGTGGGAGTGGACGAAGTAGAAATTGTAAACGATCTAAAAGTGTTTCCAAACCCTACCGCTGATTATTGCAATATTTCGTTTTCAAAATCATCTGCAGAACCGGTAACTATCGAGATTTATGATATTACCGGGCGCAAGCTCAAAGCCATTTCGAATAATGGTGGCGGCACCGGAGATTTTCATCATAGAGTCGATGTCCGTGATATTCCGGCCGGATATTACTTACTTAAACTCCGATCGCATAAAGGAGAGCAAGGATTGAAAATTGTTGTGAGATAAAGTTTTGATAATTGTGAATTTTATTTTTGTGGATTAATCGCATATCATCCTTAGTTTTGCACCATGGATGCATCCTGGTTTAATGTGGCAAAATCGCTACATATTATTTTTATGGTATCGTGGTTTGCCGGGCTATTCTATATTCCCCGCTTGTTTATTTATCAAGCCGAGGCGGTCGAACTCCCCGAAAATCAACGGACTGCAGTAATTGGCCAGCTCAAGATCATGGCGCGACGGCTTTGGTTTATTATTACGTGGCCGGCAATGATTATTACGGTTTTGACCGGTACGGCCCTGCTGATTCTTGTGCCGGGCTTTTTATCGGCGCCATGGATGCACGTAAAGCTCGGTTTTGTGTTTTTGCTCTTGCTCTATCATTTTTCACTTCACATTATTTTCAGAAAACAACAGCAGGATAAATATCCGATGACAAGCGGACAACTTCGATTTTACAACGAGCTGGCTACCGTTTTGCTATTTGCAATTGTATTTACGGTGGTGTTTAAAAATACGATGAGCTGGATTTATGGTGTGGGCGGGATTCTTTTACTTGGTGTAGTTCTTACGATTGCGATTATGCTATACCGCCGCGCCCGAAAAAGGAAGGGGGAATAAACCGATTTTATTAATGGTTTAGAATTTATCCAACCACAAACTTTTCTACAACTATTCCTTGTTCTGATTTAATAGAGAGAATATACATCCCGGTTCTAAGCCGTTCAGTATTTATTTGCCGATCGGTGTTCAATCTTCCGCTCATTACCGCCCGACCTGAAATATCAAATACAGTGTAAAAACAATTTTGGACGTCTATTCCTGATATATGCAATATCCCATTGGTTGGATTAGGGAATACTTTAAACCGTATTTTATTTCTATTCTTTTCACTTGTAGTTGTAAAAATATCAGGGGCAGCATAAAGAGCAAAGAACGAGCCGTCTACATTGGATGTAAATAAGGGGGCATTTCCAAAAGGATCTAAGTTGGTCGTTATTAAGCTGTGTATTAACCCATGTATCATTAGGGTATCACCACTATAATTTAGTATAGAATTTATTTTCATCCCACCAATATGGAAATTATTTTGACTTTGATACGGAATAATCCAGTGGTCTATAATATTCAAATCCGTATCTAACCAGAGAATATATTCTCCGTTTCCAGCCGGGAAATTAACATAAGAGTAGGTTTCGTTTCCATCAGCGTCCTTAAGAGTAAATTTTCCTAAAGAATCATTCAAGGCATAATAGGAATTTATCCAAGCAAGTTTGTCTGATATTTCATAAAGATCTTGATTTACTTCAAGAGAATGAGTAAGCGCTTCATAAGCACTAAGTTTATTTGTATGACTTAATACTCCGGCTACATTTCCGTTTTCATCAAGTTTATATATAGCTTTTTGTGAGTAGAGGATCTGGTAGTTTAAACTGAGGTGTTGAATATCCGGGATGTAGTTGTTATAAAGACTTTCCTCTCCCAAATAATTTTTATAAAGAAGCGTGTCAGAAAATTCTCCGATTGCTTTTTCTGACGTTGTAACAAATACTTCATTATTCATTTCAACAATGGAAAGAAATCGGTTGCGTGTAGAAAATGTTGTGGGCGTCACAAACATTACTGTGTCAGACAGGGAATTATTATATGCATATAGTTCTGCGAGCCATTGAGTTTCTCCGGCTGTATTTTCTTTAGTGATAAACACATGATATAGAGAATCATTTGGTGGCATTTCCAATTCATTGCCCGAAATACTTACCGGCGTATCGTTACCTCTCACCAGGCCGGCACGAAACAATCCTTCCATATCTTTTGAAGGTTCCATTGTAAAAACAGTAAGATTGCCTGTTGGAGATCCAATCTGCTCGGCACTTAATAATTCCCCTGAGTTTAAATTAAAGGTTGCTCTTATCATGTTAATTTGACCATTCATAGAGTTAAAGGGTTGTGTATCAACAGAAGAATAAATTGTTTGAGCATCTACAAGGCTTAAATAGGCTATTAATATACTATCACCCAATATTGCTGCTACTCGTGAAGAAGTACTAGATGTCCCAAGTGATACATCATTTGAGGCTCGCCAATATCCTGTATAGGGCTCCAGATCAAGGGTGGACGTGAAGTTATCGAGCGAAGAAGTGAAAATTTTTTCTGTGGTCTCGGTTATAGGATCTGTCTTGATAAACATACATTGTAAAGGTGTATCAGATAAAAAGTTCATTGTTGGACTGAGAATTCCAGTGTTGCCGAAAGAAGATATCGCTGAAAAGGAGAAGTATAGGATCGTGTTTAGATTTGAAACAGGAAAGATTTGAGTTCCAAAGCCCATAGCCCCATATGTCGAAAGGTTTGAGGATGTATAATAGAAGATATCTACAAGAGAGAAATCATTATCATATATGGCTATTGCGTTCTTGTAAACTGTATCATTAAATACATAATTTACAGGGGTTTCAGAGAATATACCAACATCTGTGACAGAGGGAGTATATGCTGAAAAAAAATAGAGGATAACGTAGCCTGATCCGTCGGGAAATGAAACAAGTTGATGCGACGTTGCTGGTATTAATTTCTTGTAAATTAATTCGTTGGTTTGAGATATCGCTTGAATAGACGAAAAGAAAAGAAAAACGATTAGAAGGCTTCTACACATGACATTTTATTTTCTACCATACAGCTATTGAAAGCCAAGTTCCCCCCTGCCAGGGCTGCTCTGATCTAACCCAACCTATCATACAGGGATGAGGATGCTGATAAAGATCATTAAAAGCCGATCCACAAGGGTTGGATTGAGATATTACAGTAATATTCGGTTGACCGCTATTTGGAAAAACTATCTCTACAAATTTAATGTCCGGAAGGTTTGGTGTTGTAATTTCTGAGTTTGCGGGCACAGTATGACTAGGTGCTCCACCTTGGCAATAATGAACAATTGCTTTAATTGGGCAATTCGTCTTATTTGAAATTGTTAATTGTGATTGTGTTCTGGCTTGAAAGGAAAACCCGAGCATTAAAATGAAAAGTAAGGCAGAAGCTCTAATTACCTTTTGAGTGGGAGAGATTGATTTGATCATGATATCATTTCTTTATCAGCCTGTTAAACAAATATAATAATAACTTTAAAGTTTTTGTAATACTTTACTTACATAGATTCGTGTAAACCAATATATTGTAAATGAGGATTAAAGGTGGGTGATACGCCGAGAAAGGGGTCAATAGGATTTCTATTGGTATTCGACAGTACATTTTATGAGGGTCGGCTAAACTTATCCCCGTAGGTGGAAAGGAACCTAAGAAATACGAGATTATAATTTTTAAATACTACGTGCTTTGTCCTCCGATAAAGGGATGAGAATGGGCGATATGCTTTACCGACGTGCTCGAATAAGGAAAAAGAAATAAAATTAAAACACAGAATTACGCATCCTCAAAACCTTTCAACCAGTTCTTCGCTTCTTCAATAGTCTTAAAAAGCTTTGTAGGGCGGTGCGGCTGATTAAATCGCACAAAGAAGTTTGACGACATTTGGTGAGAGTAATGCTCGGTTACTATCGCATCGGCTACAATTTGTTCGGTTATTTCCTGGCTCGATACGAGTTCACGAGCTTCGGGGCTTAAGGTTGCTTTTAATCCCGCAGTTACCATCAGGGTTTTTGCTTCGGGAAGACGAGTGTGAATGGTTTCAAAAATACGGTATATGTCGTCCGGCTGTAAAGTATTGTCCGGATTGACATGCAATTCCACAATACCCCGGCCAAGGAGTTCCAGTGTGCAATTCCCCAAATCTATTTTAGTCTCCGACATGGCTTTAAGATACGGGTTTTTTCAATAACCACGCATTCGGAAAAGTTCCGTCGTTACGCATGGTTTGCAAGGCATTCAAAGCGGTAGAGTAATCGCTGTAGCTCTCCAGTTTTACCCGGTGCAAGCGCTTGTGATAATCCAAGATAGCAGCATTGTAACCGCGGTTGTGTAGTCTGTTTACAAATTTATCGGCGTTGACCTCCTCGCCAAAGCAGCCTGCGATGATGTGATACGGCCCAACCGGAGTCACCACATCGCTCGAGGGAGTTTGCATTGATACCGACGCAGAAGTTTCTTTAGCCGTAATTTCTTCGGGTACTTCTACAACTGCGTTGTGTTTATTTAAATCTATCCACACTCCGGCGCTGTCTATTCGATTGGTTTCAAATGAAAATGGAAACAACGCAGTGTTTTCCGGAAAACCCGTTTCTTCCGTTGTATTGTCATTAGGTTTCGCTTCCGCGGATGTTGAACGCGGAGAAAACTTGGTGTTCTGAGATGATTTTATTTTACCAAACGGAATCAACTCGGCAAGTGTAATTTGAGTGGGACTCTTAAATTGAGTTGCAAAACCCAAATACAAACTCATTGCTACAAATGGCAGCACCGTTGCAGCCGCCACCCAATAAATACTCTTATTGGATTTTAAACGCAGAATTTCAGGCTCCGCATCTTCAAGTGCATACACGGGGGTTTCAACTTCTTCGGTAATTACTTCTGGTTTTACCCGGGCCGGAAGCGTAAACGATTCAAAACCGTAAGCTGTTTTTAAAAAGTTTTCGTTGGCCGCAGGTTCAAAGCGCAAGTTTTTGTGATCGTCGATATACAATACGCCGATTCGATTAAATTTTACCTTCGCACCGCCATTGAGCTTAGCCCAGTACTTTTCGGTAATGTCGCGTAGCACAATTCCGGCATCTTCAAAAGTTATTTTTGCACCGTCGGCGACGGCTTTTTCGAGCAAGCCATCGCTCTTTGTAAGGTTTTTGTTGAATAGAATATCCTTTCCCGGAGGGTGGATTATTCCCGAGTTTTCATCGGCTGAAGCCGGTCGATAATTCGTAACAAAACCGCCCAGCTGAGGCAAGATTACGCAATCGTAATCGTATAAAAGCTCTTGTATGTATTTATCTATTTCCACTGTCTAATCTGATTCCAAGTTCGAAATTACGCATATTATGGTCAACTTGAGGCCAAGTTATCAAAGAAAAAACTTCTTTTCGAGATTTTTTAAATCTTCGGGAGTGTCTACGCTGTCGGTGCGCTCGTTGGTTTTGACGGTGTATATCTCGTACCCGTTCTCAAGCCATCGCAGTTGCTCGAGCGATTCTGATTGTTCTAAGGAGCTGGGACTTAGCTGACCGAGTTCGCGAAGTGTAGCTCCTTTAAAGCCGTAAATCCCTAAGTGTATAGCGTAGTTGGATACGTGATCTCCGATGTTTTTGGAAAATGGAATAGGCAGCCTGGAAAAATAAAGTGCCTTACCGGTTTTCTCAACAACAACTTTTACGCGGTTTGGGTTCTCAATCTCTTCTACGGTCAGTGCCGGGCTAATCATTGTGGCAATATTTACATCGTGTCCGTGCAGCAATTGCACTATGGCATTGATTTGTTGGGGGTCGATAAAGGGTTCGTCGCCTTGAATATTTACCACCAGTCTTGCGTTTACTTTGCTCAAGGCCAATGCTTCTCTGCACCGATCGGTTCCGGTTGGTAATTCGGGATTAGTCATAACTACATTTCCGCCAAAACCTTTCACGCATTCTAGAATCCGATCGTCGTCGGTGGCTACCAAAACCTTATCTAAATTAGATTTCAGCGCTTGATTGTACACGCGCTCGATCATCGACACCCCGCCAATGGTTGCTAAAGGTTTTCCGGGAAACCGGGTAGAGGCGTATCGGGCGGGGATTATTCCAAGTTTATCAACAATTTCCATAATTGAGGCCAAGTTTAGCTATTTTCGATATTTAATTGGTCGTAGTGTAACGCTTATTTCTGTGATTATGGCAAAAATTCCGATAAATAAAGACGAGGTGTTTTATCAGCTAGCACTTAGCCGGGTAGAAAATATTGGGGTAATTAGTGTAAAAAAGCTCATTCGCCATTTCGGAACTGCCCGCGAAGTGTTTAACCTGAGCTCGCGCGAACTTATGCAGGTGCCGGGAATGAGCCTTATACGCGCCGGCAGCATAGCGTCATTTCGGGATTTTGATTCCGTTGAAAAAGATTTTGAATACGCCGAAAAGGAGGGCATAGAAATCATCTCTTTTCAAGATGATAATTACCCTAATCGGCTTACCCACTGTGGTGACGGTCCGGTAGTGCTTTTTAAAAAAGGTCCCGCCGACCTTTCGGCAAAACGTATGGTGAGCATTGTCGGTACACGTAAAGTTACCGACTACGGCCGACAAGTAACTCGCGAACTGGTGGAAAGTATGCTGCCATATAATATTACTGTGGTGAGTGGTCTGGCATACGGAGTTGATATCCAGGCACACATTGCTTGCCTCGAGCTTGGGTTGCCCACAGTTGGGGTTTTAGCGCATGGGCTCGATAGTGTTTATCCCAATTCGCATACCCGCCATGCGATTGAGATGGCCGAAAAGGGAGCCTTGCTTTCCGAGTTTGGAATAAAAACTATTCCCGATCGCAAGAACTTTCCCAAGCGAAACCGGATCGTAGCCGGCATGACCGATGCTACTATCGTGGTAGAGTCGGGCGTATCGGGTGGATCGATAATCACCGCCAATCTTGCCGCGGGGTATTTTCGTGATGTGTTCGCTATCCCCGGAAGGGTACACGACTCAAGGTCGGAAGGCTGCAACCGACTTATAAAATCGAATAAAGCTGCGCTGCTCGAATCGGCAAAAGATCTGGAATACATTATGGGATGGGCGAAGTCGGAAACGCTTAAGCCTATTCAAACCAAAATTTTTGTGGATTTACATCCCGACGAAGAAAAGCTTCTCGACACACTGCGCGAAAAAGGAAAAACACAAATCGACGAATTAAGCCTCGAAACCGAGTTGCCCATGAGCATGGTTATGGTACATTTGCTCACTTTAGAGCTCAATGG
>Ga0079223_10001483_pt1 | contig 13948 bp, 9 predicted proteins | sample Stecom2011_FD_75072 | JGI IMG/M metagenome (GOLD analysis project Ga0079223, IMG submission 75072) | Agricultural soil microbial communities from Utah to study Nitrogen management - Steer compost 2011 | ecosystem: Environmental > Terrestrial > Soil > Agricultural land | place: USA: Utah... | reverse complement strand
GGCGGCGGCCGCGCGCACGGCGCGCAGGGTCTCCTCGCGTCTCTCCCCCTCGTCGGCGACCACCCAGGCCCGCCTCAGCGCGGCGGCGTAGTCGGCGGGCGACGCGAGCTCGACCTCGCCGGGAGCGAGGAACCGGTGGCCGCGGCTGGCGCCGCCGGCGACCTGCCCGGCGGCGGCGACGGGCACGACGGCGTCCCCGAGGCGCGCCGCGAGCCACGCCACGGGCCTGACGAAGGCGGTGTCGACCTCGCCCCAGCGCATCTTGCGCGGGGCGGGCAGGTCGCCGATGAGGTCGGCGAGCAGGCCCTCGAGCACCTCCTCGGCCGGCTCGCCGCCGCGCCTCACGCGCGCGTAGACGTAGTCGCCCTTGTCGGTCGGGCGCCTCTCCAACGACGCCACGTCGACGCCGGAGGACCGCGCGAACGCCTCCGCCGCCCGGGTGGGGGCGCCCTGGGCGTCGAAGGCGACGGCCACGCTGGGCCCGCGGCGCTCCTCGACGCGCTCGGCGCTGCGGTCGGGAACGCCGGTCGCGAGGGCCGCGAGGCGCCGCGGCGTCGCGTAGACGGTGACGTCGGCGGGCGCTAGGCCGGCCGCGGCCAGGCGCTCGGCGAGCAGGGAGCCCAGGGCCCTAGAGCCCTCGGTGACGTACCAGGCGGGCAGCTCCTCGGTGCCGATCTCGAAGAGGAGGTCGCGGCTCACGCCCGGCCCCCGTCGGCGTCACGGGCTGCGAGGTACGCCTTCGCCGTGGCCTCGGCCATGCGGCGCACGCGCTGCACGTAGGCCTGCCTCTCGGCGTGCGAGAGCACGCCGCGGGCGTCCAGCAGGTTGAAGGCGTGCGAGCAGCGCATCACGAACTCGTAGGCCGGGTAGAGGAGGCCCTCGCCGAGGAGCCGGCCGGCCTCGTCCTCGAAGCGGTCGAAGAGTGTGCGCTGCAGGTCGGGGTCGGACAGCTCGAAGTTGTAGCGGCTGTGCTGGACCTCGAAGTCGCGCCTGAGGTCGCCGAGGGTGACGTCGCGGGACATCCTCAGGTCGAAGGCGTGCTTCACCCCCTGCAGGTACATCGCGATGCGCTCCAGGCCGTAGGTGAGCTCGACGGGCACGGGCCGGCAGTCGATGCCGCCGACCTGCTGGAAGTAGGTGAACTGGGTGATCTCCATCCCGTCCATCCACACCTCCCAGCCCAGGCCCCACGCCCCCAGCGTCGGGGACTCCCAGTCGTCCTCGACGAAGCGCATGTCGTGGGCGGCGAAGTCGATGCCGAGGGCGGCGAGGGACTCGAGGTAGAGGGCCTGCACGTCCCGGGGGGACGGCTTGAGGACCACCTGGTACTGGTAGAAGTACTGGAAGCGGTAGGGGTTGTCCCCGTAGCGGCCGTCGACGGGGCGGCGGCTGGGCGCGATGCCGGCCACGCGCCACGGCTCGGGGCCGAGGGAGCGGAGGAACGTCGTCGGGTAGAAGGTGCCGGCCCCCACCTCGGTGTCGTGCGGAGGCGCGATGACGCAGCCCCTGTCTGACCAGAACCGGTCGAGGGCGAAGACGATCTCCTGTAGCAGCATCCGGTTCCCCAGGTGGCGGCTCGGCCTTCGATTAGCTGTCGCTGAAGCCGGGCGCCCGGAATCGTAATGAATGTCGTGCCCGGCTCACGGGCAGGCGGGTACTATATCACCATGCCCGGTGGGCGCTTCAGGCGCCGTCAGCATCGTCCTCTCTCAGGTTGCGCAGGTCGCGCGCGGAGGAGACCGTGAACCGCTACGACGACAGAGCCCGGCTCGTCTTCCACTTCGCGCGCGAGGAGGGGAGCAAGCTCGGGCACGCCATGATCGGTCCGGAGCACCTCCTCCTCGGCCTCATGCGCGAGGGCGGGACCGCCAGCAAGGTCCTGGCCGAGTTCGGCGGGACGCTCGAGGGGTTCAGGGCCCAGGTCGAGAGCATGGTGGGCCGCGGCGACGGCCTGCCCCGCAACGAGGCCGCCTCGATAACGCCGCGCGCCAGGCGCGTGATGGAGCTCGCCGGGAGCGAGGCGCGCAGCCTCGGCTCGAACGTCATCGCCACCGAGCACATCCTCCTGGGGATCATCCGCGAGGGCGACGGCGTCGCCTACCGCATCCTGCAGGAGCTCACGCGCGACGTCGACACGGTGCGCTGGCGCATCCTCGCCGCCGCCGACCCGAAGAACCAGGCCGAGAGCGTCAACACGCCGTTCCTCGACGAGTACGCCCGCGACCTCACGAAGGCCGCGCAGGAGGGCAAGCTCGACCCGGTGATCGGGCGCACCGAGGAGATCAGGCGCGTCATCCAGATCCTCAGCCGCCGCACGAAGAACAACCCCGTGCTGATCGGCGAGCCCGGCGTCGGCAAGACCGCGATCGTCGAGGGCCTGGCGCAGGCGATCGTCGAGGGCCGCGTGCCGCCCAACCTCAGCGGCGTGCGCGTGCTCTCGATCGACCTCTCGAACGTCGTGGCCGGCACGAAGTACCGCGGCGAGTTCGAGGAGCGCCTCAAGCAGATCATCGAGGAGCTCAGGAGCGCGCGCGTCGTCGCGTTCATCGACGAGCTGCACACGCTGGTCGGCGCCGGCGGGGCCGAGGGCACCCTCGACGCCGCGAACATCCTCAAGCCTCCCCTCTCCCGCGGCGAGATCCAGGTGATCGGCGCCACGACGACCGGCGAGTACCACCGCTACATCGAGAAGGACGCGGCGCTGGAGCGGCGCTTCCAGCCCGTGATCGTCCTCGAGCCCACGCCCGAGGAGTCGCTCGAGATCCTCGTCGGCCTGCGCGAGAAGTACGAGGCCCACCACGGCGTCGTGATCCCGCACGAGATGCTGCAGATGGCCGTGCGCTACGGCGAGCGCAGCCTGCCGGGGCGCAACTTCCCCGACAAGGCGATCGACCTGATCGACGAGGCCGCGTCGCGCACGCGCCTGAACAAGTCGCTCGGCTTCCCCGTGCTCGAGGAGGAGGACGGCACGCCGATCGTCGGCCGCGCCGACATCGAGGCGGTCGTGGACTCGTGGGGCGGGATCTACGTCGACGACCACGACGACGCCAAGCTGGCCGGCATCGAGGAGAGCCTCAAGCGCAAGGTCGTCGGCCAGGACCGCGCGATCCGGGCGCTGGCCGCCGCGCTGCGGCGCGCCAGGGTCGGCCTCGGCGGCCGCACGCGCGTCGCCGCCTCGTTCCTGTTCGTAGGGCCCTCGGGCATCGGCAAGACGTTCCTCGCCAAGCAGCTCGCCGTCGAGCTCTTCGGCAGCGAGCGCGCCCTGGTGAGGCTCGACATGAGCGAGTTCCAGGAGGCGCACTCGATAAGCAAGCTGATCGGCGCGCCTCCCGGGTACGTCGGCCACGAGCAGGGCGGCAGGCTCACCGAGGCCGTGAGGCGCCAGCCGTTCAGCGTCGTACTCCTCGACGAGATCGAGAAGGCGCACCCCGACATCTACAACACGTTCCTGCAGGTCCTCGACGACGGCCGTCTCACCGACGGCCTGGGCCGCACCGTCGACTTCCGGCGCGTGATCCTGATCATGACGAGCAACACGGGCTTCAACCGCGGCGGCAGCGTGGGCTTCCAGGAGGCCGGGGGCCAGGGCCACGACGTCCCGCTCAAGAACCTCTTCACGCCCGAGTTCCTCGACAGGCTCGACGAGGTCATCGTGTTCGACACGTTCGACCGCGACCACATCGTCGTCATCGCCAGGCAGGCGCTCGAGGAGATCCGCCGCGAGCTCGCCGGCCGCGACATCGACGTGACCTTCGCGAAGGAGGTCGCGGAGTTCCTCGTCGACAAGCTGCCGCCCGGCGAGAGCGCCCGCCCGCTGCGCGGGGTGATCCGCGAGTACATCGAGGACCCGCTGTCGCTGGAGATCCTGGAGCGCGGCGCCGAAGAGCCGCTGCTGGTGACCATCGAGGACGGCAAGCCTGTCTTCGCGCGCCCCGTGCCCCTGGTCTGAGGGGGAGGGCGGGCGCCCGGCCCTGCCGCTCCCGCCTCGGTCGCTGCCGGCGCGGACACGCCTTGCCGGCCTTCGTCACGGTAGGCTCGGCATCATGCCGGTGAGCCGCCCGCCGCAGGGAGCGCCGTGGCCCGCGTAGCCGCCGCGTACGTCTGCACCGAGTGCGGGGCGAAGAGCCCGGCGCCGCTCGGTCGCTGCCCGCGCTGCGGCACCTGGGGCAGCGTCGTCGAGGAGGCGCCGGCCGCGGGGCCAACCCTGCGCGGCGCTACGGCGCGGGCGGCCGAGAGCGTCGACCTCCTCGGCGTCGACGGCGACGCCCCCACCCGCTTCCCGTCGGGCGAGCCCGAGGTCGACAGGGTACTCGGCGGCGGCATAGTGTCGGGGTCGGCCGTGCTGCTCACCGGCGAGCCCGGCATCGGGAAGTCGACCCTGCTGCTCCAGCTCGCCGCTGCCGCCGCCGCGCGCGGCGACGACGTCCTCTACGTCGCCGGCGAGGAGTCGCCGCTGCAGGTGCGCCTGCGCGCCGACAGGCTCGGCGTCGGCGCCGGCCTGCGGCTCACGCGCCAGACGTTCGCGCCGGCGCTCGCCGCCTACCTCGCCGAGCGCCGCCCGCGCCTCGCGATCGTCGACTCGATCCAGACCGTCACGTTCGAGGAGGGCGCGGTGCCCGGCAGCCTCACCCAGGTCCGCGACGCCACCGCCCTGCTCGTCGCCGCCGCGAAGGAGGCGGGCACGGCGCTGGTGCTGATCGGCCACGTCACGAAGCAGGGCACGGTGGCCGGGCCGAAGGTCGTCGAGCACATGGTCGACGCCACGCTCACCCTCGAGTCCGCCGGCGACATGCGCGTGCTGCGCTCGGCGAAGAACCGCTTCGGCCCCACGGGCGAGGTCGGCGTGTTCGAGATGACTCACGGCGGCATGCTCGCAGTGCCCAACCCGTCCGCGGCCTTCCTCGCCGAACGCCCCGTGGGCGCGGCCGGGTCGGTCGTGGCCGCCGTCCTCGAGGGCCAGCGCCCGCTGATGCTCGAGGTCCAGGCCCTGGCGTCGAAGAGCCCCTACCCCGCCCCGCGCCGCGTCGTGCAGGGCCTCGACCAGCGCCGCGTCGACGTCGTCCTCGCCGTGCTCGAGCGCCGGCTGGGCCTCCCGCTGGAGGGCCTCGACGTGTACGTGAACGTGGCGGGCGGGCTGCGACTCACCGACCCTGGCACCGACCTCGCGGTCGCGGTCGCCACCTACTCGGCCGTCACCAACCGTCCCGTCGGCGAGGGCACGGCCCTCGTGGGCGAGGTCGGGCTCGCCGGCGAGCTGCGCAGCGTCGCCCAGCTGGGCAGGCGCGTGCAGGAGGCCGCCCGCGCCGGCTTCGACCGCGTCGTCGCCCCGCGCTCCTCCGAGGCCGTGGTGGGCGTGAGCACCCTCGAGGAGGCCTTGTCGGCCGTGTGGAGCGAGCCTTGAGCCGCACGGCCCTCCAGGGCGAGGGCCGCGCCGCGGGTCCCCGCGAGGCCGGGGCGGTGTCCGCGGCGCCCGACGAGCGCCTGGGCGCCACGCTCGCCAGCGGGCTCTTCACGATCGCGGGCGGCGCCGTCGCCTACGTCCTCAGCCTGTGGCTCCTGCAGCCGCGCGGCCTGCTGGCCGGGCCGAACAACCTCCTCTACCTGACCGTCGTGGGGGCGCTCACCGCCTACCTCCTCACCCGCGGCCTCGCCAGGCGCGGCGGCAGGCTGTGGGCCCGCACGCTGCGGCGCGTCGCCTCGGTCAGCCCCGACGCCGTCGTGGCCGGCCTCGTGGGAGCCACCGTCGGCCTGGTGCTGACGATCCTCGTGAACAGCGTCCTGGCCGAGGTGCCCGGCTTCACCTGGTACTGGTCGATCCTCATCGCCCTGATCGCCGTCACCGGCTGCGGCGGCTTCTTCGTCGCGAACCGCGGCGTGCTCCCGGGCCTGCGCACGGCCGCGGCCGTGAGCGTGCCGGCGCTGCCGTGGCACGACAAGGTCATCGACAGCTCGGCGCTCATCGACGGCCGCGTCGTCGAGGTCGCCGAGGCGAACTTCCTCTACGGGCGCCTCCTCGTGCCGCAGTTCGTGCTCGCCGAGCTCCAGCGGCTCGCCGACTCCGACGACCCCCTGAGGCGCCAGCGCGGCCGCCGCGGGCTCGAGGTCGTCGACCGGCTCGTCGCCCACGCCTCGCTCCCCGCCGAGGTCGTGACCGTCGCCGGCGACGACCCCAAGGCGCCCGTCGACGCCAGGCTCGTGCGCTACTGCCTCGCCGAGGGCAAGGACCTCGTCACCACCGACTACAACCTCAGCCGGGTGGCGGCGCTGCAGGGCGTGCGCGTGCTGAACCTCAACCAGCTCGCGAACGGCGTGAAGGTCACGTACATGCCGGGCGAGCGCCTGTCGCTGAACGTCGTCAAGCCCGGCCGGGAGGCGGGCCAGGGCCTCGCCTACCTCGAGGACGGCACGATGGTCGTCGTCGAGGACGCCGCCGAGCTCGTGGGCCGCAGCGTCGACGCCGTCGTGACCTCGAGCCTCCAGACGAACATGGGCCGCATGATCTTCGCTCGCCTCGCGCCCGAGGACTGAGCGCGCGGCTCGGCGCGACCGACCGCCGCGACGCTCCGCCCGCCTCGCGCCCGCGGACCGCTCCCGCGGCGACCGGCTCCACCGCTCAGGACTGGTAGCCTGGGTGACCCGCTGCGCGTTGACAGCCCGTGGCGCCGGCTCTAAGCTCGGCTCTGCGGCGGCGCCGGAGACGGCGTCCACGTCTGGAGCAGCGTTCGGGGCCTTAGCTCAGTTGGGAGAGCGTTCGCTTTGCAAGCGAAAAGTCGCCGGTTCGAGTCCGGCAGGCTCCACCACCCAGGTCAGAGGCGCGACCGTTGTCCGCTCCGGGGCGAACGTCCCGAGGGGCGTCGGTCGCGCCTCATGCTAGATTGGGCATCGCTCTCAGGCATGGCGCGCTTCTCAGCCGCGCTTGACGTCAGAACATCTTCAGTGTCTACCGCGACCTGCCACCGTTTACGAGGAGGTAGTCCCCCGAGCATGATGTCGACCACGCCGTGCCCGTCCGTGACCGGCGGCGAAGCCGGGATCCGGCGCGCGCTACCCTGGCGCCCGGGCGCTTCGCTCCCGGCGAGCTGAGGCATGCCGCAGCTCTATCCCCCTTCAGCCAACGCGCTCGTCAGGTGGTCGCTCATCGGCGGCGGCGTCTTCGTCGTGCTCCTCGTGACCGCGCTGACGTTCCTCGCGCGCACGTCGAACAACAGGGTCGGCGTGCCCGTGGCCCAGCCCGTCGACTTCCCGCACAACACCCACGTCGTGGACCTCGGCCTCGACTGCCGCTACTGCCACTCGACCGTCGAGACGTCCAACACGGCCTCGGTGCCCTCGACCGAGACGTGCATGACCTGCCACTCGCAGATCCGCACCAACACGCCGCAGCTCGAGCCCGTGTTCGCCAGCTGGGAGGCCGACGTGCCCATCGCCTGGAACCGCGTCCACGACCTCCCCGACTACACCTACTTCGACCACAGCGTGCACGTGAACAACGGCGTCGGCTGCTCCAGCTGCCACGGCCGGGTCGACCAGATGCGGACGGCGTTCAAGACCGAGGCGATGACGATGGGCTGGTGCCTGGAGTGCCACCGCGACCCCGCGACGCAGCTCAGGCCGCGCAGCGAGGTGTTCAACATGGACTACTCCCACCCGTCACGACCGGAGGTGCAGCGGGCCATCGGCGAGCAACTGATCGCGGCGTACCACATCGACACTGACAGGCTCATCCAATGCTCGACATGCCACCGATGAACCCGCCACAGGAAGACGAGCGCCGGGACTTCCAGCGCCTCAGGGAGAAGCTCGCCGGCCAGCAGGGCCCCGCCTACTGGCGGAGCCTGGGCGAGCTCGCCGACACCGAGGAGTTCAGGGAGTTCGTCGCCAAGGAGTTCCCGCGGCAGGCCGCACCGCTGGAGAACGGCCTCGACCGCCGCGACTTCCTCAAGCTGCTCGGGGCCAGCATGGCGCTGGCGGGCCTGTCGGCCTGCGCCCGCCCGCCGCTGCCGCACGAGAAGATCGTGCCCTACGTCAGGGGCCCGGCCGAGGTCGTGCCCGGCAAGCCGCTGTTCTACGCCACCGCCGTGACGTACGGCGGCTTCGCCGAGGGCGTGCTGGCCGAGAGCCACCAGGGCAGGCCGACGAAGCTCGAGGGCAACCCCGACCACCCCGCCAGCCGCGGCGCGACCGGCGCCACCACGCAGGCCGAGGTCCTCGCGCTCTACGACCCCGACCGCTCGACGACGGTGATGGAGGGCGACCAGGAGCGCACCTGGGACGACTTCGTCGCGGCGCTGGGAGCCGCCGTCGGCGGGCTGGCCGACGGCCAGGGCCTGGCCGTCCTCACGGAGAACGTCACGTCGCCCACGCTGGCCGCCCAGCTGCAGCAGGTGCTGGCCGCGGTCCCGGGGGCGTCGTGGTACCAGTGGGACCCTCTGCACCCCGACAACGAGGTCGCCGGCGCCAGGCTCGCCTTCGGCGCCGACGTGCGCCCGGTCTACGACCTGACACGGGCCGACGTCGTCGTCTCGCTGGGGGCCGACTTCCTCGACCGCGGGCCCGGACGCCTGGCGCACGCCCGCGACTTCGCCCAGCGGCGCCGCGCCCTGCGGGCCGACGCCGACATGAACCGCCTCTACCAGCTCGAGAGCTCGCCCTCGCCCACCGGCGTCCTGGCCGACCACCGCGTGCCGCTCCGCCCGTCGGAGATCGCGGCGGCCGCCGCCGTGCTGGCCGCGCGGCTCGGCGTCGACGCGCCCGCGGCCGAGGCGCCCGCCGGGCTGTCGGCTGCCCTGCTCGACGCCATGGTCGCCGACCTCCAGGGAGCGCAGGGCGCTGCCGTCGTGATCGCCGGCGCCGAGCAGCCGCCCGTCGTGCACGCGCTGGCGGCGGCGATGAACGCGGCGCTGGGCGCCGTGGGCACCACGGTCACCTACGTCGCGAACCCCGCGGCGCGTCCGGCCGTGCACGTCGAGGAGATCGCCGCGCTCACGGCGGCGATGCGCGACGGCGCCGTCGGCGCCCTGCTCGTGCTCGGCGCGAACCCCGTCTACACCGCCCCCGCCGACCTCGGCTTCGCGGACGCGCTCGCCCGGGTACCGTTCAGCGCTCACGTCGGGCTCTACCGCGACGAGACCGCCCTCGCCTGCACCTGGCACGTGCCGCAGACCCACTTCCTCGAGACCTGGGGCGACGCCCGCGCCTACGACGGCACGGTCACGATCACGCAGCCCCTGATCCTGCCCTTCTACGGCGGCAAGAGCCACCACGAGGTGCTGGCCGCCCTCCTCGGCGACCCGGCCGCGACCGCGTACGACGTCGTCAGGGGCTACTGGCAGGGCCGCGTCAGCGGCGACTTCGAGGCGTTCTGGCGCGAGAGCGTCTACCGCGGGGTCGTCGCCGGCACGGCCGAGCCGCCCGCCGCCGTGACGCCGGCCGGCTCCGTCGCGGGGCCGCTGCCGCAGGGCTCCGACCTCGAGGTCGTGCTGACCCACGACCACGGCGTCCTCGACGGCCGCCTGGCGAACAACGGCTGGATGCAGGAGCTGCCGCGCCCGATCTCGAGGCTGACCTGGGACAACGCGGCCCTGATGGCGCCACGCACGGCCGAGCGCCTGAACGTCGGCACCGGCGACGTCGTGACCCTCACCGTCGACGGCCGCAGCGTCGACGTGCCGGTGCTGGTACAGCCCGGCCAGGCCGACGGCGCGGTCACCGTCGCGCTCGGCTACGGCCGCACGGCCGGCGGCAGCGTCGCCAACGGCGTCGGCGTCGACGCCTACCCGCTGCTCGCGACGGCCACGGGCCACACCGCGCCCGTGCAGGTCGCGACGACGGGCAGGCGCTACCGCCTCGTGACGACGCAGGAGCACCATGCCCTCGAGGGCACGGGCGAGGCCAGGCACATCGTGCGCTCCGGCACGCTGGCGCAGTTCCGCGCCGAGCCCGAGCACCCGACGTTCGCGCACCCCGTCGCCCACCACAGCGAGGACCTCTACCCCGACTTCGTCTACGAGGGCTACAAGTGGGGGATGGTCATCGACCAGACCGTCTGCACCGGGTGCAGCGCCTGCGTCGTGGCCTGCCAGGCCGAGAACAACGTGCCGATCGTCGGCAAGGAGCAGGTGTGGCGCAACCGCGAGATGCACTGGCTCCGCGTCGACAGCTACTACGGCGGCTCGATCGACGACCCGCGGTTCTACGCGCAGCCGATGCCGTGCCAGCACTGCGAGAAGGCCCCGTGCGAGCCGGTGTGCCCCGTCGGCGCCACCGTGCACGACTCCGAGGGCCTGAACGTGATGGTCTACAACCGCTGCGTCGGCACGCGCTACTGCTCGAACAACTGCCCCTACAAGGTCAGGCGCTTCAACTACCTGCAGTACGCCGAGCTCGACACCTCGGCCACGCCGCTGTCGCTGGCGAACAACCCCGACGTCACGGTCAGGAGCCGCGGCGTGATGGAGAAGTGCACCTACTGCACGCAGCGCATCTCGCGCGCCCGCATCGAGGCGGCGAACGAGGACAGGCGCATCCGCGACCTCGAGGTCGTCACGGCGTGCCAGGCCGCCTGCCCGACGCAGGCGATCGTGTTCGGTGACCTGAACCTCGAGGGCAGCGCCGTGAACGAGATGAAGGCGTCCCCGATCAACTACACCCTCCTCGACGACCTGCAGACCTTCCCGCGCACCAGCTACCTGGCCAAGGTCACCAACCCGAACCCCGCCCTCGAAGGGAGCGCGTGATGGCCGTAGCAGCAGGCAAGCGGCCCTTCGTCGAGACGAACCGCGTGATCGGCACGGGCCAGTCGTTCGGCACGATCGACGACACGGTCCTCAGCCCCGTCCTGCTGGACGTCCAGCAGACGCCGCGGTGGTGGTGGGTCGGCTTCGGCATCTCGCTGGCGTTCCTCACGATGTACCTGGTGTCCGTCGTGCACCTGATCACGACCGGCATCGGGATCTTCGGCAACAACATCCCCGTCGCCTGGGCGATGCCGATCGTGAACTTCGTGTGGTGGATCGGGATCGGGCACGCCGGGACGCTGATCTCCGCCGCCCTGCTGCTGTTCAGGCAGCCGTGGCGCACGACGATCAACCGGTTCGCCGAGGCCATGACGATCTTCGCCGTCGTCTGCGCCGGCCTCTACCCGATCCTGCACCTGGGCCGGCCGTGGGTCTTCTACTGGCTGCTGCCCTACCCGAACACCTTCGGCCTGTTCCCGCAGTTCCGCAGCCCGCTCGACTGGGACCTGTTCGCGATCGGCACGTACGCCAGCGTCTCCGTCCTGTTCTGGTTCATCGGCCTGATCCCCGACCTGGCGGCCCTGCGCGACCGGGCGCCCACGGCGTTCCAGCGCATCCTCTACTCGGTTCTCTGCCTCGGCTGGACCGGCTCGGCGAAGGCGTGGCAGCGCTACCAGCGCGCCTACCTGCTCATCGCGGCCCTCTCGTTCCCCCTGGTGCTCTCGGTGCACAGCACGATCGCCATGGACTTCGCCGTGGCCCAGGTGCCGGGCTGGAACAACACGATCATGCCGCCCTACTTCGTCGCGGGCGCCGTGTTCGCCGGCTTCGCGATGGTGCTGATCCTGGCAGTGCCGCTGAGGCGGGCGTTCGGCCTCGAGAAGCTGATCACGATGCGCCACCTCGACAACGCCGCGAAGCTGATGCTCGCCACGGGCATGGTCGTCGTGTACGGGTACCTGATCGAGATCTTCATCGCCTGGTACTCGGGCGTCGAGTTCGAGCGCTACATGATCTGGAACCGCCTGTTCGGGCAGCACGCCCAGTTCTTCTGGGCCCTGATCCTGTGCAACTTCGTGGCGATCCAGCCGCTGTGGTTCAGGCGCGTCAGGCAGAGCCCGCTCGCGCTGTTCGTGATCTCGCTGATCGTCTCGGTCGGCATGTGGCTCGAGCGCTTCGTGATCATCATCGTGTCCCTGACGAAGGACTTCCTGCCGTCGTCGTGGGGCGACTACATCAGCACGTTCTGGGACTGGGCGCTCTACCTCGGTAGCTTCGGCCTCTTCTCGACGCTGTTCTTCCTGTTCATCAGGCTGCTGCCGTCGATCGCCACGGCCGAGACCAAGGAGACGCTCCACCACTACGAGCACCACAAGCTCGACCCGCTCGAGGAGATCAGGGAGAGCTACTTCGCGGAGGTGAAGGCGTGAGCGCGATCTCGGTCGGCGAGACCGCCACCACCGCCGCCAGGCCGCTCCACGGCGTCGCCGCGCAGTTCGGCACGGTGGACGAGCTCATGCGCGCCGCCGAGCGCGTGAAGGCCGCCGGGTACACCCGCACCGACGCCTACACCCCCTTCCCTGTCGAAGGGCTCGACGAGGCGCTCGGCATGCGGCCGACCCGGATCGGCTGGATCGTGCTGGCGGCGGGCCTGGCCGGCGGCCTCGGCGGCTTCTTCATGCAGTGGTGGGCGAACACCACCTACTTCCCGCTGATCATCGGCGGCAAGCCGCTGAACAGCTGGCCGAACTGGATCGTGATCACGTTCGAGTGCACGATCCTGGCGGCGGCGTTCACCGCCGGCCTGGTCATGATCTTCCGCAACGGCATGCCGCGGGCGTACCACCCGATCTTCAACCTGCCCGGGTTCGAGCAGGCCAGCCGCGACAAGTTCTTCATCGCGATCGAGGCCGCCGACCCGCAGTTCGACCTGAGGCGCACCACGGCGTTCCTGCAGAGCCTGGCGCCGGAGCGCGTCACGGAGGTGGAGGCGTGAGCCGACCCCGCACCGGCCGTGCCCTCCGGCTGCTGCCCGTCCTGCTCGCCGCGTCGCTGCTGCTGACGGCGTGCGGCCGCAACATGTTCGACCAACCCAAGGTCGAGCCGTTCGAGTCCTCCGCGTTCTTCGCCGACGGCGCCGGCATGCGCGCGCCGGTCGCGAACACGGTGTCGCGCGAGTTCGGCGCCCTCGACCGCGCCTACCTGACGGGGCAGGGCGCGCAGGGCATGCTCACCGACCTGCCGATCCCCGTGAGCCTCGAGCTCCTGCAGCGCGGCCAGCAGCGCTACGACATCTACTGCTCGCCGTGCCACGACTACGACGGGCGGGGCACCGGGGCGGTCGTGCGCCGCGGGTTCCCGCAGCCGGCCTCGTTCGTCGACGAGCCGCGGCTCCTCGCGGCCCCTGTCGGCTACTTCTACAACGCCATCACGAACGGCTTCGGGCGCATGCTCCCCTACGCGTCGCGCGTCCCCGTCGAGGACCGCTGGGCGATCTCCGCGTACGTCAAGGCGCTGCAGCTCTCGCAGAACGCCGACCCCGCCGACATCCCCGAGGGCGTCGAGGTCGTGATGCCCGCCGCGGAGGCAGCCAGATGAGCTTGAGCGCGCACGAAGGACACGCAAGGCCCACGCTCCACCTCGCCCCGCCCGCCACGGCGCGGCTGCAGACGACGGCCCTGGGCGTCGGCGTGATCGCCGTGCTGGGCGCCGCGGTGCTGGGCTTCTTCGGGGACGGCCAGTTCTTCCAGTCCTACCTGATGGCCTTCCTGTTCTGGCTGGGGCTCTCGCTCGGCGCCCTGGTGCTGCTGTTCACGCAGCACCTCGCCGGCGGCCCGTGGGGCCCGATGATCGCGCGGCCGCTCGAGTCGGCCGCGACGCTCGTGCCCCTGATGGCGCTGCTGTTCGTGCCGGTGCTGATCGGCGCACGCGAGCTCTACGTCTGGACCGACCCGGCCTACGTCGCCGGGCACCCGACGGTGGCGGCGAAGTCCGAGTACCTCAACATGACCTGGTTCGTGATCAGGGCTGTCGTGTACTTCGTCGTCTGGACGGCGGCCGCGCTGGTCTACCGCCGCACGTCGCTGCGGCAGGACGAGGAGCAGGGCAAGGCGGCGGGAACGCTGGCGATGCGCCTGCGCAGCGCCGCCGGCATGTGGTTCGTCTTCTACGTCCTCACGATGACGTTCGCCGCGATCGACTGGGCGATGTCG
>Ga0079223_10001482_pt1 | contig 13948 bp, 12 predicted proteins | sample Stecom2011_FD_75072 | JGI IMG/M metagenome (GOLD analysis project Ga0079223, IMG submission 75072) | Agricultural soil microbial communities from Utah to study Nitrogen management - Steer compost 2011 | ecosystem: Environmental > Terrestrial > Soil > Agricultural land | place: USA: Utah... | reverse complement strand
CCCCCCCTGCTACATCGGCAAAGGTGTTCAAATCTCGAACAGCACCATAGGCCCCAATGTCTCTATAGGTGACCACAGCACAGTCCACAACTGCAGCCTCCAAAACAGCATTGTATGGGAAGGTCTCACCCTGAATCATCAGAAATTAACGCAAGAAATGGTAATGGAGAACTAAAGTGGGAAAACAAACGGTGTTCATCATTGGGAGCAAAGGAATTGGTATTTCATGAAAATTGCGGTCATTGGTACTCGTGGCATTCCAGACATTCAAGGTGGGATAGAAACCCATTGCCAACAATTATACCCTCGACTACAGGAAGATGGATTTCAAATCATTGTGTTTGCTCGCAGAAAATATCTAAAAAAACAAACTCCTTATGATTACAAAGGAGTAAGAGTTATCCCCTCTTATGCACTTCAATCTGCAAGCCTGGAAGCCATTTCTCATACTTTTCATTGTTTATTACTCACTTTGAAACTAAAACCCGATATAGTGCATATTCATGGTATAGGTCCAGCTATTTTCACTCCTTTGTTTAGATTATTAGGTGTAAAAGTCATTTATACACATCATGGTCAAGACTATATGAGAGCAAAGTGGGGAAATATTGCAAAAACCACACTTAAATGTGGTGAACGCCTTGGGACAAAATTTGCCTCTAAAATTATAGTCATCAGTCATTATTTAGATTCTTTTTTAAAAACTCATTATAAAACTTCAAAAACCATATTGATTCACAATGGTGTTGAAATTGATAAGACCACAATACCAAATGAAAAAGAACTATTATCTCGCTTTAACCTAAAACCTCAAAAATACATCTTAGCCTGTGGCCGTTTAGTAAAAGAAAAAGCTTTTCATGATTTGATTGCCGCCTACAGCAACTTAAGCTCTGAACTAAAAAGTGAATACAAATTAGTCATCGCTGGATCTGCAGATCACGAAGACCCCTATTCAAAAAAAATTAAAAGTGAAGCCACCCAAGCGGGTGTTACACTCACTGGTTTTATTAGCGGTGATGTACTAAAAGCAGTACAAAAAAACGCAAAACTTTTTGTGCTCCCCAGCTATCACGAGGGCTTACCCATAGCATTATTAGAAGCTTTAAGTTACAATTTAGACATTATTGCTAGTGATATCCCCGCCAACACAGAAGTTCCCCTCCCCAAACAACATTTTTCACCAGTTGGCGACATTCCTGCTTTATCAAAAAAAATAGAAGAACACTTATTGTCAAGTACAAATCACGACTTTCACCAAATCATTCATGACTATTATAACTGGGATAGCATCGCAAAACAAACCGCATCATTATATCGAGAAATTGGAAAACAACAAGGTTAATAAGGACTCACATGCAAAAATCCTCTAAAACACAAATGCCCACAGATGTCTCTGTAATTACTACTTACCGTTGTCAAATGCGATGTAAAATGTGTAATATCTGGAAAAATCCAACAAAACCAGAAGAAGAAATAAAACCCGAAGACTTAGAAATTTTACCTCAATTAAAATTTGCTAATGTGACTGGAGGAGAACCTTTTTTACGAGAAGATTTAGAAGATATAGTAGAAGTTCTATTTAAAAAAGCTCCAAGGATTGTAATTAGTACTAGTGGTTACTGGGTAGAAAAAACAATTAAACTAGCAGAACGATTTCCTAATATTGGTATTCGAGTATCTATAGAAGGCCTAGAAAGCACGAACAACTATCTTCGTGGTAGAGATGACGGATTTGAAAGAGGACTTCGCACTCTTAAAACATTACACGAAATGGGGATAAAAGATATTGGATTTGGTCAAACACTCAGCAATAAAAACAGCCATGATTTAATTCCTCTTTATCAACTAGCTAAAACAATGAACTTAGAGTTTGCCACTGCTGCTTTTCATAATAGCTATTATTTTCATAAAGACGACAACCTAATCACCAACAAAGAAGAAGTGTGTCACAATCTTGAAAAACTAGCCAACCTCCTAATACAAGAAAACCACCCGAAAGCTTGGTTTCGTGCCTTTTTTAATCTAGGACTCATCAACTACATTCAAGGCAATAAACGATCTCTACCCTGTGAAGCAGGCACGGTAAACTTTTTCACAGATCCTTGGGGCGAAGTTTATCCATGCAATGGATTAGAACCACGATACTGGAAAGAATCTATGGGAAATATACACAAAGTAAAAAATTTTGAAGCAATTTGGTTTTCAGAACAAGCAGATAGAGTTCGAGAAAAGGTGAGCACTTGTCCTAAAAATTGTTGGATGGTAGGAACAGCTGCTCCTGTAATGAAAAAGTATATCTCTAAAACTGCTCCCTGGGTTATAAAAACTAAACTAAAAAGTATTCTCGGAAAACAAATTCAATTTTCTGATTTCAAACATTTCGATGTAGGACAAGATCCAAGACAAGGTGACTTGAGAGAGGGAGAATAGAATAGCTAATTTCACTCAAAAAACATTTTATTTAGACTTCTTTTTCAAACCAATAAAAACAATAAAAGGAAAGTAATATAACATTTATGAAAATAGCTCTAGTAAACTATAGGTACTTCATCTCTGGTGGTCCAGAACGATATATGTTCAATATCAAAGAAATCTTAGAACAAAACGGGCATCAAGTTATTCCTTTTAGTGTAAAACACCAGAACAATGTAAAATCAGAGTATGAGCATCTTTTTTTATCTCCTATAGGTTCCGGTACAGAAGTGTATTTTTCTGACTATAAAAAAACTTTAAGAGATACGATCAAAGGATTTAGTAGAATGACCTATTCTTTTGAAGCTAAAAGAACTTTTAAAAAATTTCTAAAAGAAGTAAAACCCGATATAATTTACATTCTTTATTTTCAAAGTAAAATCTCTTGTAGCATTGTTGATATCGCTTATCAAATGAAAATCCCTGTAGTTCAAAGAATTTCTGACTACTCGATGCTCACTCCATGTAACATTTTATACCAACCAAGAGAAAAAACCATTTGCGAAAAATGTATTCAGAACAATTTGTGGGCAATTCAAAAAAAATGCATATATAATTCCTCTGTCTATTCAGCAGTTAAAGTTTTAGCCTTGTGGATTCAAAAATTAACAGGTACTCGACGAAAAATTAGCAAATTTATCTTTCCTTCCATGTTCACACTAAATAAATACATTCAAGGAGGATATCCACCCAAAAAACTAGCTTATATACCCACTCCTTTCAATCACAATGTACTTCGAAAAGATTTAGAAATTCAATACAATGATTTTGCACTATATATAGGAAGAGTAGATCCTGATAAAGGTTTAGATACCTTAATAAATGCTTTTGTAAATACCAATCACAAACTTAAAATCATTGGCTTTTCGAGTGTCAAAGGCTACCAAGAAAAACTTGAAGCTAAATTAAAAAACAAAACACATCAAATTGAGTTTTTAGGGAAAATGGAATTTAATCAAATGCAAGAGTATTTATCGAAATGTCTCTTTACTATTATCCCTTCTGAATGGTATGACAACCTTCCCAACACCATCCTAGAAGCCTATGCATTTAAAAAATGCATCATAGCCACAGATATTGGAAGTTTATCAGAAAATGTAATCCACCAAGAAACAGGGCTACTTTTTGAATATAAAAACTCCAAAGATCTAGCCCAAAAAGCAGATTACCTATTCAACAACCCAGAAACAGCAATCGAAATGGGAGAGAAAGCTCAAGACCTACTTTCTACTAAATATTCTTTAACTGTTCATATTGATACTTTATTAAAGGAAATGAAGAATTTAAAATGCTAAAATATATAATTAATTCACTCATAAGAAAATTAGGCAAAACAAATTACTCTATAGATGATTCTATCAAAAGCATAGACTTAATTATTGTTTTAAAGACACGGTTCCTTCAATGTATTAGAGGATTTTATTTTAAATTGTTTTTTAAAAAATCAAAAGGTATTGTTTTCATTGGAAAAAACAGCACACTCAGACATATGCATTTGTTTTCTTCTGGACGATCACTAACTATTGGTAACTCTTGTTATATCGATGCTCTATCTAAAAATGGAATTACAGTCGGTAACAATGTAACTATCAGAGACGGAACAATAATCGAATGTACTTCGGTGATTCGTTTAATAGCCGAAGGAGTAATTATTGGCAATAATGTTGGAATTTCACAAAATTGCTTTATTGCTGCACGAGGAATGATTAAAATAGGAAACGATGTAATTATAGGCCCTGGAGTTTCTTTGTTTTCTGAAAATCATAAGTTTGATAATATTGAAATCCCTATAGTTAATCAAGGTGAGACTCGAGCTAACCTTACAATCAATGACGATGTATGGATTGGTGCAAAAGCAACAATTTTAGCTGGAGTAACTATTGGAGCGCACTCTGTTGTTGCAGCAGGGAGTGTAGTCACAAAAGATGTCCCTGAATATAGTGTTGTTGCTGGAGTTCCTGCAAAAGTTATTAAAATGAGGAAATGAAAACATATACAGCTTTCTACACAAAGAAAACATTTAAAAATTAATTTGAGTTTTACACATTATTTAATTATTTTAAAAGGAAGAGCATGTTAATAAATGATAAAAAAAACATCACAGTTGGTGGTGTAATAATAATGCATAAAAATCACAATAATTATGGAACATCTTTACAAGGATTTGCCACGATAGACATAGTTCGTGAATTAGGATATAATTTGCGAATTATTCGTTATAACAAAAAAAGAACATTAAAAGAATTAATAATAAATACTCCTTTTCTTCTTTTAAGTGGTGCTCTAAATACAATAATACGCTCTTTAAAAAGAAAAACACATTTAAAGCTAAATCACAACTATTCAAAAAACATTGTAATCAGAACCAATAAAGTCAATCAATTCAAAAAAACATATTTCGAGCCTATTTCTGATTATTATACAGGTTACAAACACTTATCAGAATCTTCTAAAAATTATGATGTTGTTTTTGTTGGGAGTGATCAAGTATGGGGCCCTTTAAGTTTATACTCGAAATTTTATAATTTACTTTTTGTAGATCCTTCTATTCCAAAGTTTTCTTATGCATCTAGTTTTGGAATATCAAATGTACTACCATGGCAAAAAAAAGGGACTGCAAAATATCTAAACCAACTCGATAAAGTAGGTGTTAGAGAAATTCAAGGGAAAATAATTGTAGAATCTCTTTCAAATAATAAGGCTACAGTAGTCTTAGATCCTACTCTACTATTAACCGTAGAGAGGTGGCAAGAATTAGCGAAAAAATCAACTCATAGCATAGAATCTCCTTATATATTTACTTATATCTTAGGAAAAAGAGAAGACACACGAAATACAGTTAAAGAATTAAGTAATAAAACAGGTTATCCTATTGTATCTATGAACCATATTGACGATTATCTATCTGTAGATGTGGGTTTTGGGGATACCACCCCCTATGATGTAGATGCTTTTGATTTTATTAAATTATTAAGCAACGCTACTTATGTTTGTACTGATTCTTTTCACGGCACTATTTTTTCTTTGCTATTTCATAAACAATTTATGACTTTTTATCGGCATAAACAGATTTCATCAAAATCTACAGAATCTAGAATTGATAGTTTATTAAGTGTTTTTAATTGTGAATCTAGATTGTTTAATTTTGATGGACAAGAAATAACCAAATCTATGGATGAACCTATAGACTATGATTTTTTTGAAGAAAAATTAAAAAAGATGAGAGAAGAATCTCTCAAATTTCTGAAAACAGGTTTAGAGCTCTCTGAAAAAGGTAAAAAAGATGAAAAAAGCTAAACACCCCTCTGTTTCATATTGTACAAAGCACAATCTTTGCACTGGATGTGGTATTTGTGCCGATGTTTGCCCTACAAATGCAATAACCATCCAAAGAGTCGATCATGTTTATAAACCTGTGGTCGATATTGAAAAATGTATCAATGATAAAGGTTGTTACAAATGTTTTTCTGTTTGTGCTGGTTACGGTATTGATTTAAAAACAAGGCATGACGATTTATTTCAAAAAAACTCGAGTCAAGAAAATGTTACAATAGGAAATTTCGAAAGCTGTTATGTGGGGCATGCACAAGACGAATCGATTCGATATCACAGTGCTTCTGGTGGTAGCCTCAGTGCATTTTTAATCTATTTGCTTGAGAAAGGCTTCATTGGTGGAGCTATTGTTACTCGATTTTCAAAAGAAGATCCTTTAAAGTCAGAGCCCTTTTTAGCCACGACCAAAGAAGAAATACTCTCTGCTAAATCTTCTAAATATTGTCCTGTTTCTATGGATGGAATAGCACCCCTAGTAAAAAAAGCAAGTTTCCAAGTTGCAATTGTGGGGCTTCCTTGCCATATTCAAGGATTTAGAAAACTTGCTAGTGTAGATAAAGTCTTTAAAGAAAAGGTTTTTGCTTATCTTGGTATTTTTTATTCTTCTACAAAAGATTATAGAGCTATAGATACGATTTGTAAAAAATATGGAATCGTTAAAAAAAATGTAAAGTCTTTTGCTTATCGGGATAATGGCTGCTTGGGATCGATGACGGTTGAGTATAAAAATGGAAAAACTCTAGAAGTTCCATACTCTGAATATTATGGAAAACTTCGGAGTTTCTTTAAGCCTGAACGTTGTCTTTCTTGTATAGACCATTTTGCAAAATTAGCAGATATTTCATTTGGTGATATTCACGTTCCTCCTTATGATCAAGATGAAATTGGCTCTAATTCAATAATAGTTCGTTCAAAATCAATGAACGAGTTATTGAAGAAATCAATAGAAGAGAAGTTCCTAGCAGCAGACATAATTGAAGCAAGTGAAGTTGTCCGTTCTCAAGTAATATTACCCTACAGAAAAAAAATCTTTAACGGGCATCGTTTTATAGAAAAACTATTAAGACACCCTATTGTAACATATGATCAATATCCAACTATCCCAATAAAGCCTAAATTAATATTAATGGATGTTTTTTATAGAATACAAAAGATTGTGAGTAAGGTGAAAGGAAGAAGTTAATGAAGATTATCCATATTACATATCCTTTAAGTCATGGTGGAATCGGAACAATGCTTCCACAAATTGCAAATGAACAGTGTAAAAATAATGTTGTTACAATAATTATAGTTTCAGATATTATTGCCAAAGAGAAAATAGATGTTTTAAATAAGAAAATAAAAATTATTAAACTAAATAGAAAAACAGGTAGCTTTTCTCTCATACCTATTATAAGATTAAATCAACTTATTTTCAAAAGCAATGCAGATATATTTCATTTCCATTCAGGAGAGATTGTAAAATATTTACTTCCTTTTATTTGGAATAAAATTAAAAAGATTTCTTGTGTTACACAACACTCTGCCCCTGATAGCATAAAAGAATTAAAAAAATCCAGATTATCTTCTTTTCATTATAGATACGCAATTTCAAATGCAGTTAAAGAGCATTTAAATTCTATTGGCAACTTAGATTCAGAAATAGTTTTAAATGGAATTAATGAAAAAGACTTCATACATAATAAAGAAATTAAAAAAAATACATTTAAAATTATCCAAATCGGTCGTTTATTACATAAAATAAAAGGACAGGATATCTTATTAAAAGCGATTGCTATTTTAAAAGAACAAGGGCTTCATAATATTGAAGTCACATTTTTAGGTGGGAATGGAACATCTCAAACTTTTTTAGAAAAATTAATAAAAGAGTATAATATTTCAGACAATGTTCATTTTATGGCTCCTAAACCCCATTCTTATATAGAACAACATTTATGTGATTTTAATTTATTAATTCAACCATCTCGCTGTGAGGCCTTTGGTCTTACAATAGCTGAAGGAATGGCAGCAAAGATTCCTATTTTAATTTCTGACATACCAGCTCCAATGGAAGTAATAAATCAAGGCGAATGTGGTTTATATTTTAAAAGCGATGATTCTATTGATTGTGCAGAAAAAATAAAAAGTATAATACAAAATGGTTATGATGAAAATATGATTGAAAAAGCATATCAACGAGTACAAAACTTATATAGTGTTGATCTTACGGCTCAAAATTATCTAAAAGAATATGATATAATTAGGAAAAAATGTTAGGAATTTTAATTATTAATTACAAGAACTATCAGCAAACAATAGAATGTATTTCTTCTATTAAAGAAACAACACATAATTTAAAATATCATATTTATGTCTTAGATAACGCATCCCCAAATGAATCCTATAGATTATTAAAAAAGAACTATGAAAACGATTCTTTAGTTAGTATTATTAACTCAGATATTAATTTAGGTTATGCAAAAGGAAATAATTTATTAACAACAAAGGCTATTAATCAAAAGTCAAACTATTTATTATTTTCAAATTCTGACATACTATATAAAAAAGATTCTATAAAAAATCTTTTAGAATGCTTAAAAAACGACTCACTTGATTTTGTTGCTCCAAAAGTTTTTTTGCCAAGTGGAAAAATACAAAAATCATTTAAACTAGAATTAGACCAACCTAATTTCAATTTTCTTCTTAATTATAGTTATTTTTCATGTTTTTTATTTTTCAAACATCGCAAAAAAAATAAAAGTCCAGAAATTAATAATTTAACAAAAGTTAAATGGGTATCAGGATGTTCTTTTATGGCTAAGACATCTTCTTTTGCTAAAATAGGAATGTTTGATACACATACATTTTTATATTATGAAGAATCTTGTTTAGCAAAAAAAATATTAAAGCATAAAATGTTAATCGCATATCAACCACACGCTCATGTTATTCACTTTCATCAAGGAAGCGTTGGTTCTTTCAATGTTAATGTTTCTTTAGCCGGATTTGATAGCTGCTGTTATTACTTTGAGCAATATACAAAACCAACAAGAATATTTTTCTTTTTATTATGGATGGCTCATTTTTCAAATATTCTATGGCAATATAAGAAAAAAAAATCATTTAGCCTTTATCGTAATTATTTTAAGAAATCGATTCTGGTTTTAAGAAAATATTGGTGAAATCATGCGTATAAAAACCACGGCTATTAGCTACTATTTAATTATTTTTAATCTTCTCCTTGCAGTTGACTTTTGGAATCTTTTTAATATTAGTATTTATAACGATTTTAATTCTACAGCTAATAAAACATTCATTGCTTTACTCTCTTGCTTATGGTTTATTTTTATTGGTTGTAGACAAGCTGTGTATGAGAAAACGGCACAATATAGCAAATTCACAAAAAAATATTTTTTATGGGTTGTCTTTGTTTTTTCAATTCAGAGTGTATACGGGATATTCTCTTATCATCAAACTGTTCTAGATATGTATATAGTTCTTTCTCACTATTTACTAATATTACAAGTTCCTATTTATATTCATGTTTTTAAAAAATACTCTTTTCACCATGTTCTAAAATTAATTGTAATATTTGTTTCAATTGATTGTATTTTTGTCCTATTATATTCTTTATCTTTTAATTTAATTGGCTTTAAAATACCTTTTTTACACTACCCAATAGAAAATCCTTTCGGCCTTTTTAGAATAAGATCTGATAGACTTAGGCTATCTTTTGGAGGGGCTTTTCTGTGTATTATGCCTCTATTTTCTTTTTTTATGTTCATTAGTAAAAATGGTATATCAAAAATAAAAATCAAATATTTACTTTTACTCATTCTTTCAATAATTACAATTATTTATTCTGCACAAACTAGAATGCTTTTAATTGCCTTAATTTTAAGTTTATTAGTAATGTGGTTTAGCTCTAAACCTAACATAAAAGCAAAAATAAAAATATTATTTTTCATCAGTGTTCTTGTGTTATTAAATATTAATACTATTAAATCATTTAAGGATTCTTTTTCTAGTAATAATGAAGAAACGGGTGGTAGTTCTTTAGCTAGAGAATACGCATTTAGTTATTACAGTCAATTTACTGATAATAATATTATTTTAGGAATGGGACCTGTTCGGAATTATCGCCCTGATCTTGCTATTTTAATTAACGGTAAAGAAGGTCTGGCACATTTTGATGATATAGGTGTTTTTGGACTTTTTTTTAGATATGGACTATTAGGATTGAGTTGTTACTTAATTTTTGTTTTTTATCTTTTTTATACTCTCATGAAAGTAAAAAAAAATAACCATCATTACTATCCTTTATTATGTGGATTATTTAGTTGGGTAATACTTACTTCACCTTCTTTAATAATTACGGATGTTCAACGAATGCCTCTTTTCCCTTTAATTTTAGCACTATTTGAATACATTCGAAAGGAAACATTATCAAGAGTATAAAAATGAAAATTCTAATCATAAATCAACCAACTGGAAATTATGGCGATCTTGCCGCTCATAGAAGTTTAATGAGAGCTTTATCCAATATATCTGGAGATATTAATATAAAAGTTCTATTTCCAGAATACAAATCTATTTCAATAGAAAAAATGAATGTTACAAAATCCGAATATATTGGACTTCCTGCAAAGGGAAGACGTTTTCATAAACTAAGTAAAATATATTTCGCCATAAATTACTTTTTTTGCTTCGAAAAATTAATATTCAAATTATGGTCATGGTATCCTGATTTAAAAAAAGTTATTCAAGAGGTAAAATGGGCTGATTATGTTATATGTGCACCTGGTGGTATTTGCATGGGCACATTTCAAAATTGGCGTCATATATTTTATCTTAAAATAGCTAAAATCTATGGAAACTATCTAGCCTATTATTCACGTTCTTGGGGACCTTTTCCAGAAAAGACATTTATGCAACGTGTATTTAAGAAAAGTAGTATTAAATTATTACATTCTTTTGATTTTCATTCTATTCGTGATTCCAAGACAATGAAAGCGGCTGATAAGCTAGGCTTATCTTACATTCCTTCTATCGATACCGCTTTTTTAGATCAACCAAGAGCTCAAATTCCACAAGAAATTACATCATGGATAAAAGATGCTCCGTATACAGTTATCGTCCCTAATGAACTTATTTGGCATCGAAATTATCATACTGCATCAAAAGGTAATATTAAAGAATTTTATTTAAGCATTATTCGCTTACTATTAAAAAAAGATCCTAATAACAAAATAATAATGTTACCTCAACTTTATAGCCAAGAAAAAACTACTGATGAAGTATATTTTCAAAAAATAAAAGATGAAGTAAATGATAAAAGAATCTTTGTTGTAGCAGATAAATATGATTCTGATATACAACAAACAATAATTTCAAAAGCTAAACTAGTTATCGGAGCTCGATACCATTCTATCGTTTTTGCTGTTAATAATAGTATCCCTTTTATTTCGCTTTCATACGAACACAAAATGATTGGACTACTTGAAATTCTAAACAAAGCAGAATGTTCAATAGATATCACACCATTCGCATCCAATAGTTTTGATTCAAAAAAAGCTTTGACAAAAATTGATTTTTTGATCGAATCCGTAAAACCAGATCCAGAAACAAGAGAAAAAGCACATTTAATAGCTCTGAGTTGTTTCTATGAATTAAAACAAAGTATAAATAGAACAAATGGTTCTCATGAGGGGAAACCCCACTCATCAGGTCAAAATCGTTAATAATATTAAGCACACGAAATTTCCGATTGCATTGTAGCACATCTGTAACGAAGTCCATCGACCATGTTATATTCTCATGACTTGGAGTGATCAGCGGATTCTTTACGCGAGCTGGTAGTGTCAGCTACCTAGACAATCAGGAATGGCTAGATAACATCGTAAGCGGCGACTACGAAAGCATGTACAAAAACAGATAGACGAGTGGAGAAAAGCTGACAACCTACCATACATACTTATAAATAATTGTGTGTGTAAACTTGTCAGCGTCTCATCTAGAAAACGGTTTAAAATTATGGCAAATATTTTAGTTCTATACCATCACCTTTTAACCCAACACGCACATCCGTGGGAACAATAATTTCGTGTTTCGTTGGTTCCAGCAAATCAACTAATGTATGAATAAAATTAACTAGTTTTCTTTTTTTGGACCATTTCAAAGTAATGGCTGACCCATCTGGATTGTACATTTTTAATGGTATTTTTTTTGTTTTAAGATTATAACAAGAAATAAAAAGACCTAAACAAAATTCACCAAAATAGCCAAAAGCTCGACGTTGTCTACCATAGCCAGATAATTTCACTCGTTTTTCAACAGCAAACAGCAGAGGGAACATAAACTCACAAAATTGATTATAAACCTCTTTTCTAGCAATAAACATCGAATAGGGAACGCTCTCATAACTATTGCAGAAGTATTCCACTATTTTTTCTTTAAATTGTGGATACATTCCTACTAACGTATCTAGAAAGATGTAGCAATCTTCTCTTGTTGTCATAAGGGAAAGGTTTCGAATGCGCTCAGACTTTGTAACCTGATCATTATTCTTAATAACAAGTATATCATCATTACAAAGGAGACTGTCTATGTTCTGCTCATTTATTTCACAATCAAAATAACGTCGATAATGGCATAACCCCATATATTCTGTATCATGGATATTTTTCCATCCCCAATACAGAGCGGTCCATTCGCTAAAACTTTGATTCTTTTCGCTAATATTATCACCGACATCATCTTTTAGAAAGCCTAAATCTAACTCAGGGTGAAGAATTTTTCCAACCTGAATAGCCGTATAGCATCCGGAATTCCGGGTAGTTTTATCTGCCTTATGAGCACAAACAAGAATCTGTAATTTTTTCATTTTCTTTTCCTCAGTAAAACTATATTTTCTTCATATTCATTACAAGCTCAATAATCGGAGCCATGTCATAATATTTGTATTGTCCAAGACGACCGCCAAAGATGACGTCCTTTTCATTCTGCGCCAACTTGCAATATTCTTCGGCAAGATTGTTATTACGTTCGTTATTCAATGGATAGTACGGTTCCATTCCCTCTTTGTATTCTGTTGAATATTCCTCAGATACCACGGTTTTAGGGCAATCATACACAGCCTGACCAAACATTTCAAAATGTTTATGCTCAATAATTCGGGTATAGGCCTGGTCATGAGATGTGTAATTCACCACAGCATTCCCCTGATAATTGGGAGAATCCTCTATACGAGTCTTGAAACTAACAGTACGCCAATCTAGTTTACCTAGTTTATAGTCGAAGTATTCATCTACGGCACCGGTATATACCAACTTATCGGAAATACTGCGCCAGGAATCTTTATACTCAGCAAAGAAATCAACGCCAGTGCGACATTCCACATCTGCAAGCAAGCCTTCAATCAGCTTATTGTAACCGCCAATAGGGATGCCTTGGTACTTATCATTAAAGTAGTTGTTATCAAATACTAAGCGAATAGGAAGCCGTTTGATAATAAAGGCAGGCAGATCCTTACAGTCACGGCCCCACTGCTTTTCGGTATATTCCTTGATAAGTTTTTCGAAGATATCCTTACCAACTAAGATCAAAGCCTGCTCTTCTAAGTTTGCGGGTTCGCGACCCTTCAAGGCAGCAACAGCCTCCAACCTCTGCTCGTCAATCTTCGCTTGGGCTTCTGCCGGAGTCAATACGCCCCACATCTGATAGAACGTGTTCATGTTGAACGGCAAATTGTAAAGTTTTCCCTTGTAGTTTGCCACAGGAGAATTTGTATAGCGGTTAAATTCTACAATAGAATTCACAAAATCCCAGATGCGCTTGTTAGACGTATGGAAGATATGAGCACCATATTTATGAACGTTAATTCCTTCCACTTTTTCACAGTAGACATTACCGCCCAATTGAGGTCGCTTATCAATGACCAGACACTTCTTACCAGCCTTGAGGGCACGATATGCAAAGGTGGCTCCAAAAAGACCGGAGCCTACGATGAGGTAATCAAATTTCTTAGACACTTTTATACTCCTGAGATGCCCCCAAGTGATGGACACTTGAAGTGATAGTTTCTGTTCATAATTTAGCTATATATTTCCTAGGTGATATCATACCTAAAGAACTATGTGGTCTAATTTCGTTGTAAAAATCT
>Ga0079223_10001481_pt1 | contig 13950 bp, 15 predicted proteins | sample Stecom2011_FD_75072 | JGI IMG/M metagenome (GOLD analysis project Ga0079223, IMG submission 75072) | Agricultural soil microbial communities from Utah to study Nitrogen management - Steer compost 2011 | ecosystem: Environmental > Terrestrial > Soil > Agricultural land | place: USA: Utah... | reverse complement strand
GGTTATGCGACAATCGGCATTTTCCAAATTATATTGACAGTGATTTTACTGTTCAGTCTGCCGGTTTGGAGGAAAAAAGAAGAGCAGAAGCGGGGAAGCCGGACAGATAAGCCCGACCATTTGAGAATTTATGAGGCCTTGAGAATTAAAGGGGTTAAGCAGGTATTGATAGCCTTCTTCGGCTATTGTGCCCTTGAGACGACAACAGGTTTATGGGCGAGCAGTTATTTGGTCTTGCACCGGGGAATTGAGGTTAAAGCGGCGGCCGGATGGACGTCTTTGTTTTATTTAGGGATTACTGTCGGACGTTTTCTGAACGGTTTTGTTACCGATAGGTTAGGCAACCGCAATATGATTCGGATCGGACTGTTCATCATCACCGTTGGGTTATTGGCAGTTATTTTACCTGTGCAAATCGGTTTTGTGACTTTGGTAGGTTTGGTTTTAATCGGTTTGGGATGTGCGCCAATCTATCCCTGCATCATTCATGAGACACCAAGGAATTTTGGACCGGAGAATTCCCAAGCCATTATCGGCATTCAGATGGCAAGCGCTTATGCTGGTTCCACCTTTATGCCGCCTCTATTCGGCGCGTTGGCCAATTTTGTGACAATTGCCTTATATCCGGTTTATTTAAGCCTGTTCCTGGTTTTAATGTTTGTTATGACGGAAAGGCTGAATCGCCTTGTAGTCGGCGATGGAAGAGGAGTTTAAAAGTAAAGAATTTACTCCCTGCTTCAATAAATCCATTTTCTCTTGATGTTTCGCGTGCTGATCATGAACAGTCCGAAGCTAAAGGCAAGCAAGACAAAGAAGCTGATCCAGGGTGGCATGATTCCGGTGTTATTGATCGAGCGCTTTAGAAGATCAGCGCCGTAGGTTAATGGCAGAACATAGGGCAGAGGCCTGATCAACGTCGGCAAGCTGCTGATGGGGATGAATAATCCACAAAGGAACATCATTGGAAAGCGGAAGAAGTTTGAAAATGTTTGTGCTTCAAATACTTCCTTTACAGAAACTGCGATAAATAAACCCAAAAAAGTAGAGGTCACAGCGATAAAGAATACACCCAAGAATGTTGACAGCCAGTTTATGCCCGATAGATCAACCATGAATGAAGCAAATAGAACTGGGATAAACGCATTGATGATTCCGAAAAGGATGGCTCCGGTTGTTTTTGCCAGCATGAGCAGATTTAAGCTGAGCGGTGCAAGTAACAGACGCTCGAATGAACGGCTTTTTCTTTCAAAAGTAATCGTGACCGACAGCATTGAGGTTGTACCGAAGAGGATAGACAGGGCCATTACGCCAGGAAGGATTTCTCTGAGATCAACAGTGCTTTCTGATTTGGCAAAAAACATGAGTGTCCATGAGATCGGGAAAATAATACCCCAGCTTATATTGGGTGGTTTAAGATAATAAGTTTTCATATCTTTCCTCAAAATACTTAAAAAACCAATTAATTGATTCATTTCTTTTTGCCCTCCTTCTCTTTTTTCATATTTGCGATTTCGATTCCGGTGATTTTCACAAAGACATCCTCTAAGGTCGGGCGAATGATTCTGGCTTCATAGACCGGTTTATGGGAATCCTCAAAGAATTTAATAAATGGGGCAACGCCTATCTTTTCTTGGGGTATGACTCTGAATTTTTGGTTGCTAATTTGCTCAACCCTGACCCCTGGAAAAGCTTGATCCATAGTTTCCTGCAGTGAAGGATCATGGTTTTCCAGCGTAAATTCGATGGTATATTCTTTCTTATAGTCTTTCATAAGATTGACTACACGATCAATCCTGACGACTTTACCCTCTACAATAAATCCGACTCTAGTGCAAAGCCTCTCTGCTTCTTCTATGTAGTGTGTTGTTAAAAAAATGGTTGTTCCACTTTCATTAAGGTTTTTGACCAGTCTTCTGATCTGTCTTGCGCTTTCCACATCGATCCCGGTGGTGGGTTCATCGAGAAAAAGTATTGTGGGTGCGTGAATGATCCCTGCGGCAATGGTGAGCTTTCTTTTCATCCCTTTTGAATATGCTTTAAACGGGCGTTTTCCCGTATCAGCCAGGCCAAACTCTTCCAACAGCTGTTTTGCTCTTTCTTCACGCTTGTTTTTCCCCATACCATAAAGGGATGCGCAGAATACCAGGTTATCATAGCCGCTTAAATCTGCATAAAGATTACTTTCGTCCGGTACAATCCCGATCAGTTGTTGCACTCTCTTCATGTCCTTAATGCCATCATGACCCGCAATACGGATCGAACCTGATGTGGGCTTGGCAAGACCGGTTAACATATTGATGGTTGTTGTTTTACCCGCGCCGTTCGGACCAAGAAAAGCAAAAATTTCCCCTTGCTCAACCGTAAAATTAACTTCTTTAACTGCTTGAAAGTCACCGAATTGTTTGCTTAAATTATTTACTTCAATAATACTTGTGCTCAAAATTTTACTCTCCTTTACATTTATGGCAGGAAGGTTTGGACGAAATAGAATCGTGGCACTTTGGGTTGGTTTTGGGTAACTCCGCGAGGGTGATTATTTGACCGGCAGTTTGCTTAAGTGTTTCTTTGTCCACAGAATAATGGGTGAAATAGCCTCTTTTTTCACCTTTAACGAGTCCGGCGGTTCTTAATATTTTGAGGTGTTGTGATACAGCAGACTCTGATATTTCCAATTTTCGCGCTAACGCCCTAACACAGTAATCATGTCCGATCAGAAGTCTAACCAGATTGTAGCGTGTCTCATCGGATAAGGCTTTCAGTATTTCCAGGAAATCAGCTATTGTTTTCACCTCGATTTAATTAAGTAATTACTAAAGCATATTATAAAACACTTAATTAGATATTACAAGCGTTTTTTATCAAGTCAGCGTAAGTTATTATCAGTATGGTGGGATAAATTATGGGTAATAATTGCTCCAAAGGGCGGGAGTCCTTGCTATTGGGGGAATATAACTGGTATTATGAAGAATTTCTTTGACCGGCATACCGGTTATACGATGTATAAGCCGGTGCAAGCTGGTCAATTTTACAAACTGAAAGGGACGGAAAAAATGAAAACACTGCTTTCCCTGAAGAAAAAATTTGGCCCTCACCCCCATCTGCGAGGGAAGCGGTTTATAATCGTTACAGCAATGACCCTTCCCTTTCCTGTATCGCATCTTTCCGGGGATTTGGCGGGGATGATGAAGGCATTTAAGATCTATATCGGTAAGATGAAGGGGAAGCTCATTGGTAAGGCGATTTTCACCGATACCATATTTAGGTTACTAAAGAATAAAGAAGTGAGAATGATGACGAAAGCCTATAGGGTGGGCGGAAGGATTTGAGCGAAGGGCAGGTAAGCGTTAATCTCTGTAGTCACATTAGCATTGATAATCGAATAGTATGTACTGTACAAGCTAATATAAAAAGGACTGATGTAAGTGCAATACTATTATGGTGATAAGATGCTCCTTAGAGTACTTGATGAAACGGATTTTTGGAAACTTCAGGAGTCTGAGCATACAGTGGTGATCCAAAAAACGGTTCTCGGTTTAGAAGAGGAATATATAAGGCAATTGCAAGATTGGGAACAGGCCCTTTCCCGAACCCACGCTGCGGCTATAAGATACATAGAAGCAGTAATCAGGTCAGGCTCATCTATTAGCCCTCAATTGCGCCAAGAGATCATACAGTTTATTAATTTCTGTATTTGTCAGAGTCAAGAATTCATCAATCTTCTGAATTTGATTGCTACTAATAGTGTCGCCATTCGGGGGAATCCTGTAGCAATTACTGTTGTTAACCATATTCGCAGGGAATCAGAGTATTTTATAGGGATAGCAATAGTTGCCTTACAGCGGGAAGAGCATAAGTAAGAGTCTTCGTCACATTGGGAAACATGAGAAGAATTAAAGAAGAAGGGTAGACCGTCTGGTCTACCCTTAATGTTTTATCTAGCTTTGACAAAATATTACACCAGAGTGTATTGGCAGTTTTAGATAATCAGGTGCTGTAATAACAGCCCCTGATTGTTCTGAATTATTAATTTTATATTCGGGTATTGTTACTTACGTTTTTACTATTTTGAATGTAGAAAACTCTCAGGATCAATGACTGCGTAGAATGCTTGCTTGGCGGCGAATGCTCGATCAAAGAGTAACGGACTGCCCTTAGCGCGCCAGCTTTGGGAGTCTGCTTTGCCCCAGAAGGTAACACGTTCAATATTGGCCGCGTATTTCTTATATACCTCAAACAACTGCGCATACAGCCGGGCTTGGAACAGCTCTTCCTCTTTAGTAAGGGGTTTGTTGTGCTGATTGGAGTAAGAGCCATAAGGGATATCAAGTTCGGTAATGCCCACCTTTACACCGGCCTTGACAAAACGCGCGATGGTAGTGTCTACGGCCTTGATATCCAAGTTAGCGGTCCAGTAATGCGCCTGCATACCGAGGGCTTCGATGAGCAACCGGTCAGGCTGTTTGTTACGCTTATCAGTCTGCCATTTTTTATTAAGCTCTTCAGCCATCATTGCCATGGCCTCACGCTTCCAAAGCTCAGTTTCGTTATAGTCGTTATAATACAGGGTGGCTTTAGGATCAGTGAGACGCGTCAAGACAAACGCATCATAGATATAGTCGGCGCCGCTCTCGCCCTTACTCTGATCCGCGCCGTTTTCATAAGCGAGATACCAGGGTGAATTCTTGCGTAGGGCGCTTTTCCAGTCGGAGGGAAGACCGGAACCATCGGCAAAGGCTTCATTGACCACATCCCAAGAGATGACTTTGCCCTGAAAATGTCCGGCGACATTAGTAATGTACTCCTTCATATTTGCCTTGGCTTCCGCACGGGGGAGCGGTTTGCCGTCCGTGTCTGTGGTCAGCCAGGGAGCGGATTGGGAGTGCCAGACGAGGGTATGGCCGTGAACCTTGATCTTATTCACTTCTGCCCAATTAATCAGCGCATCTGCATTGGAAAAGTTGTATTTGCCTTTTGCCGGGCTCAAATACTGAGGTTTCATGTCGTTTTCGGCAGTTACTAAGTTGTAATGGCGCTTAAACATCGCTGTTAGCTCGGCATCCATTGTCTGATTGGCGCTCATAACGTTTCCGATCAGGAAGGAATCCTTATATGTATCTGTAAGCGAAGGAAGGGAGAGATCCCATTCGGGGATAACGATTTCTTTCAAGTCGCCAAACTGGCTGATTATAAGATCATCAATGTACCACAGATCAGCATGTTTTGGGTCATCATTGACGACCAACCGGAAGTCAATGGTTTTGAGTGGCTTTTGCATCATAGGGGTTTTGACGTTTACCTCTTTCCATTGGTCAAGGGGTAAGGTACCAAAATTGCTGGGGAGTTTAAATTCGCTGAGGGCGTATTCGTCGTTGAGCACCACCCCGGGACCGGTCAGTGTATCTTTACCTTCGTTGCCAGCAGTAGGAGCATAGAACCAGACGGAGATGTGATATATTCCACCGGCGGGAAGCGGTTCGCTGAGGGTCAGCCGGACGGCATTATCATAGCTGGTATAGGTTTTTCCGCTGATGTGAGTGACCTGCAAGGCGGTGTCATCGTTCTTTCCGATACCGGCTGCTTTAATCCATTCAAGCTTTGAGGAGGAGGCTGCGGTGAAGAGGTTCTCTTCTTTTGTTTTGTGATCAAAGGTGAAGGTAATAACCTTCGTGAGTTCAGGCTCCTCGACCGGCTCAGGCAGGGCTGTTACTTCTAGTTTCACCTCATCCAGATAGAAGAGGAGATCGGGAATTTGGTCGTCGTTGTGGAAGACGATAGCGGTAACGGATTCGTGGTCCGCCGGTACGGCGAAATTCATTGTCACATCCACCCACTGGCCCGCTGCCAGGGGCGCCTTGACCATCCCAACGATACCGTAGGTATTGCCGCCGCTGCTATCTTTGGTTTCCACACGTACGCCAAGTGTCGCGTCTTTGGCGCTGAAGGCTTTAGCGGTCAGCTTATATTTGCCACCGGGTAGCATTGGCGTCTCCAAAAAGTCGTTACGAAGGGCAACACCGCTGTAGTTATTTGCGGCGGTTGGAGCAACGCTTAGGCTGTACATACCAGTCGCAGCATAGTCCTTTGTCCGGGCAAAGGTCACATCACCATTCTGCTTAAGGGTGTTTGCTGATTCGAAGCCTTCGAAATAAATAACGTCTCCAACTTCAACCGCGTTAGTCCGGACTATTGGCACAATGAAGAAAAAAACAAGTATCATCATGATGATGAAGAGGCGGATTGTGCCATATTGATTTGGAATAAAAGTTTTCATCTGCAAAACCTCCCGTCTTTGACATGTTCCTCTCAAATTATATCGAGAAAAGGAAGTGTCTTCAATGTATATTTTAAAGGTTTTGACCTAAAAAAACTTAGAAATAATTCTTTGAAACAAACTTTATTTTGCAAATCTCCGAGAAATTTTCGTCCCACCATCAACCGGAGATTTTGACTATTTATTCAATTAGCAGTGACCACCTGCGGGTGTTTTTCATATATTATCATCGATAGTTAGCCGATGGCAAAAAACTTGGATGTTACTAACAGATAAAGTCGAGGGGGCGTAAGAGATGAGTGTTGCAGAATTTGAATTGACCCGCCTTCCTATGGGCAAGACGGCTCAGGTGATAGGGGTGGGAGCAGATGGCTTAACCCGTAACCGGCTATTGGATTTAGGACTGGTTCCATCGACAATAGTGGAAGCCATCAGGAAAAGTCCGGCGGGTGACCCGATTGCTTATAAGATTCGGGGGGCAATTATTGCCTTACGGGCAGAAGAGAGTAACCAAATAACGGTTCGGCCGATTTATTAGTTTACAAGACCGGTAGTGATAAAAGCTCTGCCGGTCATATAATCACCACGGTTACTTTACTAAAAAAGGGGGTATTAAGTTTGGGTCTAACTGCTCAGTCTACAGGCATATATGCTTTTTTGGAGGAACTAAAATGTGGATCTGGAGCGCAAACCAATGCCGTCATCGCGCTGGCCGGTAACCCCAACACCGGAAAAAGTACTGTCTTCAACGGATTAACCGGGTTAAAACAACATACGGGTAATTGGCCCGGGAAAACCGTTATTTTGGCTAAGGGAAACTACCAGTATAAGAAGAAAAACATTACTCTAGTTGATTTGCCAGGAACATACTCTCTGCTTGCTAACTCCGCTGATGAACAAGTAGCCCGGGACTTTATTTGTTTTGGAGACCCTGACGCTACGGTAGTTGTGGCCGACTCCACCTGTCTTGAGCGTAATTTGAACTTAGTTTTACAGGTCATGGAGATTACCCCGAAAACTATTCTCTGTGTTAACCTGATTGATGAGGCCAAGAGAAAAAAGATTGAGATCGACTGTACCAAGTTGGAAGAGATTTTAGGGATCCCTGTAGTGCCAACCGCCGCCAGAGATAAAGTAGGGCTAAAAGATTTAAAAGAGACGATCCATAAGATAGCTTTTGCCAAAAAAATACCGCAGCCCAAACAGTTAGCGTATAACCAAGATATTGAGGCGGCTATCTATGAAATTCAACAAGAGGTGGAAAGACTGCTGCAGGGAAGATTCAACAGTCGCTGGGTGGCAATGCGTCTTTTGGATGGAGATACCACTATAATTAAGGAAATCCTTAGTTATTTGCAAAGGATGAAAATGGATCAAGAGGAAGGTCTTGGTAAATGCCTGGAGGTGGAGTGCTGTGAATAATCTAGAGATTGAATTCAATCAGCTTGTCGGAAAAGCGCAAACAGTACGAAACCGGTTGGGAGCAGTGCGGGATCAAATCGTTAAAGGTCTTTACCAACAGGCACAGTATATCGCGGGAGAAGTTGTGAAAACCCACGATCGTAGGGATGATCTGGACAGAAAGATTGATAATATCGTCACCTCGAAATTCTTTGGGTACCCTTTAATGATTGCCTTATTGAGCTTGGTATTTTGGATAACGATTACAGGGGCGAATTATCCGTCCGCGATGTTGGCTGATCTTCTCTTTGCCTTTCAGGACCGTCTGACGGCGTTTTTTCAATGGGCCGGCGCCCCGGATTGGCTGCATGGCGTCTTGGTTTTAGGTTTGTATCAAGGCTTGGCCTGGGTTGTATCTGTTATGCTGCCGCCAATGGCCATCTTTTTTCCACTCTTTACATTTCTTGAAGACTTGGGTTATCTTCCACGGGTGGCTTTTAACCTTGATAAACTTTTTAAGAAGGCAGGGGCGCATGGAAAACAAGTATTAACCATGTGTATGGGTTTTGGCTGTAATGCGGCGGGAGTCATTGCCTGTCGAATCATTGAATCTCCCCGAGAGCGGCTAATTGCGATGTTAACCAACAATTTCGTGCCATGCAACGGAAGGTTTCCGACCTTGATTGCCATGGCGGCGGTCCTCATGGGGGCATTTGTAAGTGGTTACAACAGTTTTGCCGCCTCAACGCTGGTGGCGGCGGTAGTTGTGTTTGGAATATTGGTGACATTGGCTGTTTCTTGGGTTTTATCAAAAACGATGCTCAAAGGGGTTCCTTCCACGTTTACTCTGGAGCTGCCGCCGTATCGGTGGCCGAAGATCGGTACTCTATTGATTCGGTCCATATTAGACCGTACCCTATTTGTACTCATGAGGGCCGTAATTGTGGCGGCGCCGGCGGGCGCTGTGACCTGGATTTTGGCTAATATACATATTGGGGATCTCAGTATCCTGGCTCACTTTGCCGGTTGGCTCCAGGGGTTCGGTCACCTGATTGGACTGGACGGTTACATTGTTATGGCTTTTATCTTGGGTTTGCCCGCTAACGAAATCGTTGTTCCGATTCTGATTATGGGTTATTTATCAAAAGGGGCTATGTTGGAGTTGGATAGCATTGAGGCCTTACGGCAAGTTTTGATCAATAATGGGTGGACCTGGCTGACCCCTTTGAATATGATCCTCTTTTCATTACTGCATTTTCCATGCGCGACAACGTTATTAACTATTCGCCAAGAAACGCAGAGCACGAAGTGGACTCTATTGTCTGCTCTGATTCCAACTGCAGTAGCCATTGTGGTCTGCTTTGTAGTAACTCAGTTGGTGCGGGGCTTGGGGTTAGTTTAGTTCTGAATGAAAGAAATTTAGCATAGGCTAAAGTGTAGATGAGGGGGATGCCTATGTCTAAAGAAATGATATTAACCGAAAGTATGGAGGATTACCTGGAGATGTTCTTCAGGATCGTATCCAAACAGGGATATATACGGCCGGTGGATCTTTCTAATGCTATTAATGTCAAACCTTCATCCGTAACGAGAATGGTGCAGAAACTGGATGAAGCCGGTTTTATTAAATACGAAAAATACCGGAACATCGCTCTGACGGAAAAAGGACTGATCTATGGCCGCTTTTTGGTTTGGCGGGATGAGAAGTTAAAAGAGTTCTTTCGCTTATCAAAAGAGAATGTAAAAGTCGAAGAACAGGTGGAAGGAGTTGAGCACTACATCACCCCGGCCACAATGAGGTTTATTCGTAAATTGATTATTTATTTCACTTCAAATCCAGAACGCGTGCAAGAGCTCGAAAACGTCCAATGTCATTCCGGCTACCCGGATCATGAGAATCTGCGGTATTTACGGGCCTGGTTGTTTCGGCATTCCAGGTAAATAAGAAGACTGGGCCAGTCTCGTTCATTGATTATTTGGAATAAAAGAGCAAGCGGATTATTCCGGTTGCTCTTTAACTTTATATTAGAGCGTTATGGGCAAGGACAGGCTTGAAAATTAAAGGGATGACTTATGGTAAAAGAGAGGGGAGAAATTGTTAAGTTAGGGAGATGTAGTGTTTTTTTGATGTATTGACAAAAGACCCGAGAAAAGTTATAGTTATTTACTAGATTAGTAATTTAGTAAATAACTAAATTAGTAGAAGGAGAAGTAAAAAATGAAGATCCCCACTACATTGAAGCATAAACCGGTTATAGTCTCTGAAGACTATGAAAACATTGATGGCAGAGCCGCTTATCATTCTGAGGCCAAAGGGTTATCTTTGGGACTGGCGCAGTGGAATGACCGAGGAAAAGTGGATATTTCCGCTAAAGTATGGAGGTATACGGGGGAAAAATGGTCCAGACAATCAGAGGAATTGCCTCTCCACCGTGTCCTGGATTTAGCGATTCTTGTGTGCAGAACAAGTCAGTACTTTCAAGAAGCCTATCGCTACGAGAAATTATATAATCCAGAAAAGCCGCTTATTGACAGAGTAGGTCTACAGGGTGATGCTATGAGCGTGGCCGTATGTACGGACAATGAAAAGATTGACGAAGATATCAAATTATTTAGCCAAGCCCTTAGTGATGACGGCGAACTGATCGGTGAACGCTTGCGAACTCTCTCCAGAATATTGAAGGAGATGGGGTACTAGAGAAAGGATAAGGTGTGGCGGGTTCTCATCCCAACCGCGAGTTGCAAAAGGGTTGGCTGGAATATGGTGAGGCTGACTTCACCATTGAAGTTCTTCAGTATCTTGATTACGATAAAGATGGAGCCAAAACCGATTATCAGGAAGAACTGGCTCTCATCCGGCCGCTTCTTTGGGCATGTGGATGGAGTCCAGATGATTTGGGAGGAAAAACTGGCCAAGGAAAACCGGGAATTTTATTAGGAACTAGGTTTGACTGAGACAAAAAATAGACTATAATGATAATGACCGAACGGAAGGAGCTGTTGCTTTATGTATAAAGGGAGAAGAGCGGAGATTGTAGTGCATAGGGAGGTGTGTGCAGAGTAATTTTAGCATGAACCTCCCAAAGGTAAAGAAGAAAACCTTAGGAGGCTTATAAATTGAATAAAACTGATCTGAAGAGCATCGGGCTGACTGAAAGATTTATTCAGGAGGCTCAAAGCTATAATAGTTTTAATATAGGACGCGTGGCGTCTCAATCCAAAGACTTATATCAAGTCATCACAGAAACGGGTGTGTTGAGAGCGGAGATTTCCGGGAAATTACGGCATGAGGCAAGGACCCTTTCCGTATATCCGGCTGTCGGTGATTTTGTGTTGGTAGACCGGACAGATAATTCAGAAGGTAACGGGATTATTCATCATATCTTGACCAGGAAAAGCATTTTCGCCCGAAAGGTGGCAGGAGCGACCGAGGATTTGCAGATTGTGGCCGCCAATATTGACACGGTTTTTATCTGTATGGCGCTCAATAATGATTTTAACCTGCGCCGGATGGAACGCTACCTCTCCATCGCCTGGGATAGCCGTGCGACCCCTGTTGTTGTACTGACGAAAGCGGATCTCTGCGCTGATCTAGACACTAGATTAAATGAACTCTCGTCCATAGCCATAGGGGTAGAGACGCTGATTACTACTTGTGCTTCCGAGTACGGATATTTCTCTGTAAAAAAGTATATTTCTCCCGGACAGACCGTAGCCTTTATCGGTTCCTCAGGAGTTGGCAAATCAACTTTGATTAACCGGCTCTTAGGCGGGGAAATTCTGGAGACCAAGGAAACCAGAAGTGATGATAAGGGCAGGCATACCACGACCAGGCGTGAGCTGATCGTTTTGCCTGAGGGCGGCGTGGTAATTGATACTCCGGGCATGAGAGAATTAGGCGTTGTCCGCGCCGACTTGGAAAGAACCTTTGCTGATCTTGATGAATTGGCCGCAAAGTGCAGGTTTCGCGACTGTGCTCACGAAAAAGAGCCGGGTTGTGCTGTTTAAGAAGCCGTTTGTGCTGGGATTTTATCCGCAGAAAGACTGGAAAGTTATAGAAAAATCAAGAAAGAAGCGAATTATAGCGGGTTGAATTCAAGACAAATTGAGCAGGAAAAGCTTAATCGGTTATTTGGTGGAGTGGGCGGTATAAAGAACGCCAGGAAATTTATGAGAGAAAAAAACAGGAAAAAAAGATGACAACTTCATCTTAATGAGCGGTCATATTGCCAAAACGGAGTGGCGCAAAGCTATTTTTAGTAGCTCGCGACACTCCCTTTTTGTCTGGAGAACGGGCATATGAGATAAAAGGAAACATACTCAACTGGTTTTGAATTGTATTATTTACTAATCAAGCTCTTGAGCAGGAGGAAGAAAATTTTGTCTGGGATAATTCCATACTAAAATATTGAAAAAAAAGTAGTAATATACTATTATTATACATGTACATTACATATGGATATACAGATCCTGTGGTGCTCTTACTTTAGTCATGCTTGATTTTTTGAGGAGGATTGTGTATGAAAAAGAAACTGTCTTTCATTATCTCGATGTTGTTAGTTGTTTCTCTGGTGTTAGCGGGTTGTGGGGGGAAAACCACGCTGAAGATGGCTACAGGCGGTACAACAGGTACATATTATGCTTACAGCGGGACTGTTTCGCAGGTGCTCAGCCAGAAGATTGACAATTTGAGCTTTGATGTGCAGTCTACAGGGGCTTCCAAAGCCAACATCTACCTGATATCCGACGATGAAGCAGATATCGCTCTTGTTCAGAATGATGTCATGTATTATGCTTATAACGGCATCGATCTTTTTGCCGGGGAGAAAATTACCGATATCTCTGCAATGGCAGGCGTCTATGCCGAGGTTTGCCAAGTAGTAGCCAAAAGCGGAATCACTTCAATTGATGACCTCAGGGGTAAGCGGGTTTCTGTTGGTGATATCGGTTCTGGTGTGGAGTTTAATGCCCGCCAGATCCTGGAGGCATATGGATTGACATTTGACGATATTACCGTCAATAACCTCAGTTTCGGAGACAGTGCAACTGCGTTCAAAGACGATAAGATCGATGCGTTTTTCTGTGTGGCCGGCGCCCCGACTACTGCCGTTGTTGAACTGGCCACTTCTAACCAGATTAACCTGCTGGAAATTGACGATGAGCATGCCGCCAAATTGATTAATAAGTATCCTTTCTATACTAAATTTGATGTTCCGGTCGGTACTTACAAGGGTGTTGATTCCAGTGTCCGGACTGTAGCCGTTGTGGCATCTTACATTGTTTCCAATAACCTTAGTGAAGATTTGGTCTACGATATGACCAAGGCCCTCTTTGAAAATGCGGAAGAGATCACTATTGGCCATCCGAAAGGCGCCGAACTGGATCCCGCGTATTCTGTTTCCAGTATCTCTATACCAATGCATCCCGGCGCGGAAAAATATTATAAAGAGGTCGGCATTGTAAAATAATGCAGAAAAAGTTGGTATTAACGGGGGCCGCGCTAGTGGTCGCAGTCACGGCTTCCGTTTTTTTATTTTTTATTTTTTCATCTCCCTGTTTAACCTTATTCCTGAAAAACGGAGAAACAGGTGAAGTGATTAGGACTTTTCCTGTTAAAGACGGAGAAGAGTTTTCCGTAACTTTCGTCCATTCTGTGAACAAAAGTCCTGTTACCGATGTTTATCAGATCAAAAGCGGTAATATTTATGTAGTCCGTACCATTTATTATGCTTTTGGCGCTGGTGTGCAGACAGAGATCGAGGAAGGCCAGGTTCTCGAGTATGGAGCAGACGGTTCAATGATCGTTAGTGGCTTTAACCGGCTTATGAACCGTTTGTCTTATATTGTCGGTACTGTTTCCGATCACACCTTGCAGATTGGCGGGGAAGTGATCAGCCTGCGTGAACTCTGTGGCAGAAACACAACTGTTCAATTTGTGTATGGACGACGACTTAATCCCATTTATACCTGTTCGAAATGAGGAACCCGTTATAGTTTACTATGAGTATGAGGACAGGTTCTTGATTTGAAATAGGTATATTGATCTTTAATCAAAAGGAGGAGGATTCATGTCTGAACTTAAAAAAGCACCCCAATCCTCAATGGGCGAAACAGGACAAGTTGATGTGGATGCTTTGATGGCCGAGTATGATCGGGAATCAAATACAAGACATTTTTCGGGTATCCCCAAAGTAGTTGTGCGCTATATCCTGGCTGCATTTTCTTTTTATGTATTTTATATGAACCTGATTAGTGTCTGGCCGGAGCAGATCCGGAGG
>Ga0079223_10001477_pt1 | contig 13961 bp, 15 predicted proteins | sample Stecom2011_FD_75072 | JGI IMG/M metagenome (GOLD analysis project Ga0079223, IMG submission 75072) | Agricultural soil microbial communities from Utah to study Nitrogen management - Steer compost 2011 | ecosystem: Environmental > Terrestrial > Soil > Agricultural land | place: USA: Utah... | reverse complement strand
GATCATAAGGCTGCAAAATTACTCAATTTCAATTAGCTCGGTGCGAAGTTTTTTAGGTAATCCCCGCACTACTAAATCATATGAATCATCAATCATTTTAAGAATTAGATCCGGAGCTAAATTTCCCGTACAACTCACGCTGTTCCAGTGTTTTTTGTTCATATGGTAGGCGCCTGTTATGTCGTTTGGGTATTCTTCGCGCAGTTCGGTAGCATACTCCGGATTGCATTTGGCCGAAAAGCCGGTAAAATTGTCGATGTCACAAATAGTAAACATCTTACCCATTACTTTAAAAACCAACGCCGTCGGGCCGAAGGGGAGAGATTCCTCCACGCCTTTTTTGGAAAGACAATAAGTGCGAAATTCCTCTATGTTCATGATTTTATAAGTTTATATAAAATGGGTTTGCTTGGCGAGGCGTCGTTCTCAAACGGTGCGATTTGTAAGTTCAGCAAGTAGAACCCATCCGATACGAACTCGGGGATGTAAACGAACTCGGTAATAGTACATTCGCGATCGTCTTTCCGGGCTCCATGCCAAAATGCACGATGTGCAAGGAGTTTTCCACCGTCTTCCTCCCGATCTACCGACGGCAAATCGGTGAGCAAGTGTTTTATGCCAATTTTGCGCATATAGGCAAGCGCTTCGGGCTCAAAGTAAGCCGGATTTGTATTCGAATAGTTTTTCGAAAGCTTTTCAGACGTGTTGGGAATTGTGCGCACCACAAGGGCTTCACATTGCTTGTTCCCTAAGATATTTTCAATGTTCTCTTTTGTGATTATCAAATCGCCGTGTTTTTTGAAAGGCTCCTCCTTTCCGGAAAATGGCCCGGGTGTGATACTGATCAATTGAGCCGGGAAAAAGAATTTTGTCAGCGTTTTGTTAATCGAAACAATCTCATTGTCAATGTGTCCTACGGTTTCTGTGTGGGTTCCGTGACCATGTGGATTAAAAGCGATATTTCGAAAATTCACTGCGCCGCCTTTTGCCACGCTTCCGGTAAACCTTTCAGTCATTACAGGTTCGATGATCATTTTGTCAACGTACCAGGCTCTTGGTCCGTCGGGGTGAATCGGAATGGAAATATCGATGGGTTGGGAGAGATCGGCCTTAAAAGATTCACCCAAAATTTCAATGTTTGCAGTCATGGTATAAAATTAGAATTTATTGGAGATTTGGCGGTACACTTCCACCAATAATGAGAAACTTAGGGTTTTCTATCAAAGGTTAATCCACCACAAACAAAGAAGATGCAATCCCGTCGGCAAGAAAAAACCCTTTGCGGGTTAGATGAAAATTATTGCCGTTGACTTCCGCCTTTCCCTCAGCGATCAGCTTTTCAATCATGGCTTCGTTTCCATCGCGCAAATCGATTCCAAAAGACTGGATACCTACTGTGATATCCACTCCCCATTTTGTGCGCAGTCCGGTCATTATCCACTCATTAAACTGATCGTTTTGACTTAAACTTTCTTGGGTTAGCGGAAGTTCTCCCGCCTCGATTTTGTGAATGTACCGCACGTTGTTAGCTATATTCCATGCGCGCTCTGCCGGTTTAAAACTGTGTGCTGACGGCCCTAGACCGATGTAAGGAACACCAAGCCAGTAGGCGGTATTGTGTTTGGAATAAAACCCTTTGCGTGCAAAGTTGCTCAACTCGTATTGCTCAAATCCCGCAGCTTCGAGCTTTTCAATCATAATTTGAAATTGTTGTGACGCAGCCTCTTCATCTACCGGTTTTTCAGTTCCTTTTCGAACCCGAAAACCCAGCGCTGTGGCCGGCTCAACGGTTAAGCAGTAAGCAGATATATGATTCACTCCCAGGTCGATTGCTTTATCTAATTCCTGTCGCCAGGTTTCGTTGTCCAAATCGGGAAGGCCGTATATTAAGTCTATGGAAATATTGGTGATTCCCGCATCTTGAGCGCGTTTTACGCAAGTTACCGAATCGATGCTACGGTGGGCTCGATTCATCCATTTCAGGTATTTATCGTCAAACGATTGGATGCCAATGCTAAGTCGGTTTACACCGTTTTCAACCAGCATTTCTATTTTTTCCGCAGTTAAATCGTCGGGATTTGCTTCGAAAGTAAATTCAATTTCCGGAGCGAAATTATATTGGTCTCGCAAGGCTTTGATCATTGATTTAAGCTCACCGCCGGTCATTAAACTCGGCGTACCTCCGCCAAAATACAGCGTTTCGATGTTGTGTTCTCCAAAATAATCTTTGCGTAATTCTGCTTCGCGTTCAATGGATTTCAAAACATTGGATTTATTGCGCATCGAGGTTGAGAAGTGAAAATCGCAATAGGTGCAGGCTTGTTTGCAAAATGGGATGTGGACGTATATTCCTGCCATTAGCCTTTGGTTTTTAGCACGATTCTAAACGTCGTTCCGTGTCCGGGTTCGCTGCGCTTAATAAAAATCTTTCCGTTGTGATACGATTCAATAATACGTTTGGCAAGTGATAGTCCCAATCCCCAACCGCGTTGTTTTGAAGTATATCCCGGTTGAAAAACCGCCTTGTGGCTTATACTTGGTATTCCTTTTCCGGTATCGGAAATGTCGATATAAACGTTTTGGATTTCATGAAAGATGTCAACCGTTATTTTCCCTTTTCCACCCATTGCATCAACTGCATTTTTAAAGATGTTTTCAATAACCCAACTAAAAAGCGGGGCATTGATCATTGCACTTATTTCGGAAGATTGGTTTTGATTGATTTCAATTTCAACGCGGCTCGAAATTCGCGGGCGCAGATAGGCTGTTGCTTGCTCCATGATTTCTTTGACCGGGGTTTCTTTCAGTTCGGGGGCTGAACCTATTTTAGAGAATCGATCGGTAATCATTTCCAGGCGTTCGATATCCTTATTCAATTCTACAATTATGGATTGATCGGTGCCCTGCGATTCTAAGTGGTGCACCCAAGCCATAAGACTTGAAAGCGGGGTGCCCAGCTGATGCGCCGTTTCTTTTGCCATCCCGATCCACACCTGGTTTTGCTCGGCATTTCTGAAAGTACTGAAAATGATATAAGAGATCAATAAAAACAAACCGATTATAATAAGCTGTACATAAGGGAAGTACTGTAGCTGGGTAATAACGGTAGAGTCGGTGTAAAAAACATAACTCACTTGGTTTTCACCAAAAGTAATTTGAATCGGCTCATTGCTCGCCGACATGGATTCGATTTTTTGCGCCAGTTTTATGGAGTCATTGACTATAGTCGAATCGATATTGCTAAAATTGAGAACTCGCTTCTTGGTAGAATCAGTTACTAAAACCGGCACTGACCCGGAGTTCATAACCGTCTCGCTAATAAAGGAGTTAATTAAATCGTCGAGTGTTTTTTCTAACTCGGTGATAATGTGCGAGTCTTTATAATACAATCGCTGTTCGATTCCCTGGGTGCTGAGGGTAATAGGCGGGTACATCGAGCTGAAAGCATCGATAATACTGTCGCGACTGGCTTTTGTGCGCAAATATTTTGCGTCGACATTTCTGTCGAATTTTATGTGCCCCAATTTGTCCACGACCAAAACGGGAATTGTGGTGTTTTTGGATATGATGTCTTGCAAAAACCGGAGCTCATTATCGCTTGCAGTTATTACGCGACCGGTGGCTTGCAGCCAAATATTGATTTTGTTGCGCTCTTCGCGGCGCATATCCTTAAACAGATTTTCGGTATAGTTTATTAGCGTTAATCGCTTCTTAACGGCTTCGCTCCAGAGCTGTACTTTTTCGCGCTCGTCTTGGCGTATCTTGTTTACGATATAGTTGGAGTACCACAAAGACAAGCCCACAATAATAGTGGCAACCACGAGCAATACGGCTTTCCACCGCTGCTTTTTCGAGTATAAATTCATTTTGGAATCCTGTATTCTTCAGGTAAACTTTCTTCGATAGGCCGGATTTTGTCTAAAAGTATAAATCTTTTGGCTATTCGCCCGCAAAGATCGGCTTTTTACGGGTTGTTATTGTGATTAATAGATGTTTTTGAAATGAACGCTTAAGGAAACTAAGCCCTTAGTGTAAATTCTGTTTTCGCAACCATTCAATATAATGCTCGATTGACGCTATTTCGTCGGTACTTAAAACTTCTTTGTACCCCGGCATTTTAATGACCTGATCTTCGGTAAGAAAATTGGCGATAGCATTGTTCTCAATCCTTTCGAGATAACCATCTTCTATCCACTTACGGAGCTCTTCTTTATTGTGAACCAATTCGACGTAATCTTCACCTTCCCAGCCGGGGATATATTTTTTGAAGGCTCCCGGATTTTTGTTCCCGCCCAAGCCGTATGGACCGTGGCAGCCAAAACATCCGGCATTTTCTGCGATATTATATCCTCTTTCGGCGAGTGGATCGTCGATGGTTATTATTTCCATAACGGCTTCGAGGTATACTTTTAAATCTTGAAACTCTTTTGCGGAAAGCACTTCGCGGTACGCCGGCATTTGGATAAGCGCAGTAGTGTCGGGTTTTTGGGAGGGTAATCCGCCATCGAGAACCCAGTGTTCAATATCATTTGGCCCAAAAATATACATCATGGCTGTGCCTCCTTGCCAAGCCGGAACTTCCTCGGGTTTTGAATTGGGATTTGGAATCCCTTGAATCCCTGAAGGACCATGACAATTAAAACATCCATTATCAAGCGCAACTTGATACCCGCGGGCAAAAGCCGTTTTTTCGGGCTTCCGAATTCTTTCATTAAAAAGACCGATCGCGATAAAGATGGTAATGAGCAGGAGAATGGGATAAATTACATGGCGCTTTTTCATATATCCTTAATAATTTTCAAGTCGCGAATGACTAAAGTAAAGAAAATTCAAGCCTAATGGCAGGCTTTGTTATCTAAAAATGGAAATTAAAGAATGAGATTACTTAAGTTTCTCTCTAATCGAAGTCCGGTCACACGGATTTTGATTGCTTACGCGAATGAAGTCCATAGTGAAATATAGGGCAATAGCGATAGGTCGAATAGACACATGAATGTGCCTAAACCATAAAACAAAATTGACAGACTAGGTGCAATTAAATTTTTAACCACCTCAGTGTTGCACGTTTATTTCGATATTTCAACCGATTCGAGTACGAGCCCCGGAGTGCCGCCACGATTGTAATAAACTCCGGTTGCACTTACATTTTGGGCTGCGAGGTCTTTCATTTTTTCGTAGGGATCTTTATTTTGGTGGTCTTCCACAATTAATATCACATTGCCCTCACTGTCCAACACTCCCATTGGAGCGCCGCCTTTTACACAGGCTTTTGCACATGATGCGTGTTTTTGCCCTTTAGATTCGTGCGCCATATAACAAGCCATGTCGAGAACCTCTCCTTTCACGGTAATTTTTTCACCGTTTTTCATGTTGTTTTGAGCTGAAGCGGTTGTTGCTGTGTACCCGATTAGCGCCAACGAAATGGCTAACCCACCGAGAATTTGAATAAACTTTCTCATGATTATTGGTATTTGTTTGGTTAATAAATAATGTCAATTTCAACTTGCGTTGAATAACACAGTTAAAACAAAAAAACCGAGTTATTGTTGAATGTGCTGAACTTGAATTGCGCATCAACCTTAACATTTTCCTCTTGACCACGATAAATGCGACTCCGCAACCTTTCCTCATTTCATGCTTTTCTCTAATCGAAGGCGTTCCGGTTTTTCTCACAATCAGGTAGTTTTATGTGCTATTTGAGCAAGAGAGATTTACATAAAGTGCCCTAACCTTTTTTGTAAACTCAACATTTCTAAAAGCCGAATATAGTGTAGAAATACACTTAATTAATAAAAAGCAGTTCTAAATAGTGCTAGATAATCAAATATATAGTACATTTGTGAACTAATAAATAGGCTTTCTAGCTAAAAATAACCCGAGATGAATTACGATTTGATCAAAGATGTGCTGGAATTAGTACAAGAATTCGACTCCCAATATCAGGAGGGAATTAAGTATTCAAAGGATATAGACGGGTTTAAACTGTGGATTGCTGAGTCGGTAGATACAGACCGGCCGAAGGCAGAGCCCGATTGGGAGGGAAAGGAGGACGGAAGAAGTCCGGAGAGTGTTATTAATACCTTGATAGTGCATATGAATCGATATGCTAGGAGCTATTCTAAGTCAGCGATATTTAATTCAGACTTTTCTACACAAGAGGATTTTATCTATCTCATAAATTTAAAAGCCTTTGGAGCGATGACCAAAATGGACTTGATAAAGAAAAATGTGCAAGAGAAATCTGTGGGCATGCAAATCATTAATCGCTTGATTCGGCAGGGGTGGGTTGATCAAACCGATTCGGAGGTGGATAAGAGGAGTAAGTTGATACACATTAATGATAAAGGGTTGGAAGCTTTAGAGAAGCAAATGGATAAAATACGCCAAGCCACTCGTATTGTTACCGGCGATTTAATGCATGAGGAGAAAATGGAACTCATTCGTCTGTTGAAAAAATTGAACGACTTCCACCATCCGATTTACTTACGAAATATAAATTCCTCAGACTTACTGGAGGAAGTTGCAGGAAGCGATTCTAAAAAACAGGCATGAAGAAAAGAATAGCAATCATAGGGTCCGGGTTTTCAGGTATTTCGGCTGCTGCTTATGCCGCAAAGGCAGGAAATGAAGTTCACGTTTATGAAAAGCACGATCAACCCGGCGGCCGAGCAAGGCAATTTACTACCGATAACGGTTTTGTTTTCGACATGGGCCCAAGCTGGTATTGGATGCCGGATATAATGGAAAACTTCTTCAACGACTTTGATGCAAAAGCATCTGATTACTTTGAATTGGTTTCGCTTAATCCTCAGTTTGAGATGATATTTTCAGAGGAAAACATTTCCGTCCCGGAATCCTACCAAGAACTAAAAACTTTGTTTGAGACTATAGAGTCGGGAGCGGGCAAGCGGCTCGATAAATTCATGGAATCGGCTAAGTTCAAATATGAAGTGGGCATGCAGGGCTTTGTGCGCAAACCTTGTAATAACTGGTGGGAGTTTGTATCTCCCAAGATTGCACGCAGCGCCATAAAGTTAGATTTGTTGAGCAATTTCAGGAGTTATGTGGCTAAGTACTTTACCAATCCCAAGTTGCGAACGCTTATGGAGTTTCCGGTGATATTCCTGGGAGCATCGCCAAAAAACATTCCGGCACTTTATAGTTTGATGAATTACGGAGGCTACGCCTTAGGTACTTGGTATCCGATGGGTGGTTTTCATCAATTGGTACTGGGAATGAAAGCTGTAGCAGAAAAACAAGGCGCCACTTTTCATTTTAACCATACATTGGAAAAAATAATCACCGATAAGGGGAAGGTTACTTCGCTAATCATCAATGGCAAACATCATTTTTTTGATGCGGTTATTGCTTCATCAGACTACCACCATACCGAAACTTTACTTGAGGAAGATCAGCGAAACTATACCGAGAAATATTGGGAGGATCGAACTTTTGCGCCCTCTTGTCTGATATATTATTTAGGAGTCAACGAGAGAGTCCCCAACTTGAAGCACCACACGCTGTTTTTTGAAAATGATTTAGACGCACATATTGACAGTATTTACGGAGAGAAAAAGTGGCCCGATAAACCCTTGTTTTACGTCTGTGCGCCATCCAAAACTGATTCGGGAGTAGCACCTGAGAATTGCGAAAATCTATTCTTGTTAATGCCTTTGGCAACAGGGATAAACGATGACGAAGACACCAGATCAATTTACCTAAAAGAGATGCTGGCCCGATTAGAAAATCATACCGGTATCCGTGACTTAGCTTCAAAGATTGCATATAAAAAGAGTTACTGTGTAAGCGATTTTGTTCATGACTACAATGCCTTTCAAGGGAATGCATACGGACTCGCAAACACCTTATTTCAGACAGCCGTTTTGAAACCTAAAATCCGAAATAAAAAAATTAAGAACCTGTTTTATACGGGTCAATTAACCGTTCCGGGTCCCGGGGTCCCACCCTCCATAATCTCAGGAAAAATAGTTGCCGAAGAAGTAATAAATCAATACAAAACAACCCATGAAAAAGCTATTTGACGAATTATCGTACGAGGTAAGCAAGAGCACAACGAAAAAATATAGCACCAGTTTTTCATTGGGTATTTTGGCGCTGAGCCCGTCGATTCGCCCTGCGATTTACGCGATATACGGTTATGTGCGTTTGGCCGATGAAATTGTGGATAGTTTTCACGATTACAATAAAGAAGCCTTACTCGAGAGGTTTAAAAACGAAACCGATTTGGCATTAGAAGAGGGCATTTCGCTAAATCCCATCCTGCAATCTTTTCAGGAAACGGTTTTAAACTATCAGATTGACAGAGAGTTGATTTACCGGTTTTTGCATAGCATGAAAATGGATTTACAACAAGTAGATTATAATTCAGACCTGTATGAAGAGTATATTTATGGATCTGCCGAAGTGGTAGGATTAATGTGTTTGCAAGTATTTACCGGCGGCGACAAGCAAAAGTATGAGGAATTAAAACCCTTTGCACGGAAATTGGGATCCGCATTTCAGAAGGTCAATTTTTTGAGAGATCTAAAAGACGACTACCGGATTTTGGGGAGGACTTATTTCCCGAATATTGAAATGGAAGTATTTAATAATAATGTGAAAATTGAAATTGAGCGCGCTATTGAGTTGGAGTTCAAAGAAGCTTTAGTCGGTATTAAAATGCTGCCCCACTCATCAAAATTCGGGGTGTACTTGGCGTACAAATATTATTTATCTCTGTTTTACAAAATAAAAAACGAGAATGCCCAAAGCATTTTAAATCAGAGAATCCGAATTCCAAACGGCCTTAAGTTTGTCGTAATGTTCAAAAGTTATTTAAGATATAAAACCGAACTTCTATAAAAACCTGAAGGCCGGATGAATAGTTCGCACGCACTCCCAAATGGTCGTCGAACTCAGATTAATAAGTGATAAAGTAAAATATGAGATACCAGCTCCATACTACTCAACAATTGAATTGTGATTTGGCAACCGCATGGCAGTTTTTTTCCTCGCCACATAATCTTTCTCAAATCACACCCAAGGAGATGAATTTTGTGGTGAAAACGGATATCAAAGCCGATGAGATCTACGAGGGAATGGAGATCGCTTATACGGTATCGCCGATATTGAACATTGCGATGAAGTGGAAAACGCTAATAACCGATGTCGATTTTCAAAAGAGCTTTACTGACTTTCAGAAAACCGGACCTTATAAGTATTGGAATCATCATCACGAATTTATTCCGAATGAGAATGGGGTATTAATGAAAGATACGGTGGTCTATGAACTTCCTTTTGGCTTTTTGGGAACGATCGCACATAAGATGTTTGTGAAAAGCAAGCTCGCGAGTATTTTTGACTATCGCTACAAGATTTTGGAAGAACGTTTTAATCATGTAATAGTCGCCGAATGAACGTAATTATTGTATTGGCTGTATTCATCTTGATGGAAGGCGCAACTTGGATCCTCCATAAATTTGTTATGCATGGTTTTTTGTGGGTTCTGCACCGCGACCATCACGACCATAGCAATGAAGGTCATTTGGAGAGGAACGATCTGTTTTTTGTGATTTTTGCAAGTCCTGCTATTCTTCTGATATACTTGGGTGTACATCAGGGAGTTAATCACCTTTTCTATGTTGGCTTAGGCATTACACTTTATGGAATAGCCTATTTTATGGTGCACGATGTTTTTATTCACCAACGGACCAAGGTTTTCAAAAAAACGGAGAACCCTTATTTGCTTGCTATTCGCAGAGCGCATAAACAACACCATAAACACCTGGGAAAAGAAGATGGCGAGTGTTTTGGATTCTTATGGGTACCAATAAAATATTTCAAAATGTATTTTAATAAAAAATAAGAATGCTGCAATCGAGTACGTATTTGCTGATTAACTTCTTCACCGTAATCATTTGTTTTATTGCGTCTTTTGACAAAAGAATTCAGTTCAACAAATACTTTGGCACATTCCTATTATCAAGCACCATTGTTGCAATTCCTTTTATAGCTTGGGATGTGTGGTTTACGAGTAAAGGGGTTTGGTGGTTTAATCTAGATTATACCATCGGTTTAACTATTGCCGGACTGCCGATTGAAGAATGGATGTTCTTTTATTTTATTCCATTTGCTTGCGTATTTACCTATTTCTGTTTTGAGAAGTTTTTCAATTTAAGCCGGGCTCAGGTTTTCAATAATGTAATTGTATTTGTAACCACCATAGTTTGTGTCGTAGCTGCCTTATTATACTACGATAAGATCTATACCTTAATTACTTCACTGGTAACTTTAGCTACAGTACTATACCTACATTTTATCGCAAAACGGGAATGGATTGGTCAGGCTTCTTTTGTATTTCTAATTTTAATGGCAGGTTTTTTCTTGGTAAACGGCATCTTGACCGGCACAGGTTTAGAGTCACCTATTGTAAACTACAATCCCGCACATTTTTTAGATATCCGTATGCTGAGCATTCCTATAGAAGATGCAGTTTATGGATATAGTCAGTTTATGCTGAATATTTATTTTTTCAATCTAATCCGAAAAAAAAGGCAGGTTTAAGCCAAACACAATTTATGAAAATCAAGAATAGAACTTCGCTGGGCATAACTTTATTTATTTGTGGAATCGCGGGATTTTTTCTAAAATCTTGCGCGGCTATTCCGAAAGGGGCCAAGCCCGTAGCCGATTTTGAAATATCCCGCTATTTGGGAACCTGGTATGAAGTAGCGCGGTTTGATTTCAGGTTTGAAAAGGACCTAAACAATACCATGGCGCAGTATAGCTTGGATGAAAAAGGGAGGGTAATAGTTTTAAACAGCGGTTATAACTATGTAAAAGAAAAGTGGACCTCGGCGGAAGGGTTGGCAAAGTTTAGAGGAGATTCTAGTGTTGCCGCCTTAAAAGTAAGTTTTTTCGGGCCTTTCTATTCCGGATACAATGTTATCGCGCTAGATGAAGATTATAAATATGCTTTGGTTGCAGGAAAGAATTTGAATTATCTGTGGATTTTATCCAGAGAAAAAAGCATCCCCGAAAGTGTTAAACAGGCGTATTTGAAAATAGCAGAAGAAGTGGGGTATGATACTTCCAACTTCATCTGGGTAGAGCACGATAGAAAGAGCCCCTTTGATGAGAAAAGCTAAAATCGTGGTTTTCTGGTTTAGAAGAGACTTGCGGCTCGAAGATAACATAGGATTGTATTTCGCTTTACAATCAGAATTTCCGGTGCTACCCGTTTTTATATTTGATACAGATATTTTAGAACGTCTAGAAGAGAAAAAAGACAGGCGGGTGGACTATATTCATCAAGCTTTAAATGTAATAGACGCTGAATTGAAAAAATGTGGCTCTAACCTGTATACCTATATTGGAAGACCCTTGAAGATTTTTGAGAACCTTTTCGAAAAGTATGACATACAGCAAGTCTTTTGCAATCGAGATTATGAACCGGAAGCCCTTCAACGAGATGCGGACATCTATAATTTCTGTAAAACCAAAAACATACCGTTTAAAGCCTATAAAGATCAAGTCATTTTTGATAAGAACGATATTGTTAAGAAAGATGGCAAGCCATACACTGTTTATACTCCTTATTCCAAACAGTGGCGCGATAAGCTAAAGCCTGAGCATTATCAATCTGTTAAGCCTGACTACTCTAATTTATTGCAAGAAGCTTCCGCTAATATACACTCGTTAAAGGACCTTGGTTTTGAAAAAACAGATATGGTTTATGAAGAGCCCTACCTTGATGCGGGCATTATCGACACCTACGATAAACTTCGTGATTATCCTGCAAAACAGGGCACCACAAAATTGGGAATGGCTTTGCGCTTTGGGACAATAAGCATTCGCAAATGTGTGGCTTTTGCATTAGAGCACAATCAAACGTGGTTGTCGGAGCTGATATGGCGTGAATTCTTTAAGCAGATTCTATATCATTTCCCGAAAGTGGTGCATCATTCCTTTAAGGAAAAATACGACCACATCCAATGGCGAAATAATGAAGCTGAGTTTCTGCTTTGGTGCGAAGGAAAAACCGGTTATCCGCTAGTTGATGCGGGAATGCGACAACTCAATGCAACCGGATATATGCACAATCGTGTGCGCATGATAACAGCCGGTTTTTTATGCAAACATCTATTGATAGAATGGCGGTGGGGCGAAGCCTATTTTGCTCAGAAGCTTAATGATTATGATTTATCTGCCAATAACGGAAATTGGCAATGGGCTGCAGGAACCGGCTGTGATGCCGCACCTTATTTTAGGGTATTCAATCCGGAATTACAGACCGAGAAATTCGATAAGGAACAAGACTATATCCAAAAATGGTTGCCTGAATTAAATACCCCGGCATATCCGTTACCGATTGTGGAGCATAAGTTTGCTAGGGAAAGAGCTTTGCGGGCTTATCGTAAAGGATTAAATGAAGGATCTTCTGTATAATTGCATTTGAATCCATGGACTATGCAATACAATAATCATCCGGAATTAAGCTTGTCGAGTTGAGGCTGCTTTATAAGTTGGTAAGGAAATCGCAATAGGTATTATGAAAGTCTCAACCTCCATTTAGGGAACAGGTTGAAATAAGAAACCATTCAGAATTATCTCCTCGACGAATATTACTGTAATGATGAAAGTGGGCAGTATTGACCCCTGTGTGCTTTACTAGGTCAATGTCATTTAATAAAATGGAAGCCGGTTTCTTATCTTAATATTTTTTTAACCGCATTCGGCGTCACTATTTTTGTTCTAGAAGCAGTGAGTTCTTTCGAAAAAGGGCGTCTTTATAAATTGTTCTGAATTTTAATTGGCCGAAAAAGGCCGGATATGTAGTTTTTTTAGGACTTTCGTACCGGCTTTTGAAATAAAGTTGTGAATTAGGATGTTAAAAGTTAGATTCAACTGATATTCAGCCAAATAAACAATATGCATTAACGATCTGGGTGTTTTAATAATATATTCAAACAGAATATTGTAAACTTTGAACCATGCGTAAGAAATTTGTAATTATATCGAGTTTAGCGATAGTTGGGTCATTAGCCTTGGCTATTTACCTTAGTGAGAGCTGGTATGTGGTATTTGTTATTTCCATTGTTTTAACCATTATGGGTTATCAGGATATGTATCAAACGCGGCACACTATCAAACGTATATATCCCTTGGTGGGGCGGTTACGTTATGTTTTGGAAGAGCTTCGCCCCAAGTTATATCAGTATTTTATTGAGTCGGACACAGACGGCCGCCCGCTACATAGGGTAGATAGGGCTACGGTTTACCAGCGCGCCAAAAAAGTGCGCGACACCATTCCCTTTGGAACCCAGTACGATGTTTATGCTGAGGGGTACGAGTGGATGTGTCACTCGATTGCGCCGAAGCCATTTAAATCATTGAATCAGGATCCGCGGGTAATGGTTGGGAATAAGGATTGCAAACAGCCTTATTCAGCGAGCATTATAAATATTTCGGCCATGAGTTTTGGCTCGATGAGTGCAAATGCCATTGAGGCCTTAAATGGTGGGGCTAAAATCGGAAATTTCGCACACAACACCGGTGAGGGCGGGTTAAGCGATCACCATCTAAAGTATGGAGGAGATTTAATTTGGCAAATTGGAACCGGGTATTTTGGTTGTCGCGACGAAGAAGGAAATTTCAACCCGGAATTATTTGCCGAAAAGGCAAACCTACCCAATGTAAAAATGATTGAGCTCAAGCTTTCGCAAGGGGCAAAGCCGGGACACGGAGGGATCTTGCCTGCGGAGAAAAACTCGGAGGAAATAGCGAGAATCAGACACGTAAAACCGCATGTTCGAATCGACTCGCCGCCTTATCATTCAGCGTTTAACACTCCGCTCGAAATGGTTGAGTTTATTAAGGAATTAAGAGACCTGTCGGGAGGAAAGCCGGTCGGATTCAAGATATGTATCGGCTATAAGAGTGAATTTATTTCCATTTGTCAG
>Ga0079223_10001476_pt1 | contig 13965 bp, 12 predicted proteins | sample Stecom2011_FD_75072 | JGI IMG/M metagenome (GOLD analysis project Ga0079223, IMG submission 75072) | Agricultural soil microbial communities from Utah to study Nitrogen management - Steer compost 2011 | ecosystem: Environmental > Terrestrial > Soil > Agricultural land | place: USA: Utah... | reverse complement strand
GGGGAAGCATTAAAAGAACTAGCTGCGTCCATGGAGCAAAAAAAATCGCAAAGAGCATCTTTCGAGGCAGAGCGGGATGCTGTTCAAAAATCCATATATGGTAAGGAATTTGAACGGGAGAGTATCCTGGATCTTTACCGGAAAAAGATTATTAGTCATGAGGATGTTGAGAAACAGCTGCAAAAAATATCTAAGGAGAATGAATATCTGGGGCGCCGGGTCCAGGAACTACAGCAGCAAATTGACGCAGAAGCAGGGATGGAAAATCAATTTGACACAGTTCAGGAGCTATTGGCTACACTGCGAGAAAAGCTGAAAGAAGATCCGCCGTTTGAAGTTAAGAAAGAAATTGTGAGGATCTTGGTGGATAATATTGAGGTTAGGACAATCTTTGAAGAAGACGACGATGGAAATGAGTGTCCTAAAAAGGCACGAATTATCATCAAATACCGTTTTGTCAAAGATGTTATCCGCACGGGCAAGCGTGCAGAGAATAACTTAGATACTCTTAATATGTACCTGGAAAAATGCATACCCTTGCCAAGTGTTACTCATGAACCCCCGGAAGGAGATTCTCCGGGTGCCCGACTACGTCAGACGAGAATATCAAAAGATATGACCATTAGGTCTTTAGCTGAGGCTGCAGGGTTAACCCCTGAGACCATCAGTTATATAGAATCCGGTAGAAATCTACCCTCTTTATCAACCCTACGAAAACTATCCGAAGCTTTGAGGGTCTCTATTTGCTATCTGGGATGCTTTGAAAAACTCCCGAAAAACACCCTCGGCCAAAGGATCACGAAAGGAAGACTATATACGGGAATGACCAAAGAGGAGCTGGCCAGACTCATCGGGGTTGACCCGACTACCATCCTGCGGTGGGAGCGGGACGGGAACCAGCCGTCAGATGAGCATCTAAAAAAGCTGAAGCAGTTCATAAAAATATAAAACCGGGCTGAGGGCCCGGTTAAAAACTTTCAGCTAATCGATCAAGCCTCTTCTCGATGTCATCACCCGCCGCAGTAGACGCCGGCCTCGCGACCTCCTGGACCACCGGCCGGGGAGATTCTGTCACTACCGGAACTCGGAACGGTGTTGCCCGCCCATTCAATCCCCGTCGGAGTGCCTGGCGAATGTGGAAACTCCTCTCTCCTTCCCCCAGTGGCTCCAACCACCTGATGAGGTCATCATCCCGCCCGGGTTTCAAGCGAAATGTATACCGGTACATTATTTCCACACCCGGTGGGCGAACTTGAGGTAACCCCTGCAGTTTGCCATTATAGCGCCTTCAACGATTCGGGCCGGCGCTCCTAAATATGGGATCAAATATTCACCAATTAAAGCGCCTCCACCGCCGGTGATCAGGATTGCATCAAACAGCAAACGGTCCCTATCCGGCCATAAACTGCGAACCCGGGAAAGAATTCCTTCTGCCGCTGCTGAAAACGCCCGATCAATAAGTTCTGATACATCATGCTTCTTCCCGGCCAAAGTGATTCTTCGGTCTCTGACAATTGGCTCCAGTCTCTCCGGAGGCAGTTCGACTTCTAATTCCCTATAAATCTCTCGTGAAAGCTCCTGAAAAGCACTGAATAGCCCCTGCCCGGAAAAAGAGTCGGATTGAGGATTGTTATACTCCAGGGCGTCTGCTCGGCATAAGTCTAGAGTATTCCATCCGACATCAACCACTCCCACCCGGCCACCGGCCAGGACTCTGTCTCGAAGACTGCCCGAATCGTCCAGAATACAATCAAATAAGGTCCCGAAGGGCTGAGGCAGGACTTTTACCCCTTCCACGATAACGACGCGTCGTTCCTTCACTTGAGCGCCGCCCGGCGAAAGGATGTTCACCTTGTGCACGTCCCGCGCCATCTTGCCGTATTCTTCCTTCATCCCGGCAAAAAACCGGACCGGCAGTCCTATTACCAAATTAACTAATTCTTGGGGGTTTTCCCCCACCTGGGCCATTCCTGCGGCCAATAATGCCATTCCCTCTTCATTGGTTGTCCGTGTCCGGTCGGTCGTCATCCGGACCGCTGTGGATTGCCTTATTGCCGCTTCTCCAATCCACCAGGACCGGCCTTGATATTCGATTGCTAAGGATTGCCCGCTCTCCATTCCGGAGGCAAAGTTTAAGGGCTGAAAATCGGCCACCACCGCAGGGAAATTCGCCTTCCTACCATTAGCGCCCAGGACCTTAACTCTACCAAAACCCACGTCAACCGCTGTTTTTAACATCATACCAGCTCCTTTCTGTTTTGTCTGCCCTAGTCTGCCAATGTCTGCCGGTGTCAGACTGAGCCTATTTCAATTATAGAGCCGGGCCGGGACAAGCTCAACGTAACGGATTTCCTTGACATTTTTAGTTGATTGGTTCTCTCCTGCTACAACAGATAAACCAAGGAGAAAAATAAAAAAATATTTGTATAAATACTTGACAAATGCTAGCGTATGTGATATCATATAATTGCAAGGGGGAGAACATTGAAAACTGAATAAGGAGTGGTCGAAGTGCTGAAATACTCGGTTTTAGTTCCCACACACAACAACGAAGGAGAGGAATTCCCTCCCAGCATCATCCAAGAATTCGAGTTCGAGGTCATGGTAATAACCGGGGGAATCACTAGAGAAGGGATAGTCGAAGGGAAATGGTTAAACCAAACAGACAGAAGGGTATACATCGACAGAAACATCAAATTTGTAATAGCAGTCGAAGAAAAAGATCTCCCAAAACTCCAGCAAATCGTCAAAATATACATGAAGCGCCTTGGGCAAATCTCCTACTACTACGAAATAGACCGACACACTGAAGCAAAAGTCGAGTATACAGGTTAGAAAGAGCGGGAGGAGATAGCTCCCCCGCTCCTCCCCCCCCTCTCTACCTAAAAAACACTCCTTAAATATAAAGGAAAGGAGGCTCGCAGAAAAATGAAGAACGAAAAATATGAAAAGATACTAAAAGATGCAAAAGAGAGGTTTGCGGAAGGCATGAACCATCTGGATTTTCATAATCGATATTTCGGAATAGGAACCAAGTTCATGCCGGCAATCCAGGAAGAAAGAAAAGAGTATTTCGAGTCGGGGGTCCCCCAGGAAATAATGCGGATGAGAGATGAGCTAATGAAACAACAGCCGGAGATAACCGATCCAGATGAGGGTGTTCCTGTGCCAGGTGGAAAAAAGTACTCGGGAACCATCTATGTGAGAGCTCCGAAATCCCTTCATCAGGCTCTGGCCGAGGAGGCCGACAGGGAAGGAGTGTCCCTCAATCAGCTTTGCATAACTAAGTTGTCTGTCTTGCTCAACAAGGCGGTTAGACCTTGATATTTTCTGGTAGTCAGAATATAATATAAGCGGAGAGTATTTCTCCATTTCGACCACTTGAGGGGCCCGGTGTCAGCAGCCGGGTCCTTCGTTTTTTAATCTTATAAGCATCTTTTTATAGTCGCCCTCGGTCATAGATATCATATTTATTCAATCGATTAGTAAAGTCTGTTAGCGCTTTATTGACGGCAGCCACCAAGTCACCCCACCGGTCACCCCGGACGAATCACCACCAGCCACCCCGAGGGTCCAGGATAACGATCCCCGGCGCCGAGAGACACCCAGGGTCCAATTCGCAGCCTGGCCGGTAACTACAACTCCGCCGGTAAGACCCCAAGCCTGATTTCTTCTATCTAGCCGATATTGCAAAAATTCAATTTCCCGCCTTTGGCCAGCAATAATCTCATCCTTCTGCCCGCTGAACTCCCGGGCCACCCGGAGATCCTCTTCAGCCTCCACATAGAGCGCCTTGTATTGTTCTTTCAATTCTTCTTCCCGAGCTAGACGCCGGTCCGCTTCGTCCAGTAACTCTTCGGCCTCGATGAGCGCCTCGATCAATTCTTCCCGGGTAAGGTCGGAATAAAGGTCTGCTCCCGCCCAGGCCGGCGTGGCCGCCACCAACAGCATACAGAGTACCAGCATCATACTCCCGCGGGATTTCCACCGGTTTTTCCTTTCTCGCCAGTCTTCTACTTTTTCTTTCTGTTCTTCATCTTCTTTGGCCAAGGCCTCCGCCTTCTTACGGCGGTCTTCGGCGTCCCGGTCAAGTTCCTTTTCTTTCTCCTGGATCTCCTGGAGTTTTTCAGCCCCTTTCGTGGCTCCAAATCCTGCGGCACTCAACCCGAGAAGCCAGAAAAGGTACTCCATAACCTGCTCCCAGAACTGTGCTACCACCGCCACTAAGACAATCAGAAGAACGACAAAAATTATCTTGCGCATGCTTAGCCTCCTCGTTTCATTTTTATCCATGTTTCAATACCGGCTAACACCCCAGCCACAACCCGCCGGCGGAAATCATCATCTAACGCCAGTCTTTCATCCTCTGGATTAGACAAAAAGCACACTTCCAAGAGTGTTGCCGGCATAACCGTATGCCTGAGTACATAAAGCTGGCCTTCCCGTCGCACCCGCTCCCCGTTTTCCCATACGTACATCGGCCGTGGTTGCGTTCCCCGGTTTACGGTTCCCGCTTGGCGAACTACATTATTGACAACCTCTTCGGCTAGAGGCTTCCCCCACCACGAAAGAGTCTCAGAAAGCACCTGTCGGGTGACAACATCATACTGAATCGCATTGTGGTAAAACCCCCAGGTTCCCCTGGGTTGTGAACTCCAGTTCCAGTCGAAATGCACAGAACAAAAAAACTCAGCCCCACGGACCGAGTTGGCTATTTCCGCCCGTTCCCCCAATGTCAAATAGATATCTTTCCGGCGGGTCAAAACTAACCGGTGGCCACGTTTCTTTGCTTCTTTTTCTATTTCTAAGCAGTAATCCAGAGAGAGATCTTTTTCGGCCACACCGGTATTCCGGCCGATGCATCCCGGATCTTTTCCCCCATGCCCTGCATCAATAACACCAATCATTACACCTTACCCCCTTTGTCGATTTTCCCCTGTACTAAAATAAGCAAGGTATCCAAAAACGGTATTTCCACGCCTTTAAACTTAGCAATCTTTTGCAAATTCTCCAGGACGCTTTTGGCCTCGGTAAATACGATCATCATCTCTATTGTTGACTGCAGAAGGGTGCCGAACTGGACTGTACTAACCTGGTAACCGATAAACAAGAGGCCTGCGTAGATAAGCAGTTTAATAAGCCCTCGAAACATTTTTCGGCTTTCCGGGGTAATTTCCGGGTTCATCCAAGCGTAACTGTACCCAGTGATAAAGTCTGCTATAAAAAGTATGGCTACGGTCCCATACGCCGCTCGAAAAACCGGCCCGAAAAGAAACTGCAGAACCCAAAGTAAAAACCCGGCTGATACTTTGATTGCCGGATTGTCGAGGATTTTTTCGAGAAATTCTTTGAATGTCTGTAGTTCGCTTGGAGTTTGGTTCAATGGTGCCACCCGCCTTTCATTGCAATAAAAAAACCGCCCAAAGTCGGTTGTTAATTTATGGATACACTGTTATAATATATATGAGGTGATAGTCCTGAAAAAATCAATCTGTGTTTTCGTGTTCGCCATGGTTTTAATTATGATATATGCAAGCGCTGTACAGTCTTGTATAGGCGCTCGTGCCGCTGGAATGGGCCATGCCGGGGTTGCGAATTCAACTGATGCTACGGCAATATATTGGAACCCGGCAATATTGCCTTGGACTGAACCCGGAGCTAGTATCGGTATGGTACGGCCACTGAAATATGATTATATTGCTATCTCTTACAAGAAAATAGGTTTTACATATGTTGACGAACATTGGGGTCCATATACGCATATTTCCGTTGGACATCAGTTGACTCCAAGTTTTTCTGTCGGATGTTCTTTTGGCTTGGGTTTGGATATTGATGATATATGGAAACCCTATATATCGCCGGCCATAGTTTGGAAAAATGATAACATTATTTTTGGCATCCTCTTGCAAACAATGTCTAACTTGCGTCCGGCTGTTTCTTATTCAACCGAAAATTTTATATTAGCGTCAGAATTTTATGATGTTTTAAGCTACCACAAGTCACGCCGGTTAAGATTAGGTTGCGAATATCAATTTTACAATTTATTCATACGTTACGGAACTGAGTTCACTGACAGCGATATTATTAAAAACATTGGGTTTGGATATAAATTTAAAAATCTAAAAATTGATATTGCTTACGATACTATGTCAAAATGGACATATTCTTCATCTCTATCTATTTAAGGGTTAAGTTATTGAGTGACGCTTGAACCGAACATAAAAATCGTTGCCAACATACGAATAACTTTTCTTCACCCAAAGTAGAAAACGGTCACGATGCAGTTGAGGAACTCCCAATATTACTTGCCAGTCATTACCATATCCTATGGTATGCTCTCCAAATATTTGCCCTATTTTTACCCAAGTCGGCAATGTTCCCACACGTATTTCAAGATCATACCCTCCAATGAGTGTAGTTAATTCATTATGATATAAATGACACAACGAAAAATATTCATCATCAGCTAATATATTACTAAACTTAACTTCATTCCAATCTTCTTTAGTTTGTGCCACTTCTAATATTTCCTCAGTAGGCCATCTTACTGTAGCAAAAGCAACGTTTAAGTTATTGTAAGTAACAATATTTGCCGCCAATTCTCCTCCAAAAATAGCGTTTCCTTGCTTATCAAGTTTAAACTGTTGCGTATCAATTTCAAGTCCATCTCCATCAAGCTTAAAAGCACCAGCTCCACCATAGAGCGTCCCATCCGTCCCAAACCCGGCCTGCTTTACGCCGTTGGCAATCCCCCAGGCTCCAGTGCTGTCAATTACAACCCCCGGCGCGTAAATAGGTCTAGCTGTCGCATCGTAATGTTCTCCTGGATCGAAAAATGGTCCCTTTATCCCAAACCACGTTTTTACAGTTTCAAATGAAATTGCGGTTGCCTGAATTAATAAATCCTTGATCCTGATCGTGTTTGTGCTATTAACATTGTCTTTAAACCGACCAAATCGTATTATCCCGTCGCCTGCTTCAGAATAAACGGTGTCATAAGATTTTTGTAACATTTCTCCTTCTCTTAAAAGATATAATTTGGTGTTTTGGCCGTTTTGCCAGGTTATTGCCATTTTGTATTTAACGTTTGGAATTATTGTAAAACCTTCAATTCCGTTTCCCTCTAACTTTAATTGTAGAATTCCACCCACATCAATTAGTGCATCATGCCCTGTTCCCCAAGATGTTTTAGGTGTCCAAATCGTAAACGCAATCGTTCCTGATTCAAGCATTGAAAGAGGAGGGCCCGTGGGGATTTGAAGATTCCCTGGAACCGGTACTGGTTGCCCTTCAATAATGTTCTCTTCGTCTATCGCTACCCCTCCCTCTGGGAGTAGAGTAACGCATAAAGATCCATCTGTATTGTAAATTAAACCCGCGTCTGTCCTAATTATCGACATTGTGATCATTCCTTAACTATAATCGTGTATTCTTTATCAACAAGATACTCAATTAATTCTGGCGAAAATTTTGGATAAGGAGCCGGGATACCTTCGCTATTAATAAAATTTTCCTTCTCCGCCCGAAACCTTACAACTTCTGCATCGATCATTTCAATAACAGGATTTGCTCCCGCATCTTTTACCATATTCCAAAGTGAAGGCTTCTGAATGCTTATATAAAACTTGGTAGGATTTTCTCTTTGGTAAGGGACTGGGGTTCCGAACTCTGGTTCCAAAGTAAAAACAATTTGTGCAATATTCTTATCCCGGTCTAACTGGCGTGCTGATTCTCTTAATAGATAGTTCCCAAACTTAAACATTTTTGGCATTTTCCTTCCTCCTTAGTACTTGATGATATACATAACAGCTTTATTACGAGAGCGTGTCTCGCCGCTTGTAGTTAGAGAAGTTCTAGCACTGGGAGAATTTGCGGAATCAAAAGATAGAGTGTGTCTATGCATATTCAATCCCCCCGACGAAAATGCCCTATAATCGTCATGTGAACTTGATATTGCACCCGATGTTGTTGGTGGATTACGAAGTAAATTTTGCGTCAAACTACCCGTAATTCGTTGCATCTGATCCAGTTGACTACTACCTAGCGTTCTCCCCGAATCAATACCTCTTCCATGATCCCAACCTCTTAAGAACTCACCCCGTAAATCCGGAACATTGAACGTTGTTGATCCATCTCCTGGCCCCCATGTTGTGCCTATAACAGACAAAAGCGCTGCATACGTAGTTCTTGACACGGCTTGCCCATTGCATTCAAGATAGCCAGCAGGTGGAGTTGTTCCTCCGTATGCCTTAATCGTCCCTACTAAATTCTCTGTTAACATATAAGCTTCAGCAGGTTTTCCTCCTAAAAGATCAGCGTTTTTAAAATATTGTTCTTCGATAATTTCCCAGTCTGCGTCAGGATCTATACCCACTGGTCTTTGTCCCTGGGTCGAGAGTAAGCTGTTGTCAAACCTATATAGTGCGACCTGGCTTGGGTCTATTGCGATAGGTAGAGAGGCTTGTTCACCCCCGACTTTGATTTTGTCGGCTTGTACGTTAATAATGTGAGCACTATCGATAAAAGCCTGCTGCACAGCTGCAACATAAGCCTCAATGCTTCCAGCGGCAAGTTTCTCCGCAGTCACCGCCTGGGCGGCAAGTTCATTTACTCCTATCGCTCCGGCGGCAATTTTAGCTGCCGTAATAGCATTAGCAGCAATCTTATCAGCGGTTATGGCGTTCGCCGCTATTTTAGCTGCTGTTACAGCCAGAGCATCAAGCTTATCGGTAGTCACAGCGCCCGTAGCAATTTTTTCCGCAATAATCGCTCCAGCAGCTATCTTGGCGGCCGTAATAGCATTAGCAGCAATCTTATCAGCGGTTACGGCCAGAGCATTAAGTTTTTCTGTTGTTATTGCTTCTGCTGCTACTTTTCCGGCTGTAACCGCACCGGTTTGTATTTTCGGGGTCGAAATAGCGTTATCGGAAATTTTTGTTTCCGTAACAGCATTTGCCGCCAGTATATCAGCCGTGACAGCGCCAATCGCAAGTTTTGCGGATTCTACCGCATGTTCCGCTATATGGACCGCCTGTATAGCTTCTTCCGCTATTTGTTCCGCCACAATCTGTCCGGCCAAATCTGCTGTTTCAATATCAGCCGTCCATTCAGCGCCAGTCGAGCGGTATAATTTATGATCAGTTGTCAAAACAACCAAACATCCCTCCGGATAATCTGGGTCCGGAAGCGTAGGAAGTACATCAACAACCCTCGGAGGTATGATTTCTTGGGCAAATTGGGCAATATCGTCTATTTCTCTAGTGGTTGCCTGCACGGGGCTGGACTTCGGTCCCTCGCCAATCACATCAAACGCCGATATTTCAATCAGGTAAGACTGTTTGGGTTGGGCGTAGTAAGTCACTCGCTGAGCGCTTGGGTAAGAATCGACCTTCGTGTCCCCGGTGGGCGTGCCGCCCTCGTCGCAGGGTGTAGTATATACGTTATACCCCATAATCCCCTGGTCAGCCACGGGCTGGATCTCAATCCACAGCGCAGAGAAAAACTCTGTTATGACCGGCTGGGCCGGAGTAGACGGTACGGGCCGGGTAAGGTTGATCGAAGAATGATCATGAGAATATTTCCCGCTCCGGTCAAGCGCCTTGATATAAAACGTGTAGTCCCGGAGTACAGGGTTCTCGATAACATAAGTAAGAGCATCGCCCCGGAATACTAGCTTGTTATCATTGGCTCCGAAATTCGTATCTGTCCGCACCTCGTATCCAACCACATTGGCCACCGGGTGCCAATTTAAGATGATCTTGTAGATGAAACTGCAGGCTGCCCAGGCTACTTGATCCGGGTAATAATCATCCCATGCTTTCGCGGATACGGGGCCAACCACCGCCGACTGTTTGCCGGCCACCACGCCTAATATCCGGTACCAATGCTGGGAGCCCAAGGTAAGGCCATCGTGCCTGAACCTGTTGCCGGTCCATTTGGATTCAAGCACTTTGTACTCAGTGCCGTTCGTTGAGTGCTCAATAACAAAGTAATCGGCCTTCCCCGACCACCTGAGCTCTATAAATTCCGGGCCGGTAATCAATATAAGCCCGGTCGGGGCCGCCGGTTCAACCCCTTCTGAGGGTATTGGAGAGGGTTTTACTATTTTCTCGATGATATTGTCTAATGTTGTATTAAGCCCTAACGTTACATCTTCCCCGCCGGTGTCCTCTCGAACTTCCTCGTCTAAGATCCGGAGCTCGGTTACTGTTCCGCGTACAGGGTCCACTACGGTCACCATATCGTAACAACCGAACTCTTCGTCAAAAAACTCCTCGGGCGCTACCCGGGCCACAAACTCCTGTTTCGGCCAGGCGTGTTCTTGGAGATATCGCTGTCCGCCGGTTGTGAGTTTTTCCATGGTGTCAGCCTGATTGTCGGTATAGAGACCGGGGAATTCATCGCCGAAAAAGGTTATGCTCTCCTCATCGCGGAGAGTGGTTTGCAACTGGCCGGGGCCCTCACCGGCCCCCAGACAAAGGACCACGTTTTGCAGGTTCATGGCGTTGTCTTGGAGGGTCTGGATGTTCATGTTTTGGGTTCTCTGGAGAACGATATGGGTTTTATCTTCGCCCAGTTGTTCCGCAAAATGTAACTGTTTTTGACCATCCACTTGGAACTCGTACCCGTGCTCTTCGCACAAGCTCTGGATTACGCGCAGGGCGTTTTCACGCTCGAACGTGTATCCTTCCAGGATGACACCGGTAGATTCTGCTATGTTTCCTTCGGTCACAATGCCTGGTTTTCTTGCAATTACTTCAACCCCCAGCAGCCGGGGAGTAAGTCCTACTGGATTGTCTTCCGCATCCGGCGCCTCGGTGTCGTCAGTGTAGAGATTCGCCTTGATCCGGATATACCGTTCATTTCCAGAGAGCGCCACCCCGTCTTCGGCCGGAAATACAGATTGCAGTTCCGTGCTCCACTCGGACCAGGATACACCGTTATCAGACACCGCATATTGCATCTTGATCGTCTGGCCGGGAATCTCGTGGTCTTCGTGAGTGAATCCCCCGCTACCCTCGCCCGTGATCTCCATCCAGCGTAAAAGTTGATACCGGGTAATGCTACCGAAGTCAAACTCAACCACGATATACCCATACGGGTAGTATTGGCCGTTACTGTCTTTGGCCAGATGCACTTCGCCCGGTTCGGTCGCTAAGTCCACCCGGTACGAATCAACCGCCGCGCCCCAGTGATCGGCTGTGTTTCGAACCTGAACCGAAAAATCAAGCAAGGCGTCTTTCACAGCGTCTGCCAGGTCCATGTGGTTCCAACCCTTCCAGGTGGCCGGGGTGATGTTTCTTCTCAAAAGCGCTTCGTTCGTGATGCAGTCTATTCTATATGGATTCTGCGAAAAATCCCTATCTACAATATACCCGGCTGCCTTCTCCACACCGTTTCGGAGCAAAGTACAAAACCGGGCGGCCCGCAAAACCTCCACCCGTTCATCGTCGGCCAGGACGCCAAAAGAAAAACCGGTGGCCTGGTTCTTGCGCCGCCGGTATTCTGGAGTTACGGTGAGCGGGAGAACTCCCAATAGGTTGTCATGTTTGTCATAAATTTTGACTGCGTATCTGCTCATGAAACACACTCCTAATAATACTTTGGCCGCCAGGCGAAGGAAACATCCGCGTTGTGGCTGGAAGAAGCATCATCATTGTAGGTTACCTTGGTATCCCCTGGCGGAAGCGGGAACCCGTAAATCAGCCAACTACCGGTTATGTTGTTAATTTCGTTCGTTTCGGATGTGGGGGCGGAAGGTGTCCCTTCTCCGGCCCCGAGGACTCCCCACTTCCGCAGGTAGTAGTCCAGATTGCCGTCTGTCAAGAAGACAATTCTTCGCTCAGAGTTTGCGACCAATGCGCTTCCCTCATTAATCGTTCCGTCAAATTCTAACTGGGAATTCCCGTTGGTAATTACCGGGTCAACCAGGCTCCCCGACCGGGCCTTGATAAAAATAACCGGCTGCTGTGTGGCAATAGTCCCGGGCTGGGTCACATCCCATGAACACGGAGATGCTGAAACCTCCTGTAAGACGTTTTGTATTGTGGCCGCCTGAAACAGCGGGTCTGCCGCCCGAAACTCAAGACTAAGAGTAAACACCCGGCCGCCATAACGACCGGTAACATACCCGTGGTTAATCCCGCGCTTATATACCAGCATGTACCTGTCGGCATTTTCGTGCCGGAACAGCTTTAGAGGGTTTGCCCGGCTACAAAACGCCGCAATCTCCTCTCGGATCTCATCAGCATGGTCCTTGTCGTCCGTTTCCAGTGTCCCGGAGACTACAATATCCCGGGAATTCATACGAATCAAAGGTCCGTCTATTATCTCCCCCGGCCGGCCCTGGATCTCAATCCCCGGCAGCTCCGTCTCCTCCGGCCAGCCCTGGACAGAAAGTGTCTCGGGGAGCAAATACTGTTTCCCCACTGTGTTTATCAGCTTAACCCTCATCAAATCACTCCCCCGGTATAGGCGCCGCCGATCTTAGCCGCCCCGCTCCCTATAACAGCGTAATCAGATTTTTTCTGCAGGGTTCGTAGTATATCCCACAGCGTGGCATCCCGCGGTGGATATACATTCACTTGTTGAATATGGTACTCGTACATTATCATGACTCGTTTATGAGTTATGGCCGCTTCTGTTCTGGTGTATTCCAACAGTGCATCCCGCATTTCATAGATAGCTTGTGAGAACCCCATTTCTCCAGATACTTCTACCCCGGCCAATGTCGCATATTCAAGAAACGCATCGCGCATCTCGTATATGGCCCGTTCCATGGACGAGAAATAGACCGGCATCGAGTCCAAAACCGTAAGCGGGCGCATGGTTTCAATTAGCAGATCCCGGGTGGGGCCGGTGATCTCCGAGATCATTGTTCCACGGCGGGAGACGTCGGTCCCTCGGCCGGCCGGCTCGTAAAATTCAGGAAACATCTCTTGAAGCATGTCGTAGAATGGTTCCGCGGCGTCAACAATATCAGAAATCTGCCCTCTAATAGCTGTTTTTTCCTCATCTGTCAGCTCCGCATCCATCGCAGCTTTTGTAATAGTCCGTGAGAGATTATCTAAAAGAGGTTTCATCACATCACTGGCCATAAACGCCGTTATCAAGGCTTGCATCGTCTGCTGCTCTATATTCTTCGAAAAACCGTCAACAAAGTCTTCATATGTTTCCGCTTGAAACGCACTGGCCAATGAAGAAGCAATATCGTCGATGGTGGTTCCTAAAATCTTGGTTATGTCTTGAAATGTTTTTTCGAGATCGCGGCTGGATTTACCCCATAGTTTATTCCACCAGTTTTTGTAATACTTTTCGCCACCCTTTGCGTATTCTTCTAATTCCTTGGCTAAGTTTCCAACGCGGGTTTGAATTGATGATGATGGTTTATCGTACCCTTCAAACAACCCGCCAATAAGTTCGCCCAGCGTGTGTCCGATCGCTGCACCTACAGGGCCGCCGATTGCAGCACCTATCCCGGCGCCTGCCAGACCACCCCAATCTCCAGCCCCAGCTTCGCCGGATACGACGGCACCCAAAGATCGCCCTATCCCCGCGAACCCGGCCATTTCTATCCCGGACATAGTCGCGGCCAGAGTCTCCGCCCAGTCGATCATTTCTTCGCCTTCGACTTTGACAAACCGGATATTCTCTAGAATAGTGGCAAAAAAGGAACTCCACCCGTCGTCAAGTTCCCTGAGCGCAGAAGCCATACCGGAGATCATGGATTCTATGTTGCCGAGCCCGATTCCCCAGGCCCGTTCAACCTCCGCCGCCTTTTCCTCACCAAGAACGTCATCTATATCGGCTATCGCTGCTTGGATTGCAAGGACCATTTCCTCGCCGGCCTCGCCCATTGCTTGGTATTTGAGAAGCTGGGCTTGAAGGGTTTCTCGTATAGCGTTAAGCTCCTCGTCTTTGGCATCGCTAATCAGAGAGGTTAAAAATCTATAGTAGTTGTTGGCT
>Ga0079223_10001474_pt1 | contig 13972 bp, 14 predicted proteins | sample Stecom2011_FD_75072 | JGI IMG/M metagenome (GOLD analysis project Ga0079223, IMG submission 75072) | Agricultural soil microbial communities from Utah to study Nitrogen management - Steer compost 2011 | ecosystem: Environmental > Terrestrial > Soil > Agricultural land | place: USA: Utah... | reverse complement strand
CTGGTGAAAGCTCTTGGGAAAATTCTTGTGAGGCATCTTCGAAATCTTCAAAAGCATCCTCACCATCTACAAATTCTTCAAGTTGGATCTCTTCGCCATCTGCAGGCAAGACTGCCGAATCAGGCTCAGCATTTTCTGGATCAACGAGTTCGGTATCTACAACCTCGGTATCTTCAGAATCAACAAGCTCGGTATCTTCAGAATCAACAAGCTCATCTGAATCAACAGGCGCTTCTGTATCAAGGGAGTCGACTGCTGATTCGCTATCCGTTTCATCTGTATCCAGAACATCCTCATCAAGGCCGAGGTTCAATGCGGCATTGAGTTCATCCAGATCACGAATTTCGCTCAATGAGGGCAGCTCGTCGAGGTTTTTCAGGTTGAAGTAATCCAGGAACTGGCGCGTTGTAGCGTAGAGCGAAGGACGCCCGGGAACATCGCGCTGACCGACCACTTTAACCCAATCGCGCTCCATCAGGGTTTTCATGATGTGTGAGCTGACGGCGACGCCGCGGATTTCTTCGATGTCACCACGGGTAATCGGTTGACGATAGGCGATCAAGGCTAAGGTTTCCAGCAGCGCTCGGGAATACTTCTGGGGTTTTTCATCCCATAAACGATTGACCCAGGGTGCGAGTCCTTCACAGACTTGAAAGCGCCAGCCAGACGCGACTTCTTTCAACTCAAACCCACGCTCGCTGTTCGCTTGCTGAATGGCCTGCAAGGCTGTCAGTATTTCTTCTTTACTGGGCGCGACGCTTTCGTCAAACAGCTCCAGCAGGCGGGCTACCGTCAAAGGCTGTCCTGCAGCCAGCAAGGCGCCTTCAAGAATTCTTTGCAGAAGCAGTTCATCCACTTTGGTTTGATGCGGATTACTGGACTCTTCTGTCGCAGCTTCGGTATCGGCTTCGACCTCGTCTGGGGCCATTTCATCCGCTGCGGTTTCAGCTTCTAAATCGTCTATTGTCATGTCGTTCGAGCTTTAACGTGAATGGATCCAAAAGATTCGCTCTGTACAATTTCAACCAGCGATTCTTTGATTAACTCCATAATGGCAAGAAATGTAACCACCACGCCCAAACGTCCTTCTTCTGCTTTGAAGAGGCTGACGAAAGGTACAAAGTGATTGTGGCTTAAGCTATCGAGAACCTGCGCCATCCGCTCACGGGTGGACAGTTTTTCTTTGGATACATGATGGCTTTCAAACATGTCTGCCCGACGCAAAACCTCAGAAAGCGCCAGGAGAATTTCCTGGAGCTCGAGCTCTGGTTCCGGGCGCGTTAAATTGCGATCCGGTGCCTGGGCTGACCCTTGAAACACATCACGGCCGATACGCGGCAACCGGTCCACGTCTTCAGCCGCTTGTTTGAAGCGTTCGTATTCCTGTAGTCGTCGAATCAGCGACGCGCGCGGATCATCGTCCTCTTCTTCCTCTTCTGCGGAGCGCGGCAACAACATGCGCGACTTAATTTCCGCCAGCATTGCCGCCATAACCAGATATTCGGCCGCCAGTTCAAATTGATGGGCTTCCATCAAATCCACATAGGCCATGTACTGATTGGTAATGTCAGAGACGTTGATATCGAGAATGTCGAGGTTTTGACGACGGATCAGATAAAGCAATAAATCCAACGGCCCTTCGAAAGCCTCAAGGAAGACTTCCAGGGCATCTGGCGGAATATAAAGATCCTGAGGAAGCTGTGTATAGGCTTTTCCGTGAACCATCGCGAAGGGCATTTCGCCTTGGCTTGGATGCTTGGCAGAGCTCTCGAGCGCGGCCGGTGTTTCTGATGCAGGCACCGTTACATCACCTGGCTCAGGTGATTGCTCATTCAGATTATCAGCTTGCTCGTTAGCTATTTCGTCGAGCGTCTCTTCGGTGGAGTTATTCACTGATACTGGCCTGGATTGATAACAGTTGCACCATCAAGTTTCTCGTGGCGGAAAAAGGGAGGCATTATAGCGATTATTCGATGGTGGCGACAGCGCCACCGACAATCCATTTTGTTATCGAGAAATCAATTAGTTAGAAACGAAATCTGAGAAGTCACCTTTACCCTGGCGGATAAGCTCTGGCGCCTCTCCCGTCATATCGATCACTGTGGTGGGTTCAATGCCGCAGTATCCGCCATCGATGACCAATTCAACGTGGTGCTCCAGCGTGTCGCGAATATCGTAAGGGTCACTCAAGGGAAACTCGTCCCCTGGCAGCAACAGGCTGCTGGTCATTAAAGGCTCTCCAAGTTCCTCCATCAATGCTAAAGCAATAGGGTTGTTGGGAACCCGCAGGCCAATCGTCTTCCGTTTGGGGTGCATCAGGCGGCGCGGAACGTCAGCGGTTCCTTCAAGAATAAACGTGTAAGGCCCGGGGGTGTGATTCTTGAGTAAACGGAACACCTGGTTATCGACGCGCGCGTAAGTCGACAATTCCGACAGGTCGCGGCACATCAAAGTGAAGTTATGATGTTTATCCAGTTGACGCATGGCGCGGATGCGATCGAGCGCCATCTTATCGCCCAAATGGCATCCAAGGGCATAGGCCGAATCTGTGGGATACACCACCAGACCGCCTTTACGAATGATATCGACAGCTTGGGAAATCAACCGAGCCTGGGGATTTTCAGGGTGAATTTGAAAAAATTGAGCCACAAGTAAACTCCTGTACATAATTTTTATGGATCCAGATATGCACTGCCTGATTCAGGCATTAAACCCCGGTAGTTGCCACACCGGCTGACAGATGTCCGGCAATCTGCCGAAGTTACCCAACTCTTGCCAGGGTTGATCGGGTGCATGGAAATCGCTGCCGCAAGATGCGCTCAGGTTATTGGCACGAGCGATCCTCGCGAGATCTTCGGTGACGCTAGCAGCTTGTTGACCGCTGATAACTTCGATGGCATCGCCACCCGCCGCTGCAAAGTCATTGATCAGGACACACATTCTACTGCGCGTAAGGTCGTATTTGCAGGGGTGCGCGAGCACCGCCACCCCACCCGCCTGGTGAATCCATTCGATCGCCGTGTGCATCTCCGGCCACTGGTATTTCACATCGGCCGGTTTTCCGGTTCCCAGATATTTTTTAAATGCGGCGTTGAAGCTCTTAACGGCGCCAACGTTCACCAAGTACTGAGCAAAGTGAGGACGACCGACCAAGGCTTCTCCCGCGATAGCCTGGGCGCCAGCCACGGAGCCGCTGATGCCCGCCTTACTTAATCGCTCGGCGATTGCCGCTGCCCGATCAGTGCGTGCCTGCTGCTGCTGCGCAACGGCGGCTTGTAACGCGGGGCTTTGTACATCGATACCCAGGCCAAGGATATGCACACCGCTTCGGCCACGCTGACAGGATAGCTCAATACCGTTAATCAAGGTCACGCCCAACTCATCTGCCGCTTGTTGGGCGGCAGCTAAACCAGCTATGGTATCGTGATCAGTAAGCGCTAATACTTGGACACCGCGTGCTTTAGCTCTCGACAATAAGTCATGAGGGCTTAAAATACCGTCCGATAGATTACTGTGGCAGTGAAGATCAAATGTCACATCGGAATTCATAAAGACGACTCTGCTTGCCCGAGCATCTGCTGAGCGGATGCGTTAAATGCCAATCAACCGGCCGTTTCGCGACACCGCTGATTAATAATCCTCATTATGACACTGAGAACGAGTATGACTGAAACCGTTTCTGACAAAAGCCGCGATAATGAGGCTCAACTAGAGAATCCTGCGTCCGGTATAGAACCCCTGCAACAACCAGCGCCCCAACCCCAGGCAAAAAAAGAAAGCTTTTTAGCCAATATCTTATTAAACATCATCGTCCCTACGTTGATTCTGACCAAGCTCAGCGGCGACCAACATCTTGGTACCCAGCTTGCTGTGGTCATAGCGCTGGCTTTTCCGTTGCTCTACGGTTTACGCGACTTTATTCGCAGAAGAAAAATCAACATATTTTCCGCTCTCGGGTTTATCAGCATTTTGCTAACCGGGGGAATAAGCCTGTTAAAACTCGATCCACAATACATTGCCATCAAAGAGGCAGCGATTCCTGGGTTGCTCGGCCTCGGTACATTGTTGTCGGTTAAAACCCGCTTCCCCCTGGTCAAGACTTTCTTATATAACGAAGCCGTTTTGAAAGTGGATAAAGTTGCAGCTGCGTTGAAACACTACGGCACCGAAAGTCAATTTGAGAAAGTGTTACAGAATGCTTCTTATCTCGTGGCTGCGTCTTTCTTCCTTTCCTCGACGCTCAATTACATCCTTGCCAAAGTGCTCTTGGTAAGCCCGCCGGGTACCGAAGCGTTTAATGCAGAGCTGGGCAAAATGACGGCCTTGAGTTTTCCGGTAATTGCGCTGCCGGTAATGATCGTTATGGTTGGCGCCATGTACTACTTATTTCACAATATCCATCGCCTTACTCATCTGACGCTTGAAGACATCATTAACGACGGCAAAAATTAATCGCTTGTTGCTTCGGGCATAACGGATGTGATTTCAGATCACATCGAATTTGAGCTTACCTATTAAGGACACTCCATGCTTTACGCGATCATCAGCGAAGACGTCAGCAACAGCCTCGCATTACGTGCGAAAGCGCGCCCGGATCATTTAGCTCGCCTGCAACAGTTGAAAGATGCCGCTCGGCTCGTACTCGCTGGCCCGCATCCTGCTATCGACAGTGAAATTCCCGCAGATGCAGGTTTCAGTGGAAGCCTGGTGGTCGCTGAATTCGCGTCACTGCAGGAGGCACAGGAGTGGGCGGACGCTGATCCTTATGTTGCCGCCGGCGTCTATGCCAAAGTAACTGTGAAGCCTTTTAAGCTCGTGCTGCCATAACGTCATCAACAAAACCCTTCCCACAATTCACAACAGGAACGGCTGTGAAAAATAAACTAGTTATCCGATTCTCTTTACTCGCGACCTTGATCTGGATCTCTTCAATAGCGTCGCTCAGCCATGCGCAAAGTAGCACCCGCTATATCTCAGATGTGCTAGAGGTTCCGCTGCAGACGAGCATGGATAATGCAGCGGAGGTGACCGCGACACTCACCAGTGGTACGCGTTTAACCCTGCTGCGTCAGGATCAGGACAGCCAAGACAATAGCTGGGCTCTGGTACGAACCGGCGAAGGAGAAGAAGGTTGGATTCCTGCCGAACTTTTGCTCTCTGAACCTACCGCAGCCGTTCAACTTCAACGCCTGAACGCGCAGCTGGCAAGAGGTTCGGCAGCGTCAAGGCAAGCAGGCGAGCTACAAAAGCAACTGGCACAGTTGCGTGAAGAATATGAGTCGCTACAGCAGGAATATCGTGATGAAGCTATGCACACTGCTGAAGCGAATCAGGCGTCCGTATCAAAGCTGACCGAAGAAAACCAGCGGGCACATGAAAGTAATCAATTACTGCAGACGCGCGTGGATGTGTTGCAAGCTGAGAATGAGCAGCTAAAAGACACTCAGCGCTATAACCAATGGTTTTTCGGTGCGGGCCTGGTGATTTGCGGGGTAATCCTGTCGTTCTTTCTGCAGGCTTTGGGTAAACGTAAACGTCAGTCAGAATGGCGCTAATTCGCTCCGAGGAAGTTTTCTATGTTGTCTTTTATAAAATGGTTTCAACTGCTTTTTGCCTCAGTTGTTTTGATTTGCGTACCGGCGGTTGCAAAGGAAAATCCGCGCGTGTCGCTCAAAACAGATCTCGGCATTATTATTGTTGAGCTTTATCCCGAACAAGCACCGGTGACTGTGAAAAATTTTCTCGACTATGTCGATAGCAAATTCTACGACGGCACTATTTTTCACCGCGTGATCCCGGGCTTTGTTGCCCAAGGCGGCGGCATGAACTTTGAGTTCGTCAGCAAGCCCACGCGTGATCCAATAAAAAATGAATCTTTTAATGGCCTGAAAAACGAATACAAAACGCTGGCAATGGCGCGCACATCAGATCCCGATAGCGCAACCTCACAATTTTTTATTAACCTGCGCCCCAATACGTCTCTCGATGCCAAAGGTGAGAAACCAGGTTACGCCGTGTTTGGCAAAGTGATTGAGGGCATGGATGTCGTCGAAAAAATAGTTGCCGAGCCACGTGGCATGTTCCGCGCCTATCCCGATGCACCTAACTATGCGGTAAGAATCCTTGAAGCAACACGCTTCAACAAAGCCAAGGCCGCACCGGACTCTTCAATGAAAAACAAATCTGTTAGCGATGCGCTGGTACCAAAATCATGAGTTCGACCGCCCTTAGCGTCAACCTGAACAAAATCGCTTTAATCCGCAACTCCCGCGAAGGAAATTATCCAGACGTCGTCAAGCATGGCCAAATTTGTCTCGCTGCCGGCGCTGATGGACTGACCGTGCACCCTCGTCCGGATCAGCGACATATTCGCCCGCACGATGTTTATGCACTGTCTGAATTGACTCGTAATCATGCCGGCATCGAATTTAATATCGAAGGCAACCCTTTTGCAGAACCGCTAGGCAGCTATCCTGGTTTCATAAAATTGGTAACAGACACCCTGCCCGATCAGTGCACCTTGGTCCCTGACAGCAACGATCAATTAACATCGGATCACGGCTTCGACCTGCACAAATCGGGTAAACAACTCGCACCGATAATTCAGCAACTTCAGGATCTTGGTGTGCGCGTAAGCTTGTTCATGGACCCCAATCCCGAACAGATTGAGCTGGCCAAAAACTTGGGCGCCAACCGCATTGAGCTTTACACCGGGCCTTTTGCTGCGGCGTATCCGAACGATGAACGAGACGCGGTATTTCAGCGCTATTTCGACGCCGCGGTATTCGCACAGAACATCGGTATCGGCCTTAACGCCGGACACGACCTGAATCTGGACAATCTCGAATATTTTCGTCAGGTGCCGGGACTTCTTGAAGTTTCTATTGGTCACGCCTTGACCGTTGATGCTCTACACATGGGTCTAACTAACGCCGTGCATGCATATAAAGATCTGTGTCAAAAGACTGTGGCGCAGAAATAATTTTCAGCCACAGAAATAGAATCTTGTCAGCGGCAAATCGTCGGCTTATCGACTATGCTGAGGGAAGTTAGCAAGCGAGGATCAAGCGATGACTTCCATTCTTGTCAAAGATCATATGCAACATAATGCCTACGCGGTTAATGATCACGCCAATGTAGAGCAGGTAGTAGCCCACCTGCTCAATCATAATATTACTGGCGCGCCAGTTATTGATGAGCAGCGTCAGGTGGTGGGGTTTGTTTCAGAGCAGGATTGCATAAAAGAAATGCTTAACAGTACTTTTTTTGGGGAGGATTCCTCGTCGGTGCAAAACATCATGCATCAAGAAGTACTCACTGTTACACCCGACACCAGCATTCTCGAAATCGCAGAGACGATGCTGAAGCACAAACCGAAAAATTATCCGGTTGTTGTTGACGGAAAACTGGTCGGCCTTATTAATCGCCGACTGATTCTTCAAGCGTTAATGCAGAACTGTAGCGAGCGTTACCTTCATCCAAAATAAGTTGGGTGCGAGCGATACCCATAGATATATTTTATTCACTTTTATGTAGTCATCAATGAACAATACCGACAGCGAAACCTATCTCGAAAAAAAGCGTTTTTTTAATTCTCTACTCACCGTTTACGGTCGCAAACCAGTTCTTGAGGCACTACAAGATCCCGCTACCAGCATCTATCGCCTGCATCTCGCGCAGAGCAATAAATCGGCTGACATTCTCGATGAGATAATCGATCTTGCAAAAGATAAGGGCGCAGAAATTGTGTACCACGACCGCCAGGCTTTATCTCGCATATCGAAAAATGCAAAACAAGATCAGGGGGTCGCTGCTGACTTAGTCTGTCGGGGCTACCAAACTCATGAACAATTTTTAGCAACTAACACCAAAAGAAAATTTACACTGCTGGCATTGGATGGAATTAGTAATCCGCAAAATTTAGGGATGATTATCCGATCTGCCTGTGCAGGGAATATCGACGGCGTACTTTTACCGCAACAAGGCAACGCACAAATCGATCCGCTTGTTATCAAAGCAAGTGCAGGAACGGTATTTCGCGCTCCTATTTTGCGCTGCAAAACGCTTGCCGAGGCACTTAAAGATTTCAAACAGAATGGTGCGGAGATTTGTAGCCTTTCTTCACACGCAAAGCACACACTCAAAGATTACGAGCCAAAAGGTTCATGTATTTACGTGCTAGGAAATGAAACCGAGGGTGTCTCGCGTGAAGTTGCAAAAATGTGTAACCAAAGTGTACACATTCCAATGAATAATGGCGTTGAATCTTTGAACGTGGCAGTCACAGCGGCGTTAATTGCATTTCGTTAATAATACTGCAGCGAATTACAGCTTCGATCAGGTTACGCGAAAATATTTTACGTGAAAGATCGTGGAGTGGCTTGGTCACTTCGCTGCAGAAACTTTCAACACACCGATAGCCTCTTTTAAATCTTTGAGCGCGGCCTGATTATCCGCATAGCTCACCCATTCATAAAGCTCGGTGATACGTCGAACCGATGTTGCGAGATCAGGACGCATAATCGCAAGCCTTTGAGCATAATCGCGGGGCGCTTCGCCCGTCCGACGTACACATCCTGTTCGCGCAACCTTGTTGCAGAAGCGATGGTAATAACGGTCTGCGGGGTTCGCATACTGCTTGCGCTGTCGCCACAACATCACCCCGATAATGCAGAGAATCGTCAAGGCCACCAGACAAATGACGGCTAACACCAACCTCCAGGGGTCCAGGCCACCGAACCAACGCTGCAAAATTCCGGTTTGCACATCAGTGTCATAACCCAACACCCAACGACTCCAGCTGTAGTTCAGCGCGTCCCAACGCAATTGCAAAGTGTTAAACAGCGGAAATTGCCCGGCAAAACCATTGCGCAGCAAGCGCGCATCTTCTTCGCTCAGCGAGTCGTCCGCGCCCTGCTCTATGCGTTCGGGCGCGACTGCTGCCGTTGGATCGACTCTTATCCAGCCTTGACCTTCCAGCCATATCTCGGCCCAGGCGTGCGCCTCTCTCTGACGCACGACAAAATAATTTTCCAATGGATTCAGCTTGCCGCCTTGATAGCCGACCACAACGCGCGCAGGAATACCGGCAGCCCGCATAAAAAATACAAAACTCGATGCAAAATGCTCGCAAAATCCTTCCTGTGTCTGCCACAAAAACTCATCTACCGAATGCTCACCCAAAGAAACAGGCTGCAAGGTATAGCGAAAACCTTGATTGAAATGGTTCAAAAGTTTCTGCACTAATGCGGTTGGCGAAGCACCGGATTCCGCCAACCATTGTTGAGCAATCCTGCGCGTTTGCGGATTATTGTTGGCAGGCAGCTGAAGCTCCTGTCGACGCTGCCAGGGCTCTAGCGAATCGGCTTCAAAGCGATAATCAAGAAAGGAGCTTACCCGATATTGGATCCGTTGATTGACCGGCCGCTTGCGTTGAAGGTTTAACGATCTACTTAATCCGGCGTCATCATGACTCCAGCTTTCGGCGGCAGCGAGAGAAAAAAGCCACGGCTGCCCGCTCGCCTCAAGAATAATTTCATAATCGGTTGAGTCGCCGCGATATTGAAGTTGATCGCGCCACGCAGGTGACGCGCTTTCAGGCCAGCTAACATCTGCTCGGCTAAGTTGCTGCTGAGATTGCGCCCAGCGCCGGCCATCGAAATACGAAAACACCAGACCGCGCCAATAAAGTGATGATTGCAACGGCGCGAGATCTTCGAAAGTAACCCGAAATACCAGTTCATTTGAACGCATCAAATTGCTGATATCACCCGGCGCCATGGAATCGCTCATACCCGTCTGCGCCCCCGCAGAGTTGCTTGGCACCGCCCATAGCGGACCAATGCGCGGCGCAACGATGAATAGGATCAGCATCAGCGGCACTGCCTGTAGCATCAAAATGCCGGTCAACTTTAGAGTGCGCCAAAAGCGATGCTGCGCTAAAGATTGATGAGATGCGAATAAGGTCGCGGTCAGAACAACGAGCGAAATAATTCCATACAATGCAGCGAGTAAATTTGAATAAAACAAAAACTGCGTGGCGATAACAAAATAACCAAGATGGCAAATAACGATCAGGTCGCTGCGCTTTTTCATCTCCACCAGCTTTAGAATAAAGCCCACGATCAATAAACCGACCATGGTCTCCATGCCGAAACTTGCGCGATAGGCGAGGTACAAACCCGCACAGCAACTGCCCACTAAAAAAAATTTTACCAGCTGGCCGGGGAATCCCCAGGCGCCGCGAAAAATTTGCCAGCGCCAGAAAATAACGATCAGCCAGATTCCCCAAATCCAAAACGGGGCGTGACCGACATGGGGAGCAAGAATAATTCCCTGAGCCACAAGCAGCCAGGCAAGGCTATTGCGGGGAATCTGATCGAGGTCACGCATAGCGCACCCCTTGCACCGATGGCGTTTTCAAACCGTATAAGGCGAGCGCGCGCAGCACTTGCTCCTGGTGAGCACTGCCCGACCCTAAATCAATAACACAGTCGGGCAAGCGCAAGCCGAATTCGCTGCGGGTTTTCGCCAACTCCACAGCCCAATAACAGAGTTGGGACAAGCGAGTTTCGACGTCCAGTCCCGTCAGCGAATCCCAATCCAGCCATACCTGTTGACTCTGGTAGCCGGTGTAATCTTTAAGATATAACCCGGCACCACGCGCAAATTTTTTCCACGCGATGTGAGTTAACGGAGCACCGTTTTGATAGCGCGAGAAGCCTTGAAAGTCTTCGTTGTTTTCGGGCGAAGAAAGCTCGCCTTGATGTGACGTTTCCGCTTTTACAGGAGGCATCGCCGATGGCAAAGGATTGGGATAAACCAGGGCCTTCATGTCCAGCTGAATCCACGACCATGCGCGGAATAACCCAAGAGGATAAATCGTTTTTACCAGTAACCGCTCCGGTTCAAACCATCCCCGCCGGTGAGTTTTGGTTGATAAATGCAAGCGCTGTTCGCTGCCTTGTGCAAGATCCACCGCAAGGGAGACATGATCTTCAAAGCTAACAATCACGTTTTCGTGACTGCTTTTTGCGGCAGGCTCGACTAACACTTCGAAACTCGCATACTCACCAGCAAAAACCGGACGACAACCAATAGCGGTAAAACGTAAACCGGAGAGATTTTTGAACGTATGCAGGATGGAAATACACATCACGCCCAGCAACAAAAACGTTGTCGCGAGCACAAGGTTATTTTGGTAGTTGGTTCCCAGCAGCCACATAACCGCCAGAACGAAAATAAATAACAAACCCTGGCGAGTGGGTAGAACGTAAATGGATTTATGTTGCAGTCTAACCGTTGGGGCTTTAGGGCAACGGCGCGCGGCCCAGCGACCAAAGAAACGACGAAATGAGGAGGTCAGCGTTCTGGGCGATATCATGACGTCTTCACCTGGGGTTAACCAGCATGGATTTAATCAGCAACGACATCAATTTTATTGAGCAGCTGAATGATCAAGGTATGTTCGTTCTGATCCCGTGCAGACGAGGTGGGTGCAATACGATGAGTGACAACAGCGGGTAAGAGAGTTTGAATATCTTCGGGAATAACGTAAGCGCGACCATGCATAAATGCCCAGGTTTTTGCTGCACGCAATAATGCCATGGCGCCACGCGGAGACAATCCATAGGGGAAGTCTGTCGATGTGCGGGTAAAGTGGATTAAACGTTGAAGGTAGTCCAGCAGGTTGTCCGATGTTTTTATTTTTGCCACCGCACGCTTTACTTCCTGCAAGTGCTCGGGCTTCAAACACACGTTAAGATCTTGCAGATGTTGCCGGGGATCACCGCCCAGAAAAAGCCGCTTTTCAGCCGCAGCATCGGGATATCCCAAGCTGATGCGCATCAAAAAACGATCCAGCTGGGATTCGGGTAACGGATAGGTTCCCATCTGTGACTGCGGGTTCTGCGTAGCAATCACAAAAAACGGCGTCGGCAATTGGCGGGTTTCCCGCTCGCTGGTTACCTGCCCTTCTTCCATCGCTTCGAGCAAGGCACTCTGGGTTTTGGGTGTAGTGCGATTTATTTCGTCCGCCAACAGAACCTGGGTAAAAATCGCACCGGGGTGAAAAGTAAAACGACTTTCTTTAGCATCGAAAACGGATACGCCCAGAATATCCGCAGGCAGCATGTCATTGGTAAATTGGATGCGCTGATAAGAAAGCCCGAGGACTTTAGCCAGCGCCTGGGACAGGCTTGTTTTGCCCATCCCGGGCAGATCCTCAATAAGCAGATGGCCATCTGATAACAAACATGCCAGTGCCAGTTTGATCTTGTCATCTTTGCCGAGTAAAACGCGCCCTACCTCGGTAACAATCGCCTCAATAAAATCGCGCATATTCTGCAAATATTCCGTTCACAAAGAAGAAAGACCACGCAGCAAATCAGCCTGTAAATCTGCAACATCTTCCAGGCCAACAGCAACACGAATCAGATTATCGGTGATGCCCGCTTCCAGCTTCTGCTCCGGCGATAAGCGCCCGTGAGTGGTTGTGGCAGGATGGACAATCGTGGTTTTAGTATCGCCGAGATTTGCCGTCAGCGACATGATGCGCGTTGCATCAATGACCTTCCATGCGGCTTCTCGACCACCTTTAACGCGAAACGATAAAACGCCTCCGAATGCGGATTGTTGTTTTGCTGCAAGTTCATGCCCCAGGTGTGATGGCAGACCGGCATAAAATACTTTTTCAACTTGCGGTTGAGCATCCAGCCAGTGCGCGAGCGCGAGCGCTTTTTGTGAATGCGCCTCCATCCGTAAGCGCAAGGTTTCAAGCCCTTTTAAAAACACCCAGGCATTGAAAGCACTCATTGTTGGGCCGGCGCTACGAATAAAACCAAGCACTTCGTCGACCAGCACTTTCGGCCCAACGACAACACCGCCAAGGCAGCGGCCTTGGCCGTCGATATATTTAGTGGCTGAATGCACAACCAGGTCTGCCCCAAACTCCAACGGGCGCTGCAGCGCTGGAGTGCAAAAGCAATTGTCCACAACCAGCAATGCACCCTGTTTATGAGTCAGGTCAGCCAGTCGTTGAATATCAATGACATCACACAAAGGGTTGGACGGAGTTTCTACAAATACCAGTTTGGTTTGCGGTGTAAAGGCCGCTTCCCAGGCTTGATAATCCGTCGGGCTGACGAAGGTTGTGGTCACGCCGAATTTTTTCAAATACTTATTGAATAACATCGTCGTCGTGCCGAAAACACTGCGCGAACAAACAATGTGGTCACCCGATTGAAGCAATGCCACACAGGTGCTAAGAATTGCGGCCATACCGGACGCTGTACCCACAGCGGCTTCGGCACCTTCAAGCGCGGCAATTCGATCTTCAAACGTTCTGACAGTCGGATTGGTGTAGCGTGAATACACATTGCCCGGTTGCTCACCGGAAAAACGATTGGCAGCTTCCTGCGCGCTGCCAAAGACATAGCTCGATGTTAAGAATAGTGTTTCGCTGTGTTCATTCTCATGACTGCGCACCTGCCCTGCACGGACCGCCAGTGTATCGATAGCAGCGTTGAAGAGAGGATCCTCAAAATCATCCATTGCGATTACCTTATTTATCTGGCCGCAAAATCTAGTTGGTGGCAACGCCGTTATGTAAACCGATCAGTGTGTCTTCTGATTTGGCGTTTTTCTTGCCGGAATTTTCTTTGGCATTGTCGTTACGCGCCGCTGCTAATTTGTCCAGATATTCCTGAGTAACTTGCCCTGTAACATATTCTCCGGTAAACACCGCGCAATCGAATTCTTTTACGCGACTGTTGCCTTCATTAGACGCTGCAATCAAATCATCAAGGTCTTGATAAATTAACCAATCCGCACCTATCTCCTGACAGACTTCGTCATGAGTCCGACCGTGCGCAATCAATTCAGACGCCGTAGGCATATCGATACCATAGACGTTAGGGAATTTGATCGCTGGAGCGGCGGACGCAAAATACACTTTCGCGGCGCCCGCATCACG
>Ga0079223_10001473_pt1 | contig 13972 bp, 15 predicted proteins | sample Stecom2011_FD_75072 | JGI IMG/M metagenome (GOLD analysis project Ga0079223, IMG submission 75072) | Agricultural soil microbial communities from Utah to study Nitrogen management - Steer compost 2011 | ecosystem: Environmental > Terrestrial > Soil > Agricultural land | place: USA: Utah... | reverse complement strand
TTGTTGTGAAAACTGACCATACCCGGTTGAGGAACGAAATTCGCCGTATTTTGCTTTAAAAAAACATACAGTATTGAAAGGATCTGGAGTATGAATAAACTGAAAATTCTCTTTCTCTGTACAGGTAATTCCTGCAGAAGCCAGATGGCTGAAGGGTGGGCACGGTTTCTGAAAAATGACACTATTGAAGCGTATTCAGCAGGTGTCGAAACACATGCTCTCAATCCTGATGCTGTAAGGATTATGGCTGAAGCGGGGGTGGATATTTCCACTCAGTATTCAAAACATCTTGATGAGGTAAAGCAAATCTCTTTTGATTGGGTAATAACCGTTTGTGATAACGCAAATGAAAGCTGTCCGGTTTTTCCGGGAAAAGTGAAAAGGTTTCATATAAGCTTTGATGATCCGCCGCGGCTGGCTAAAAACGCAAAAACCGAAGAAGAAGCACTTTCACATTATCGCAGGGTGCGCGATGAAATACGTGAATTTGTAGATTCAATTCCTGGTCTTTTGACAGAATCGAAGTCAGATTAAAGGGATTCCATGATGAAAATAGAAAAAAACTGTGATAATCTGGCCAAATTAGAATCACAGGTTGTCGAAAAAGAGCGGGGAGTGAAAAAAATAAGAACAAATTTGCATTCAAGAGGTTGTAACTGTCAGACCTAAAAAACAGTATTGCTGTACATAATCAAAAAATACCAATTAGAATGAAAGGAATAATATGTCAGGTACAAATGAAAATAAAATCAGAAAAGCAGTCCGAGAAAATTACGCCAGGGTAGCGGAAACACCAAAGGGTGCTTCCGGATGTTGCTGCACTCCATCCTGCTGCAGTCCGTCAAGCACAAGCAGTGCTGCTGATACGAGTGTAAATATGGGTTACAGTCAGGATGAAGTTGAGTCTGTTCCTGAAGGCTCGAACATGGGTCTGGGGTGTGGTAACCCGCAGGCAATTGCGTCTCTGAAACCGGGTAAAACAACCGTTCTCGACCTTGGTTGCGGCGGCGGTTTCGATTGCTTTCTTGCAGCAAAACAGGTTGGAAATGAGGGTTACGTTATCGGTGTGGACATGACACCGGAAATGGTGGACAAAGCAAGAAAGAATGTTGCGGAATCAAAGTATGATAATGTTGACATAAGATTGGGTGAAATCGAAAATCTTCCGGTTGCAGACAATTTTGTTGATGTGATTATTTCCAATTGTGTGATAAATCTTTCGCCAGACAAACAACGGGTTTTTGATGAAGCATTCCGGGTGCTCAAATCGGGCGGACGCATCGCTGTATCCGATGTAATCGCATCAGCACCGATACCTGAAAATGTGCGAACCGATCTCGCACTTCATGCCACTTGCATTGCCGGAGCTTCAACATCTGATGAAGTCATCGCCATGTTGCAGAAAGCTGGTTTCAGCAACATTCGTGTTGCACCAAAGGAAGAAAGCAAATCCTTTATCAAGGGTTGGGCTCCAGGAAGCGGTGCGGAAAATTATGTGGTATCTGCAGATATTCAGGCTGTGAAGTAAGAGATGATGCATTTGCTGAATTAGAAACAGGAGGATAGTTTCCGGGTTCCCTCCAATCTAACGAAAAGCATCATCAAAGCTGATCAGCCCCACAACGCATGGTTTTTTTCATAATCGTCTCGGGATGTATTCTGAATATGCCACAAGTTTTGATCGTTTTATATATTGAGTCCAAAGTTATGCTGAAGAATAAGATATATGCCTGCAAGAAGCATTATCACGGCAGTTATTCTTCTGACCCATATTTCAATAACTGTAAGTTTCTTGAATGCCGTACCGATAAAATTGGCTGCAAAAGCCAGAATAAGCGCGAACGCAATCACTGGTAAAGCAGTTCCGATTCCATAAAGTGATGACATAAAAACGGAGTTTCCCTTGACAGCAAGAGGAATCAGTGCTCCGAAAAACAGACCTGCCGAGACAGGGCAGAATGCCAGGGCGAAAACAAAACCAAGAAGTCCCGAACCCCATAATCCCATACGGTCAACACGTTTCTGGAGATCTCCGTTCATGCTTCCGCCAAAGCTGATATTGAAAATTCCAAGAAGCAGTATACCGACAACAACCAGGAGCGGTCCGATAAACAGATTCATGTATTTCTGAAGAAACATCGAAACGCCGGGTATCATCTGAAGACTTCGTGAGACCAGTAATGCAACTCCCAAATAGGCCAGTGTTCTTCCCAGGGTATAGAGAAGACCGGCAAAAAGGACCAGCCGGGTTTTCTCGACTTTGCGGCTCACATAAGAGATCGCAGCAATATTTGTCGCAAGCGGACACGGACTGATAGAAGTGAGTATTCCCAGCCAGAGTGCTGTGCCTATGTCAATTAATATCGAGTCCATGCCTGAGACCTCCTATAATTGAGTTTTTATTTCTGTCTGAATATATTCTGCAAACTTGTCCTGGTCACGAAGAAGAGTCCATACCTTGTCGAGATTCTTCCAGTCTTTCTCTTTTCCATCGACCTGGGTAGATACAATAACCGATTTGGTATATAGTTTGTAATCGTCGACGAAATGTTTGTTTTCAGGAAGGTCGATATTGATTGATTTAAATTGGAGCAGTTTATTGTCAAGCTGGTCTTTGAAACCGGATTCGATTGCCTCTCTTGTAAGCTTTTCGATCATATTGCATGAGTAGCAACGGTTTGTAGTGTGGAAATAGTATACTGCAAGTTTCTTTTGTACATCTTTGGATGTTTCTGATGAATCAGGAGCTGAATTCTCTTCAATGGTTGAATTTTTTTGCACCGGTTTTTTCTCTGAACTCTGACAGGATAAAACTGTTCCGGCAAGGAAAACCAAAACGGCACCAGGAACGATAATGTTTCTGCACATGGTATTGAATAATTTCATAAAACAGATTCCTTTCAGTAAACAATTTATTATTTAAGCAGATCCTTGATTTCATCTATTCGTGGTACTCTGCCCACGAATTTGACCTCACCATTTATTACCAGTGCGGGTGTCATCATTACTCCAAATTTCATTATTTCGTTTATGTCTTCTACTTTAATCACCTCAGATTCTATTGAGGATTCATTTACTGCCTTGATGGTTGTTTCATAAAGTTTTTTACATTTTGGACAACCTGTACCAAGAATATGTATTTTTACCATAATTAACTCCTTTTATTGTGTATTATCTTATCAGAAGAATGTTCCATATATCAAACCGGAAATTGTGGCCATAATTACTACCAGAACTATAAATGTTACTGTTTTTTTTATCCCCATGACTCCGTTTAGAACCAGCATGCTTGGTAGTGAGAGTGCTGGTCCGGCAAGAAGCAGTGCCAGTGCCGGTCCTTTACCCATACCGCTTCCAATCAATCCCTGAAGAATAGGTACTTCTGTAAGGGTTGCGAAATACATGAATGCTCCGGCAATGGATGCGAAAAAATTTGCTCTAAGAGAATTTCCGCCAACTGCAGCAGAGACCCATTCCGACGGGATAATTCCTTCATTGCCAACTCTTCCCAAAAGGAACCCTGCAATGAGAACTCCAAACAGAAGCAGCGGCAGAATCTGTTTTGCAAATGTCCATGTTGATGCAAACCAGTCGCCAATTTCGCCTTTGTCGGTACTTGTGACAACAGAAAGCCCTATTGAACCGGCAGCAAAAGCGGTTACCGGCAAGAATTCATGAGGAATTGATTGGGGTGCAATAAATGCAATTACTGCAGCAGGAACAGCTGCGGCCAAAACTTTCCACCATGCCATTTTGAACCAGCCGATAAGGATTACTCCAAAGATCAGAGAAAATATGGAAGTTATGATCCATTTTTGTGAATAAATAGTGTGCCAGATACCGCTGTTTTCCATTGGTTTGCCCCAATTGGCAAATACAAGAATCGCGATCATCACGAAAAAGTAAGCGGCTGTTTTCCATAAAGGTCTGACTGTTTGTTGTTCAGGCATTGCCATCTGTGTTGCGGCTTTGGCAGTTTCCTCTTTTCGGTAAATAAAATGCATTGAAAGTCCGATTATTATGCTGAAAACTATAGCTCCTATTGCACGTGCAAGTCCCATTTCGATACCGAGAATCCTGCCTGTCAGCACTATTGCCAGCACATTTATTGCCGGACCTGCATAAAGAAAGGCTGATGCCGGACCGATACCTGCACCCATTCGATATATTCCTGCAAAAAGCGGAAGTACCGTACAGGAACAAACTGCCAGTACGGTTCCGGATACGGAAGCTACCCCGTAGGCAAGAATCTTGTTTGCCCTTGCTCCAAGATATTTCATTACCGATGCCTGACTGATAAATACTCCGATTGCACCAGCTATAAAGAATGCAGGGATAAGACATAAAAGAACATGTTCCCTGGCATACCACTTTACTAAATGAATAGCTTCAAAGATGGCATTATCGAATCTTGGTATTCCTACCGGCAAAAAAAACATTCCGAGAAAGACTGCCGCGATAATAAGCAGCGGTTTTGATTCCTTTTTCCAGTCCATTTATATTTATCCTTCAATTTGTTACTTGGCCAAATAGCCAAATAAGATATAAAAAAATCAGATTACCATTGCGAGGTGTTCTTTGGCCTGCTTAACAATTACATTGTCGAGGCATGATAAAAAATTGATAGTGCAGGGCATGATCAGGCTGTAATAAACCATTTGACCCCTTTTTTCATCAGTTACGATACCGGCATTTTTCAGTATTGAAAGATGCTTGGAAATAGTTGATGTATCTGCCCCAACCATTTCGGTAAGTTCGCAGACACAATGTTCCTGTTTTGCCAGTTCCTCTATAATGAGCAATCTTGTAGGATGTGCCATAGCTTTTATTATAGTGGATTTTGCTTCATACCTGGCCATTGTCTGTTTATTCATGCTATTTAACTCCGTACGTACATTACTCCGTGTTTATATGTTATTTGGCAATATAGCCAAATAACCAATCATAATCAACTAAAATTCGATCTGGTTTTCAATTTTATTGTATTATCGTGAAGCATTATAGTAAAAAAACGGATCTGAGAAATTGCATTCCTCTTGCCTCGGATCAGCATATTTCCAGGTTATTAAACAATGCTTTTTTGTAAAATGGAGCTATACACAGGTTTCCACACGCCCCCAACATCAAATTATTCTGTTCCTGTTTCGAATTTCGGTTTTTGAATTTTTCTGCTTGTTTTCATGCTTTTTCTTTGATTCTATTTCGTATTTCGAGTTTTCCTAATCGTTTTGTTTCGAATTTCGTATTTCTTATTTCGAATTTTCAATTGTTACTGCGGGGGTCGTGTGCGCCCGCGAACATGAAAAATAAAAATTAAATTGCCAGGAGAGTGGAGTATCTCAATCCTATAGATCACTCCTGAGGAGTATGAATTCCTTATCCACATTGCGTCAGGAATTAATTATTTTCTATTTTATTGTTTTACTACATAAACTGGCCACTAATAAACTATTCCCATGCAATTACATTCTTTGAGTTTGATTTCACCGGTTACTAAATACAAAAACCTGTCTATTAAAGAATGGAAAATTTTATGATCAAATATTTATCCATAATACTTGTTGCAGTTATAACAGTTTTTTTGCTCCTTTTCCGAACATCTTCTGATGAAAATAAAATCCTGGATCACAATGTCAGAAGTAATAGCAGTTATAACTTTGTAAAGCTTAATAATGGATACACAGCTTATGATATCAACGGTCCCGATACAGGTCATGTTGTCGTTTTTATTCATGGCGGTACTATACCGATGTGCATCTGGTCTGAACAGATCGGTTTTTTTACAGAGGCAGGCTTTCGGGTTCTTTGTTACGACCAGTACGGAAGAGGTGAATCAGACAGGCCTGATACCGAATATAATCGATTACTTTTTACTAACCAGCTAAAAGAACTTCTTGATGCCCTTGAAATCAGTTATCCGGTAAGTCTTATTGGTCCAAGTTTCGGTGGCGCAATCAGTGTATCGTTTGCTTCAAAATACCCCGAACTTGTTAATTCAATTGTACTGATTTCTCCTGTACTTAATCTTGACGGATCAAATTCTTCTCTCAAATTACCGTTTCAGATCGCACGCCTGCCATTTCTTGGAAAACCGATTTTCAGATCTTTAATCCTCGGAAAAATCATTGAACGGGGACATTTACAGGTTGCAGGTGGAAAGGATTCGCCCTGTTACTCTCAGTTTCTTGATCAGTTCACATATAAAGGTACTTCTGATGCATTATACTCAATGTTTATATCAAATGCTTTCAAAAATTATCTGGATGAAACCGGTATTGTTGGCAAACAGACAATAAACATTTTACTTATGCGGGGCAAAAAAGATAAAGAAATTACAGAATCAATGATTGATGAAATCCGGTTGCTTTTGCCTGAATGCAAATTCAAGGAACTGGACAGCGGACATTCACCCAATGCTGATTCTTCCTCAGATTCTTTCAATCAACTGATTGTTGATTTTTTAAAAGACAGTATTTCAAAAGAATCTCCCAATTGAAATAAATCAGACTAACAGGCATATATTTCAGTTACAACAAATCTTATTATTTTTTCGCTTTTGCGCGCGAGCACATTATTGGTTAATCGTCCACATATAGATGTAAACCTCTGAAGCTATTAATTATTTTTCTCTTTATCTGCAAAAATAAGCTCGGTTATGGGCAGAACGATATTACCACCAATATCTATATCGAATTTATGGTCATATCTAACGATATCTGATCTCAAAAAAAGAAACCATCCAGCGAATAAAGAACCTTTCGGGACTACCATGATTTTGTCATCCTTTTTCAAATATGCGGTTCCGGCACCGAATCCATAGAAAACGATTCCCGACAATAGCCCGGCTTCCAATTCTGTAAACAGGTAATCTTTGGTTGCATCATCCAGCAGATATCTTTTTCCATATGTGATATTAAACAAATATCCTTCAATTTTCCCATGATCCAGGGGTTTAAAGATACCGGCACTTATTTTCCAGCTTGCAGAAATTTTATTTTGTGTATTCCAGGACAAGATAATTCCCGGAGAAAGGTAGGGTAAGACTTTACTGTTTACACTAGACACAATTAAAAGTATTATCAGAGTTTTTTTCATCTGAACACTTTCAAGAATAAATTGGATAAGAGACCTGATTTTTACAGGTCTCTTCCTGATAATATCATTAATTATGCATTTTTAAAAGCAGATTTTCCTGCGAATTTTGCTTCTGATCCCAGTTCGTCTTCAATAGCAATCAAACGATTGAACTTTGCAATACGCTCACTTCTGCTTGCGGAACCGGTTTTGATTTTTCCTGAAGCAGTTGCAACAGCCAGATCAGCAATAGTAGTATCTTCAGTTTCACCTGAACGATGCGATATCATATAACCATAGGAGTTCTTACCTGCGAGTTCAATAGCATCAAGAGTTTCAGTAAGTGATCCGATCTGGTTTACTTTGATCAGAATTGAATTAGCAACACCAGCTTCAATACCCTTTGCAAGAATAGACGGGTTTGTGCAGAAGAGATCATCACCAACCAGTTCAATCTTTTTGCCGATCTTTTCAGTCAGCAGCTTCCATCCATCCCAATCGTTTTCACCCATTCCATCTTCAATCGAAACGATAGGATATTTATTAACCCAATCAACCCAATGCTCTACCATCTCCACGGAAGATTTTTTGGCTTTAGTAGATTTAAAAAAGACATAAGAACCATTATCCCACATTTCAGAAGTAGCCGGATCAAGACAGATTGAAATATCATCACCCGGTTTGTAACCAGCTTTAGTAATAGCTTCCAGAATAGTTTCAACAGCTTCGTCATTAGATTTAAGGTCAGGAGCAAATCCTCCCTCATCACCAACAGCAGTTGAATAACCTTTTTTTGACAAAACCGATTTTAACGCATGAAAAGTTTCTGCACCCATTCTGATAGCTGTTTTAAAATCCGGTGCATTGTGTGGAGCAATCATAAATTCCTGAAAATCCACATTATTACCGGCATGCTGACCACCATTGATAACATTCATGCATGGAACAGGGAGAACTGATGCATTTACACCACCTAAATAACGATATAAAGGAAGTCCTTTAGCTTTTGCAGCAGCACGTGCTGTTGCAAGAGAAACAGAAAGAACAGCGTTTGCACCAAGAACCGATTTGTTCTCCGTACCATCAAGCTTAAGCATTGCAGCATCAACTTTACGCTGAGCTTCTGCATTCATACCAGTTACTACGGGCAATATTTTTTCATTAACGTTTTTTACCGCTGTGAGAACCCCTTTTCCATTATACCGTTTTGGATCTTTGTCTCTGAGTTCTACAGCTTCTTTTTCACCAGTCGAAGCACCTGATGGTACCATTGCGGATTCTACAACACCATTATCAAGCTCTACTACAGCTTCAACTGTCGGATTTCCTCTCGAATCCAATACTTCCCGTGCTTTTACACTCTGAATTTTCATTGTGCCTCCTAATACAAATTCATCAATTAAAAAAAATCCATTTCACTGTTTAACGAAATCGGATCATTATAACACAACATTTGAAAATAAGTTATAAATGAGCAAAATCGGCATTTTTATTTAAAAAAATGTAAATTTCTTTCAATTGCATGATTATGATCAAAAAATTACCAATCCTGCATATAGAAATACAGATGAAACAAGAAATTGAACTGCAAGAAAACACTAGTGACATGCTGATCCAAAACAGGAACGCCGAATTCAGGCATTCACGTTCCTCGGATTACAAACAGTTGGGGATTATTCGCCTGTAATGGTAATAAAAACACGCCGGCTGCGTGGACCATCAAATTCACAGAAGTAAACAGATTGCCATGTACCCAGTACAAGAGAGTTGTTTCTAACCGGTACCTGTACACTGAATCCCATCAGAGAAGCTTTGATATGGCTGTCAGAATTACCTTCACTATGCTGGAAAAACGGTTCAACAGGTACCAACAAATTGAGCTTTTTAAAAAAGTCTTTGCCTACATCAGGATCAGCATTTTCATTTATAGTAATACCGGCAGTTGTATGAACACTAAATACAGTACATACACCATCGGCAATACCGCTGTTAGATACCTGTTTTCCAATTTGACTGGTTATATCTACCCAATGAGAACGGGTTGTTGTAGTTATTGCAATTTCTTTATGAATAACCATTTTTACACGATTATTGAATTAACCTGTTTAAGATATTTACGAAACGATGTAGATGTTGAAGATTATTTCATCTGTTAATCAACAACAACATCAGTGGGCAAGATGAACCCCAAAGGATCAACAGCTTTTCTGTCAACTTTAACCTCATAGTGCAGATGTGGCCCAGTACTCCTTCCACTGCTGCCCATATATCCAATCAATTCTCCCCGCTTCACAATCTGCCCTTTATTAACCAAAGTTTGTTGAAGATGTCCGAACAAAGTTTCAATATTGTTTTCGGGATGACTGAGTTCAATTAAATTTCCGAAAAGGTCTTTAGTCCCGACAAATTTCACAATACCATCAGCAGGAGCAAATATTGGGGTCCATGTTTTGTTTGCAATATCCAACCCTGAATGAAACATATTGTGTTTTGCAATGGGATGGAAGCGGTAACCGAAACGTGAAGTAATTCTACCCTGAGTTGGCCAGATAGAAGGTCTCTGCAGCCACTGGCGATGTGTTTTGCTTACATTATTAGACATTTGAGACAAGGTCGAATCCTGCAGTTCAGCTTGACGCAAAAGAGAATGTGTTCGTTGCTTTACTGTTTCAGCCTGTTTAAGAACCGGATCCAGCAGTGAAGTCATCATCATTTCTTCTCTGTCTGGTTTACCTCCTATTCCAGCCATTCTGACATCATCACTGATCTTGTTCATTCCATACTGAAGACGCACCTTGTTTTCAAAAGCAACCAGATTATCGATTTTTTCAGCTTCTTTGGAAATAAATTTATTCAGGAATGTAGTTTTTTTCAACAAGCCCTCATTTTCCCTCCGGGCTTCATATACTCCGAATTTAGCCAGTCCGAATGAAGCACTAAACCATACTAATCTTGCCATACCCGCTAAACCGGCCATAGAAAACAGTATGCATAGAATTAACAAACCCTTTAAAAAAGTAGTTTGCCGAACTCTGGAAAAGGACTGTTCAGAAACAAACAGAATTCTCCATCCCGGTTTTTTCATGAAATTTCCTCCGGGTGTTTCAATGATTCCAACCTCCATGTTATCAAATCATGTACACATATTTTAACACCGCTAACAAAAATAGTCAAAATAATTATTCGCTTAAATTACATATCGTACAATAAAATAGCAACACCGCTTTATAATAAACTTAATATAATCTCTGTATCATAACTGATTCTACCTGATTCCAACTTTTAATTAAATATACAATTGTATTATACAAAATAAATACAGCAAAAAAGAACATACATAAACAATTTAAAAATTCTTACCCAAAGTTAGTAATTAAATCAGATTAATGCAAATATTACAAATTTAGATTATGAGACTGATAATACAAATGCCGTAAATTTAATTAATTGCAGTATTCTTTTCATCCACAGGAAAATAGATTCTGAAATCAGATCCTTTTCCTGGTTCTGTCTTCAAATCAATAAACCCGTTGTGAAGCCTCATACAATCCCTTACACTGGCTAATCCTAAACCAAGTCCTTTTCCTTCAGCCTTTGTTGTAAAAAAGGGTTTAAAAAGTTGTGTTACAGCCTTTTTACCCATTCCGGAACCGGTATCACTTATTGATAATGCCAGATACTTTCCAGGAATAACCATTATTGAATTAATATTTTTTTCCTGATCAATAACCACTTCTTCAGTACTCAATTTAAGAACACCTCCAGTATCCACCATAGAATCACAAGCATTAGTTACAAGATTGAGGATTGCATTCTGAACCTGATTAGGGTTTCCCTTTATCCTTATCTTCCTGTCCATAGATATAACGATCTCAATGTTCTCTTTTACGATAGACCTGATTAACTCAACAACATGCTCGACAATCTCAAATAATGGAATTTCAATCATAAGGTGTTCATCTCTGCTGCTGAATTCCATCAAACGATTCGAAAGCTCTGCTGCATGTCTTGATGCAGAAATAATGGTTTCGATATACATCTTTAATTCATCATTATCCGACATCTCACTCGTGATTATTTCTGCACAACCCAATATACTGCTGAGTTTGTTATTAAGATCATGCGCAACTTTGCCAGAAAGACGTCCTATTGCATCCATTTTCTGGATCTCATAAAGACGCTTTTGAAGCTCCATTCTCTCTTTCTCTGCTTCCTTGTATTTTGTTATATCAAATATCACCCCCTGGCTTCCCAAAAAGCATCCGGTCTTATTCTTTGTTTCTGCATATCTGCGTTCATCATAAGCGCCTTCAACTGCAATTATACCTGTCACATCACCTACCATAAATTTAAAATCATCATTTTTTTTTGTTAAAAGCCGAACTTCAAGATTACGTGTCCTTCTAACGCCAGTCCTGCGTTCGTCAAATAACTTTGGCGATTTTTCATCACCAGTAACTCTCCCAACATATTTTGGCAATATTAAAGTTCTACTCACTCTCTCGTACTCTTCTACAGGCATAATTGTAGAAAAATGTTTTCCAATAAGTTCTTCTGGTGAAAAATGCAATATATTCTCTACTGCTCTATTAACAAATACAAAATACCCATCAACATCCAGTATGTAGATTATTGCAGCACTTATTTCTGTAATCCGTTCCAAACGCTCCGACAAAGCTTCATTTTCACTCTTAAGCCTATTAAATTCTTTTTCAAGCTCAATATCAATATCAATATCTTTATGCATACCCCAATCCCACAATCTTTAACCTGACTTATCATCCGAACAGTACACTTTAATCTGCTCCTTCTGATACAGGCTATAATACATTGTTACAATATAGGCAACCAACCCTGCCTAAAACCATTAGTCCTCATTCAATCACCAGATCCCCTGAATGATCAATCTTACAGAAAAAAACTATCCCAATTTGGCATAAATATCTAAAAAACAAACTGATTATATCACAGCATCAAACAGATTGCAAGTAAGAATTATATAAGTGTAGTCGTCAATACCAAGTAAATTTATGCATTTTATCGATTCAGGCTGGCAGCCTTGTTCTACAGATCTTGAGTGAAGCGTGCCCAGGTGCAGGTAAACTTTATATTAAATACATTTAACCAGATGGTTCAATAATCAAACAATAGTTATTTGACCTGTTTTTACAGATACTGCTAAAAGAAAAAACTTCCAGACTATTATTCAAGTCTGGACGATGCAGTAAAGCTGTTCTTTTGGTATAAGTCAACCTGTTATTTTACTACTGATACCCATGATTTAAAACACTGATACCCATGATTTAAAACACTGATACCCATGATTTAAAACACTGATACCCATGATTTAAAACACTGATACCCATGATTTAAAACACTGATACCCATGATTTAAAACACTGATACCCATTGTTTAAAACACTGATACCCATTGTTTAAAACACTGATACCCATGATTTAAAACACTGATACCCATTGTTTAACAGTGAACCATTATTATCTTACTTCATTCTCTATTTTTTTCAGAATCCAAAGAATCTTTTTCGGGAATAAGATACCATCCTGCAAGATAAGTAATTACCCCGGGCCAAATACCTGTAAGAACAGTAGCAAAGATAAATATTAACCTGACCATAGTTACATCATAGTTATAAATATCAGCAATACCAGCACATATACCGGCAATTTTTTTGTCTTCATTAACTCTGTAAAGTTTCATTCAGCCTCCTGGTTAATTTTTTTGTAAATTTTATTCAACAGTTTTAAAATACACCTTCAAACTCAACTATTATATATCTTTTTTCTTTTTTTGAGAAGCGGTAAACGGTTCCTGGTTTCAACAAGTATTTCAGGATCGATATCAGCATAAATTATCTGCTCATCTTCACCTGCTTCTGCCAGAATATCACCCCAGGGTGAAACCACCATAGAATGCCCATAAGCTTTATATGAAGATTGTGGATTTTTTCCTTGCGAAATTGCTGCCAGAAAAATTTGATTCTCTACTGCCCTTGCGCGCATTCCGATTTCCCAGTGAGCCGGTCCGGTTACCTGATTAAATACTGCAGGTACAAGAAGCAGCTCAGCCTCCTGCGAAACAGCACTATTTACTATTTCAGGAAAACGGATATCATAACAGATCACAGTTGCGATACATCCTAACTCAGTCATTCTAAAAGCGCTGCTTTTACCTGATGAAAAGATGGCTGATTCGCAAACTCTGAGCTGTTTAAAATCCACATCAAAAAGCATCCTCTTATCGTAGAGATAAATCTCATTACCATCAGGCCCCAAAAGATACGACCTGTTATAAACGCAGTTTCCCTGTTTTACAGCCATTGAACCAGTACAGATATAAACACTGTTTTGGGCAGCAAGCTGTTTGAACTTTAAAAGAATATCTTCTTCATTATCTGCAATGTTTTTTAATGCCTGTAACTCAAACGGATAATAAAACATCTCCGGCAATGCTATCAACGATGCTCCCCCGCCAATCGCTTCTTTAACCATCTCCATCGCGTGATACACATTTCTCGCTTTTTCAAAACAAGGCACAATTTGACAAAGGGCAATTTTGAATTTTTTCATGAATTTCTCAACCAATGATAGATATCAGGAATATAGAATGATAAAATATTTTCTATTCAGGAATCATTCAAGTTGTCCCTGATTGGAAACGATTAATATACATAAACTGCAAAGAGAAACCCTTTCACAGAATGGGTTTTATTGCTGCAAAGGTCATATAAAAACAGTTAGCAGCTTTTCATTCTGGTATCGACAATTCCGGGTCGAAATTTGGAATCGGTATCAGTATTCTAATCACAGATTATTCTTATAAATTCGAAATATTAAACTCGAAACACGAAACAGAACCAAAGAAAATCTGAAGATAAAC
>Ga0079223_10001471_pt1 | contig 13980 bp, 9 predicted proteins | sample Stecom2011_FD_75072 | JGI IMG/M metagenome (GOLD analysis project Ga0079223, IMG submission 75072) | Agricultural soil microbial communities from Utah to study Nitrogen management - Steer compost 2011 | ecosystem: Environmental > Terrestrial > Soil > Agricultural land | place: USA: Utah... | reverse complement strand
ATTTCCACTTTGCCATCAAGATCGAGATTCTGATTATGGATATGTTCAACAGTGTCGATGTCAGCAAAAGAGAGCGAACCCGCAGTCAGGACAAAAATCAGAACAGAATGTATGCCAAATATGCCTGTTTTTTTCATTGTTTTCACCTCATTGTTTTCTGACTGTTTGTAACCGAAAGCGTTATGTTATAACATAACATAACATAACATAACATAATATAATGTAATAGAGGATATTTAGCCGGGACGTTTCGCGCGGGCTCTTTTGAAGGGCCGGTTTTGGAAGAAAACCTATGGTTAAATACAATGATTGAAAATTACTACCCAAAAAGGAAATCCCGGTTCTGGACAATAATCTATCTGAATTGTATGTTTCTATATAGAAAGGAATTACCAATATGGCAGACGTTATTGATTACACAATTATTGGCGATGATATGCAGCTTGTGGAAATTGAACTTGATCCGGGTGAAGGGGTGCGTGCTGAGGCTGGTGCCATGATGTACATGGAAGACGGGATTCAGATGCAAACCAATGCAGACGGCGGCCTTTTCAAGGGGTTCAAACGGATGCTTACAGGCGAAAGCTTTTTTATAACTACCTTTCTTCACACAGGAAGAGGTAAGGCTAAAGTTGCATTCGGAGCCCCATATCCTGGTAAAATTATCCCTGTTGATCTATCATCAGCAGGCGGCACAATGCTTTGTCAAAAAGATGGCTTTCTGTGTGCTGCCAGGGGGATTGATATTGATATTGCTTTTACAAAAAAACTAGGTGCAGGATTATTCGGTGGTGAAGGATTTATACTGCAGCGGCTTAGTGGTGACGGGATGGCGTTTATACATGCAGGCGGTACAATTGTCGAAAAAAATCTGGAAATCGGGCAGTCTTTACGGGTTGATACCGGATGTCTCGTTGCATTTCAGCCATCGGTGAATTATGATATTCAATTTGTTGGTGGATTTAAAAATGCTCTTTTTGGAGGTGAGGGATTATTTCTTGCAACACTTAGAGGACCTGGCAAAGTATATCTTCAAAGTCTCCCGTTTTCGCGTCTCGCAGACCGTATAATTTCTGCCACACGTGCACCCAAAGATGAATCACGCGGTGTGGGTGGTATTGGCGGCGGCATTCTGGGAAATATTCTGAATGGAGACAGATAAGGTAATCTTGTCTTATACAGGATCAGTATCAGAAATTATTTCCATAACGAAAAGAAAGATCTGGAATAAATATTCCACGCTGAAAATTTAGGGCCAAGCGGACAAAAAGCCCCGCAGTTATACTGCGGGGCTTTTTGAATCCGAATAGATGCTGCAAAAATCCAGCTTCCTTATATGTACCTGTAAAAATATGTTCTTTCAAAGAGGCATATTTTTCAAGATTCTGTAGTTGTCATTGTCTCCTGAAAATCCTCACTTTCAGGCGGTTCATTGCCACCGGATCCGCCACCACTGCCTATTGATGCTTTTGCAATGGTTATCACTTCATTTAACTCCGGAACTGCCTCAGTGAAAGGACTGACATCTTCCGATGCGTTAAAGGCGATATGATCAAGAAGAGCAGAGAGATATTTTCTCAGATTGCTGTAAGTAACAACAGAGCTTTGACCAGCACGTGAAGAGATCTCTTCATTTTTTTTCTGAACTGCATCTTCAAATTCCTGCTGTGCTGTACGCAGCAATCCTACTTCAGTTTCAATGTTCAGGGTTGTAATTGCTGCGGCAACCTGCTCCGATTCCAGTTCCTGAAATAACACTGACAGGAGCTGTGTCTGACGGGAGTAGCTTTTTGAGACAACACCTGTTCCAAGTTTTTCAATACTGTGCAGTACTACTTCTGCAGCACGGGTTACATCCGGATCATCAGTCATTAACATTTTGCTTTTTATCAGACAGACAAGACCATTGTAGCGTTCGTCCCGTTTCTGATCCTTCTCTGCAATAAGCTCAGTGTAGCTGCTTGATCGGCCTCTTGCTGAAGCTGCTTTGATGTTTTCGAGCTCTACTTTGATTTTTGCGACAATCCCTGCGACAAATTCGTTACCCGAAAGATACTTTTCCACAATTGCAATAATGCGCATTGCAGTGGTGGTAAGAATGGCTACGGGCCAGGCCGCTTGTACTGAGAGAAAAAAGGACGTTCATATACCGTCTCCTTTTAAAATGTGTTGATAATATCCGGAAAACAGAAAATCCCGTGAAGAAAAAATTTTCGTTCCGGTTTACTTGGGTTTACTATGGTTAAATATATGATTTCATGAAAAAAGTCAATACCCGAACTGTTTTTTGACCATATTTCAGGAGTCTGATCTGTTGAAAATCTGATTTCCTGTTTTTTTACAGCAGTTCATGACATGTACTTTTATTTACTTTTAGATAGCCGGGCTGGTTCAAGCGAACTCTGTATTGACATAAAAATCCAGAACCGGACCGAGTTTCAGGTTATACCAGACCAGGTTTTGGTATTTATCATAAATCTATTGACAAAAAAACACTTCGGCAACGATTACGCAGGCAAACTGTAGTCTGAAACGTTTCCTGATAACTGTTTGTTTCCCGAACAGGTATCTGGTTCTGTTCCTGATATCTGTTTGGACTCCAGACATATACCCGAAACGGTTCCTGATATGTTTCGGGCAGCCCGAAACCAGGATAAAACCATTTCTGATAACTGTTGGATTCCTGAATTGTTACCCGGAACCGTTTTTGATATCTGTTTTGCATCTGAAATGTTGACAAAAAAGTATTCAGGTATCTGTTATGACGATAAATCCTTATCAGAAACAGTGGGGGACTGGAATTCATCTGCCCGAAAGGTATCAGGAATATTATATGACAATAGTTTAATCAGAGAAATGATACCTGATATTGTTACTGTCAAGGATTGGATTACAATATTGCCAGGCGATTTATTTTTAGCCATGAATCGGATTACAATATTGGTAAGCGGCTTGTTTTCAGTCATGAATCGGGTTATATGACTGTTATCCCTGATCTGCTCTGAAAAGAATTTTGTATTGTAACAGATAATCGAAATTATTTTAAACAGGGATAAGATAGCATTACTGTTATCTGATTTTGTTTCAGAGTGGATTATATCAGTTGTAATTGACACGATAGTATTACTGTATGTAATTTGAATTAAACAGATAATCTTTTTCAGACAAGATATTCTCATGGGCATAAAGATTTTATTATAAACTATAATTTTTTCAAACCTGTACGCGGTATTAGGCTTTAATAAATTACTGAAACGAGTTTCGAACCATTTAAAAAAGGATTCATCATGGCACCTGTTAACGATTCTGTGTTGCCCGATCTTATCCCGAAGCATGGTGGTTTCAGAAAATTGCGCAGCTTTCAGGTTGCGCAGCAGGTATACGATGCTACGGTTATATTCTGTAACCGTTTTATAGAAAGGCGCTCCAGAACACACGATCAGATGGTACAAGCCGCACGCAGCGGCGTTCAGAATATTGCAGAAGGAAGTATTGCCGCTGCAACATCAAAGAAAATAGAGCTCAAATTAACCGCTATTGCACGAGCCAGCCTTGGCGAACTACTGCTGGATTACGAAGATTATCTAAGGCAGCATGGTCTGCACCAATGGAAAAAAGACGATCCTGAGGCTCTTAAAGTAAGATCTGGGTATTCAGGAAAGTCGGACAAGTCAGATTGGGAAACCAACCCCCCTGATGAATTTGCAAACATAATGATATGCCTGATAAACCAGGCCAGTTTTCTACTGTGGAAACAGTTGCAGCGGCTTGAGCAGGACTTTATTAAAAACGGTGGGTTTACCGAAAAACTCTATAAAGCCAGACAAAATTACAGAAATAAAAATGTTTAATTCTTTATGTTTTCGAAGTGAAACTTTAGATGGATGGCATTAATCCAGATGCCATCTATATAAACTACGGTGTATACACATTGAACTGTTTTCAGTCCGGATCATAATCCGGGTACAATAAACGAATACCGCGAATCATTTCGGGTGTCAGTTTTTCCCCGCTAATAATTTCTGATATGCCTGTACCGGTAACAGAAAGCACAAAAATTGCTACTACAGTAATGGATAATCTGCAATCATTCATAGAACATCCATATCTCATTATTCCAGATTACGAAAACTGATTTTTCTGTATAAACTGCGCTGATGAGATTGTGCAATTACATAACTATACATAAGCGTCTATTCAATATAGTTTAATGAGGTTACAAGTAAAAAAGGAATATAAACAGATCCTGGGATTTTAATTTTTTATCAACGAGAGTCAGCACAAGATACACCTCGGCGAACGGGAAAAATAAGTGATCAGTGTGTTATGGAATTTTCTTGGTCAGGACGGCGGTTCTGAATCTTTCCACAAGTGCCATCATTATAAAAATCGAAATTTTCACAAACGACATTCTGGGTCAATATTACTATGCTCAAGCCTTTTTGGGGGAAAAGGCATTATTGAACACAATTGATTTTGTGCATAATAGACTGGTAAACAAGTGATTGTTGAAAGATAACATAAGTTCAAATTAAACTATTATTGGATAATTGCCCGAAATAATCTTAAAAATTGTACAAATTTTGCAGATACTAATTATATTTCAGTAGACGACACGGTTTTAAAGGAGAATGTATGCTTATCCAATTCATGGTGGAAAATTTCAGGTCTATAAAGGAACCGGTGACTTTAAGTATGGTTTCCGGAACTAACAACGAAAAAAATGTTACTACGGTTCGGGATTACAAACTTCTTACCAGTGCTGCAATTTATGGTGCAAACGCCAGCGGAAAAAGTAATGTTTTGCGGGCATTCAGTTTCATGCGTTCGATGGTGCTTAATACAACAAAGGTGTTTCAATCAACTGATATTCTTCCACATGAACCATTTCGGCTTTCTGAAGAAACGGAAAACGGGTCCAGTACATTTGAAACAGTTTTTTTCCAAAATCAGGTTAAATACCGCTACGGTTTTGAAGCTGATAACAAAACAGTTTATTCGGAATGGTTGTTTGCCGACAGTAACGGGAAAGAAGCGAAACTTTTTTATCGGGATACAGAAGACAAAGAATTTTATGTAAATCCGGATAAATTCAAAGAGGGCAAAGGAGTAAAAGTACTTCCTAACAGTTTATTTATTTGGAAGTGTGATCAGGAGGGTGGAGAGGTTTCAAAATCTGTTTTGGAATGGTTCAGCAAAGTAAATCTTATAAATGGGTTGAAACCTAATAATTATTTAGCTTATACACTTAAAGAAATGGAAAATGCAGATTTCCGCTCAGAGATAGTTAAGCTTGTACGGGCAGCAGATCTTGGAGTTGAAGACATTGATGTAGATGAGAAGGTAATTGCACCGACAGAATTCGAAAACTTTCCAATTCCACAAAAGATTAAAGAAAAAATTATCACTGATGGTTCTGCCCTGGCAAGTATTGATGTGATGGTTACCCATAAAAAATTTGATCACACTACTAAAAAAACCGCAACGGTCAAATTTGAACTTGATACAGATGAATCAGAAGGCACAAAGAAATTTTTTTGCCTGACAGCACCTTTCATAGATACGCTCAGAAGCGGGAATATTCTTTTGGTTGATGAGCTTGAATCGAGTCTGCATCCACTATTAACCCTTTCGCTGATTTCGCTTTTTAATGACCCGAAGGTTAATAAAAACGGAGCACAACTCATATTTGCAACCCATGATACAAACCTTCTCAATCAGGAGCTATTCCACAAATCACAGATATGGTTTACTGAAAAGGATTCTTTTGGCGCTACACATCTGACATCACTGGTGGAGTTTAAGAATATTCGTCAAACTGATAATATTAAAAAAGCATATATACAGGGAAAATTTGGTGCAATACCGTATCTGGGTTCTTTCAGGGGGACAGAGTAATGGCAAGATTGCGCCACAGAAAAGGTTACAAAGAGGAACGAAAAAAATTACGTTCGCATAAATCAAGAAAAGAAAACATAAAAAACCAAAGGCAGTTGATAATGCTGGCGTGTGAAGGTGAAAAAACTGAACGGTTTTATTTTGAGGCTTTTTTCGACAGATTAAAGCGCTCACATACAATTTCAAAATTATCATGTGTGATAGCACCGCATAAGCATACAAATCCCACAGGCGTTCTGAATGATCTGTTACAGTGTGTGACTAATACGGGATACACATACAAGGATTATGAAGAAAGATGGATTGTGATTGACCGTGACAAAGAACGAGCTGGTGGTGGAGGACATACACTAGACGATTACATGAAAGCAATTACAAGAGCAAAAGACATCGGTGTTGATGTCGCGTGGTCAAACCCAAGCTTTGAATTGTGGTATCTACTTCATTTCGAATATAGAAACACTGGTATTGATCGCTATGAACTAATTGCGCGTTTAAGTAAATGTCTCGGGAATAAGTATCAGAAAAATGATACAAATTTATTTGCTGAACTGGAATCCAAGGTGAATAATGCTATACGAAATGCTAATCGTCTTTTAGAAAATGCGGTGGAAAGTGACGCTCCTAAGATGAATCCGGCAACAAATGTTGTGAAACTTGTGGAAAAGTTGTTTAGTTTTGAGCAGGAAAAGGAACAATAATGAATTCTACTTAATACCCAATTCCTGCCTCATTTGGTGTATAATTTCATCATTAAGACTATTAAATCGTTGCCAACGTATATTATGGCCCAAGTCACTGAACTGTTGTGCTATACTATTAGGGTCAATTGGAGAAGCTAATTGTAATGCATTTCTCATTTCATTGTTAAAATCTGTAGTTAACTGCTTTAATTCTTCAAGTTTTCCAATTAAATTATCAGAGCAAACAATTAATAGTGCATTCAATTCCTGGTTTAATATCATCAAGGGTTCTGATGCTTTTCTGACAAAATCAATAATTTTTTCATTCATTTTAACTAAAGCATTATTCACTTGCTCGGGATCACCCGTTAACGCAGTCTGCACGAATTCCGAGGTAAATCCAAAAATCATATTGGGATCTGTCCTGACACCATTCATCAATTCGTCATATTTTTTCATATATGCTGAGTACGCTTCATACCTTCGATCCGATAGCTTATCCCGCTTCTGATTACGCCTATTAATAATAAACTGTATTACACCCCAGCCCCAACCGCAGAATCCCAATAGTAACAAAAACAAATCTTTTTTTTCCATATTTCACCTATCCTATTTCTCACCCCACCATCAACATCTCATCAAACCCCTTAATAATATCCGCTACCCTCTGAATCTCATCCTCGGCAAAGATCCCGTCAATACCCAGATCATTAAGGTCGATAAATGGTTTATCGTAAAAGGTGCTGACATCCATGACACCGTTCTTATATAAAATAGAATAGACATTTTGGCAGTGTGCTCCATTGCGTTTGGACTGCTCCCGAGGGGGGAACCGTGATTTTGTATAATTTAATGTTGCTGTTTATTTAGTATAAATTTGTGCAGGGGCAAAGGGAACCTTCTTGGGTAGAAATGATAAAAGTAGTTGATTAGAAATCAGGAGAGGTTTCCAGTTTCAAACTCTTCTGCCAGTTTCTGGAGGAGTTTATATCGATCATCTGAAAACAGGTCAATCTTACCCTGGGTCAGCAATTTGATTTGCCTCCGTGCTTTAATTACTCTTTTAGCCATTGGGGAGATCATAATATTTATTTGTTCAATATGTTCCCTTAAATCTTTAACCGATGTTGGAATTTTTAATCCTTTATTACTACTTCCAATAATAACCTCGCCTTCCCTCAACTTGGCTATAATTTGAGACCTGAAAATATGTTCGGATATTAATCAGCTCTCGCTGCATTAATCGACTCCAAAATCTCTTTCGTTCTTACATATTAGGCATCATCACTGAATGCGTAATGATAAAGGAGATATTTCAGAGTGTCTATCTGTAATTGGATATATTCATCTTCATTAGTAATGTTTTTCTTAATGAAATCTTTTGCCTGTGAAACACAATAGTTTTCGACCATTTTATCGTATTCATTTGCATCTTCACCAGGATTATAATTGAACCGTTCCGGTGGCCAGACATCGATTCCTATTATCTTCGGTTTTAATAAAGAGAAGATTTCATCAGATTTATCGCATTTCTTTTAAGGATCAATTTTTCTGGCCAAGCTTCCAGCGATTACATCTGCTATTTGCACAAGAACATTTTCTGAGCTTTTACATGTTGTAAAGTCAGAAGCCCAGAACAGGTCTGTCATATGTCTTTCACGAATATAATTGACAAAGCTTCTCTGGAACTCTTCACTACCCTGTTCATCAGCGAAAATTCGCTGCAAACATCAAAGAAAATCAATAAACCTCAATCCACACAGTCTCACTCGTACACCGCGTATACGGAATCTGGGCCCTGAATGTGTGTTTTCCAGGGGTTATCTTCCAGGATTCCCTGTAGGGATACTCCTTTACAGAATACTCTTTATCGTCAACAAACCAGACGACCTCTGTGGTCCGTGGCTCAATAGTACAGTTAAGCATGAGTACATTGTGTTGCTGAGGCATTTCCGGATCTATGAATATCCGTGCACCTTTTGGCGGATAAACAATCCTGATGTCATAGTTGTCAATTACCGGTGAAGCTGTGCGCAGGGGACTAAACTCCCGGGGGGCAATGTCAAGATTCTGAAACCGCGCCCAGTCTTTGAATATCTCCGGAAGTTTAATGAAACGCTTTGAGATTACATGCTGTTGAGGACAGTACGGTGATGCAAGTAAGCCGTTCCTCTTATCAATTGGCAGCCACTGTTCAAAATTACTGTACGTTGTCGGTTCTGTTCCCGGTTTCAGGTAAATTGTGGTTGAAAAGGAAGAGTGTTCACTGTTGAGTTCACCTGTTAATGTATTTATGCGAAACGGCTTGTAGCCTCTGGGAGGAGGAAACCGAAGATTACTTAGCCCCTCTTCTCTTTCCGGATGAAGGTTGGCAAAAAGATCCTGAACAACCGGCGCCGCAGCACCAAATCCGCTCAACTCTTTCATGGATTCATTGTCATGTCTCCCGATCCATACACCCACCAGATACGTATCACTCCAGCCGACTGTCCAGGCATCACGATACCCTCTCGAAGTACCTGTTTTGACAGCTACAGGATATTTATACTCCAGAAAACTCCCCCGGGGAAAACCGGGAAGCCTTGCCTGGGGATCTGAAAGGATACGTTGTATCTGGAGAGAAACATCCCTGTCGATTACCTGTCTTGCTTCTTTCTGCTTTCTGCCATAAATCCACTCTGTAGAGACATTTTTGCCCTCATTTGCCAGTACCAGATAAGCATTACATAACTGATGCAAAGAACAGTACAGGTTGCCAACAGCCATTCCCAAACCATAGTAATCAGAATTACCGTCATCTTTTGTCAAACCGAGATCCGCAAACCGCTTGTACGTGTTTTCCAGACCTGCATCACGCAGCACTGCAACAGCCGGAACATTACGGCTGTTAGCCAGTGCAAACTTGTACAAAACAGGTCCGAGATACTGGTCATCGTTATTGCGGGGAGTAAACGGTTTGTCACCCCCGCCAAAATAAAGGCCTATATCTGTCAGAAGCGTTGCAGGGGTGTATCCGTTCCATTCCATTCCAAGGGCATAAATAAACGGTTTCAGTGTTGAACCGGTTGACCTTTTTACATTCGCGTAGTCAATCTGACCGCCATAGATATCATCAAAGTAATAATCTGATCCACAATAGGCCAGTATCTCACCAGTTTGCCTTTTCAATACCATAATTGCGATATTGCCTGCGCTTTTCACCCGAAGCTCCCTCATATGACGAAGAGCAACATGGGTCACCATGTTTTGAAGATCACTGTCAAGAGTAAGACGCAGAGTCGGGTTTTGAGGGTCCAGATTGGTTTCATCCCGTATCGTTGAGAGGTATCTTTTCACTGCAAGTATCGGATGAAGCATATTGTCACGACGGAGTTCTTTTACCGGAGGTGAAAGATTCTCAAGCTCCTTGAGTGCAAACCTTTTCTCCTCATAATTAATCCACTTCAGATTATATGCACGATTGATAATCCTTCTGGCTCTTTTTCTGGCAACATTGAACCCCTTCTCTTTATAAAGATTCATCTTTCCCGGCGCATTGGGAACAGCCGTAAGAAGAGCAACTTCAGCCCACGAGAGATCTCGAAGAGGCTTTTTGAAATACCTTCTTGCGGCATAATTTATACCGGATATTCTGTTACCGTAGGGAGCCAGTTTCAGATAATGGCGCAAAACTTTGTTTTTGCCGTATATAAGAGTCAACCATATCGAAGAAAATGATTCACGCATCTTAAAAAAAATTGACCGGTTTGTTCCTGCTCCCTGCATTCTCGCAACCTGCATCGCAATAGTCGAGGCGCCCGAAAATTTATTTCGCGTAAAACAGTTTCCAGCCAGTGCCCTGCAAACTGAATAGAGATCCACTCCCCAGTGGGTGTCAAAGCGATGATCCTCAGCGGCCATGAGTAAAAGGGGAATTTTTGGAGGAAGATTGTCGGGAAGCGGCCAGTATCCAAAGGTACCATTATCGTTTTGAAGTTCACCTATGAAACTATGATACCGGTCTACAACAAGATTCGAGGGCTCTTTGCTGAATAAGCCTATTGTAAAAAGACTGGCGATAAATGCAGAAAAGATCCACACCAACGGCAATGAAATACCCAGTATCAGTACCGTTTTTACTGATAACCCGGGTTTACGTTTTAAACCTTTGAGGATTATTGAGAATAATATGTTAACTATCCCTTTAACCATTGCAATGGATGTCGTAGTTGATTCTATTTTTCTGGTGTAACCACTATTTTCGCACCGGGTGAATTCCCCCGTGTTTCCTGCCTGTACATCTTTTCGGCAAAAGCGGGTGGTTGTGTAAATGTTCCTTCAGTTGTTGCCCGTACACGAAAATAGAAATCGAAAGTTCCGTTGTCCATTCTGTTGAAATAGAACACCAGCTTATCATCATAAAACTCCTGATAAGTGCCGGGATCTCTGGTCTTTCCCTCTGGAGTAAATTCATCTGAAGCTGTTTGCAGTTCAGGATTAAGGTACTCAAAACCCGCTGCCAGAGGTATGACCACTGCAACAAAGTGACTTGTAGACGGATTTGTTACCTGTACATGTTCTTCAATAATTGACCCCGCTTCAATTTCAAAACTTTTTCCGGACGTATCGATCCAGACCTTTTTTGACGGTGCTTCAGATTGTGAAGGAAAAATAATCTGTCGTTTTACAACAAACCCTTCCTGAGATGCATCTACTTCGCTCCCTGAAGCTTCTGGAAGATATCTTTCGAACAGTTTAACGTAGATCGAATCAATAGATTCCGGAGAAGAAAAATTTACTGTGCCACTGTCTTGTGAATCAAAACTGAATTTGTAAAATCCATCATTCTCTTTAAAGGTTATACCTTCCTTTTTACCTTCAACAGACAGATTGAGCACTGCTTTTCTATTCTGTCTTTTTGCGGCCATGATCCTGTTTCTTAAAGCAATCATAACCAGACAGTTGTTTCTTGTATTTCCCCATCCGCTCTCACCTCCTGCCCGGATCAGTGCATCAGCCATCATGTCAACCTTTTTGGGGTCGGAGTTTTTCAGGCTTAATGCTCCTACCAGACCGGCAAGTCCAGTGATTTCAGAACTGTGAATCTCCGCACCAATCACACAGCTTCCGTTCTGAAGACCTGCAAAGACCTCCTGATTTTTATCCAGTTTGAAAACCGTATGCTCCCAGAGTTTCTTTTCAAGATCACTTACTGTCTTATCCATTGATTTACCGCTCTCAACAATTGCGGAGTATATCCTCGCCTGACTCAGTGCGTCAGCTCCCTCAGTTTGGTAAGCAAGCTGTTTGAAATAGCTCATATCAATTCTGCCTGCTTTAACGAGTGCATAAGCGGCAGCACATCTTTCGTAATACTTATATTCATCAATCAAATTGTTGTAGTCACTGCGAAGTGACCTCTCCAGGGCATCAATTGCACTTTCATACACCTTTGATGGAAACTCATACCTGTTATCTGAATTAAACTTTTTTACATCAGACATAAACTCAACTGCAGAGGCGGTGAGATGAACAGTTCCATTTTTTCCGGGCCAGTAGCTCAAAAGCCCATCTTCATCCTGACACCTGGAAAGATAAGAGAGAGTGTTGTTTATGTATGTGTCCAGCTTGGGGTCCAAATTTTCAATTCCCGTCTGTTTCCACAAGTCCTGATAAACAAGAGAAGGATAGGCACGGCTGATCTTCTGTTCAGTATTTCCGTACGGGTATTCCATCAGGTAGCGCAGGCCTGCAAGTATTTTCAGCAAAGGAAGATCGCTGTAAAAAAGCAACTGACGTGAGAGTGTATGCGGACGCAGCCGTAAATCTATTTTGTCAAATGAGAAAACAGAATCTTTCGTAACCAGTCCTTCATACTCCCTTGTGACAGGATTCCGGTCAGGTAAAAGAGGTATCGATACAGCAAAAGCATCACCTTTATTCTCATCAGCTTTCTTCACAGCCATCTGAAACCTGATCGAATCCCGTTTTGGTTTGCAATCTTCACCATATCCCGGGCTGTTTACTTCCATTTCAGCAAACAGGGTTTTTGCCTTTTTTCCGGGGAAAGTGAACTTGTGCCATGTATCCTGTTTATGATCCGATAGAATAGTAAGTCCGTCTGCATTGATTAAAAAACTGCCTTGCCCTTTATCACCTTCTACTATTCGTGCGATACCTCCAGCTTTGAACCTGTCCCCGGTGCGCACAAATCTTGGCAGTGACGGCTGCACAATAACAGGCAGTCTGAGAGAAACATGTGATTTCTGCATACCGAACTTTTTAACACCTGATATTGCAACCGCTCTGATGGCAAAACGGGTCAGGTTTTCCGGGAGCGGAATTGGTACTGTTTTTTTTCCGCTTTTATTGATTTTCAGTGACGGATTATAATAGGGGACTGTTTTAAAATTTTTTCGCACAGTGATCTGTACAGGCATCTCATCAAGAAGTTCCTCCAGACCTTCTCCACCACCGGGAGATTCGAAATTGCAGATCATGCCGCGGGCCATGTTTCGTGAGTCGCGCATGAGGATACAGGACGAAACCGATGGCAAAAAAGACTGAACCGGATCGAGATCCATCTCCTGCCCCAGGCTGAGTACTGCTTCATCAACAAGCCACAGGGTAACTTCTCCCTCAACCGGTTTACCTTTCCAGTCTGAGAGTGAAACAGCAATTTTCATTGTATCTCCTGGAGTAAACACCTTTTCGTGTTTCAAAGAGATATTGACTCTGTTTGCTGATGGCCTGACCGTCAGCCATGTAGTATTGGCATCTGTTTTTGGTTTGCCAACATCAACGAAATAACCTTCGGGCATTTTAATCGCCTGGCTTACGCGTGGTCGCATCAGAAGAAAAGAAACGGGAATGCGGTTTACCATCTCTTCCGTAATATTCAGAGTAAACGCAGCCTGACCATCTTTGACTGTAATCCACTCATACCCCGGGCTTCCATCGGGCATCTCTACAACCGCAAGAGCCAAAGCGTTCTGGTACGGACTCTGCAGCATTATTTCAGCTCTGTCACCGGGAACATAGGAATCCTTGTCTGTGACAGTTTTAAAAATTTTCTGCTCCGATTTTTTCCATACAACCGATTTATCACCGCCAATAAATAAATCAACCTGAAGAGTCTGTATCCGTCCCTGTTTATCTTTGCTGTTAAGATCAATTATATAGACTCCGGGGTCACAGTCTTTTAACGTGATATTTACAGGTACGGAATCTGTAATTATTTCACGCTGCTCAATATCAGTAATATTTTCTTCAGTAATGTATTTGGGCTCGCTTTTCGCGAAATCGGTTTCCTGAAGATAATGGTGCCATGTCTTTTTCTTCAAAGTTACGGTGACTTTCTGCCCCGATAAAGCCTTTTCATTAATGTCAACAGCAGCCAAAGATGCCTTGATAGTTGAAT
>Ga0079223_10001467_pt1 | contig 13993 bp, 5 predicted proteins | sample Stecom2011_FD_75072 | JGI IMG/M metagenome (GOLD analysis project Ga0079223, IMG submission 75072) | Agricultural soil microbial communities from Utah to study Nitrogen management - Steer compost 2011 | ecosystem: Environmental > Terrestrial > Soil > Agricultural land | place: USA: Utah... | reverse complement strand
GATTCATTGTCCTGACGTCCCAGCATCATATATCTGCCATTCACTTTTCTTGGAAACAGAGCCATACCTTTATTTTTAACAGCAGGACCACTCAGGGTAGAAATCCTAAACTTTTTGAAGTCGTCTGTCTCCAGCATCTCAGGCATGATTTTTCTTCCATCATACGCGGTAAAAGTTGCATAATATGTTGTACTTCCATCGTCGCGCGTAAATCTCACAAAACGAGCATCTTCAAGGCCATTGCTTTGCGTTGGCGAAGCAGGATAAATTGCCCGCTCTGTAATGCCATCAGTATCAAATTGCAGAGTAAAATTAGAAAGAGCAAGCTTTCTGATTTTATTTGTAGAATTAATCAATTCAGCCTTATTATTATCACTAAATTGATTAATCAGCCTGTTGATTTCATTATCCAAATCACTAAAAGTAAACCGATCAGATAAATTTTCAAACAGTGAAATGTTGAAATTATCTGTAAGATTCAGCTCAACCGCCTTTTGTTTGATAATTTCTTTATAATAAAAATGATCTCTGCGTTCAGGCTCATAAATTACAGGAGAATTCTCACCTACAGATATTTCAAAATCCTTGCTGATCTCACCCTCCATAAAAGTAATTGAGGATATATGGCCCTCACCAATAGCTCTAAGGCTAATAATAAATCTTGTAACACCTTCTTTATCCTGTACCGGATGTGGAACAATTGAAGGATTGAAAAGTGCAGTCGACTCCAAAGCATATTGCTGAGTAAAATAGGCACCTATAAATTGTTTATCCAGTTCGGTAAGTTCAATATTCGCAGGAATACGATGCTTGATGTTTTCGAAATGTCGTAAAAATATCTTCTTAGATGTTTCATCAGGCATATCCAGACGTTCGTGCAGACTATCTACTATTATTTTACGCTTGCTGACAGGTGTTGAAAATATACGATAAAGTAAATGTTCAACCTGAGAGTCGCTTCCCGGCACAAAAGGGCGTACTAGTGTGCGACTCGACGAGGGAAGTATTTTTATCGGATGTTTCTTCATGTTAATTACAAGTTTATTTTTTTAGTTTCACGTAAGTACAGAGAGATATTTTGAAGTGACATCAGCCATGAAATGGTTGATTCAGCACCTTCATTCATGTTTATTCCGTTTGCCATTACCCCGTCATGACTACCCCCTGTTGAAAAATCATAAACAGGTACGTTGATGTCATTATCACCGGTGAACCAGGCCAATGCTTTCAAAGCGTAGCTTCCATATTTATCATCACCGGTATAGGATTCCGCTTGCAAACAAGCATCGATCATACCGTTTGCTTCAAGAGGTTGCTGATCAAACTGAGCTTTATTTTCAGGCGTCAGCCAACCATTATTGCCGATAGGAGAAAAGATGTTACCCCTAAACTGCTTTTCTATCAGCCAATCCAGAATCTTCAATCCCCTCAGGGCCATTTTTTCATCTTTTAGATACCATCCTGAAAAAATCATTGCCTGAGGTACTCTACTATTGCCATAACTTACTTTCTCATCATGCCATAGCCACTCATTGTCAATAGTTTTATCAAAAGTTGAAAATAACTGTTCCGCTTTCTTTTTAAGCAACTCTATTACCTCATTTTCGCCATGTACTAAAGAGTGATGAGTAAGCCCGAGAATCGAATAAGCAAGAGAACGAGGATGATAAATATCCTCCACAGCTTTTAGTCCCATTTTAAACAGACTATCGGAGTGATGATAAAAACCTGTAACTTTTGTATTAGCCGCCACATACCCCAAAGCCCAAATAGCCCTGCCGTTACTGTCATCAGTACCCGCTTCATCCAGCCATTCTCTTGAATAACTCATGAAATTCCTGAACTTACCCTTATCAGCATTATATGCATAGTCAAGGTAAGAGAGATAAATGCTGGTAAGTCTGTTCAACTCATCAACATTCTGAACATCATTTTCAAGCATAACCGTCAGCAAAAGTGCACGAGCATTATCATCTGTACAATAACCATGCGAACGGTTTGGGATACTATATCTTGCATGTTGCAGAATCCCCGTATTATCAGTCATTAGCTGCAAATGATTAAGTTTAAGCGGAGGGTAGGTAAATTTCAATTCACTCTCGTCAGCCAGCTCATATTCCGTTTTCACAACCCCCTCCTCACTGACCATCTTGCTCGACAGGTCATAGTACTGTTTACCAACATTTGGCCAATAACACTCTTTTGCAAGCGCAAGAGCATTCTGAGCTATTGTTTCTCTTTTACTGTCATTTTCCAGTAACTCATTTATTCTATCAGCAAGCTGAACAGAATCTTTAAAGTCAAACAATACACCCCTGTTGTCAGCAAGCATTTCAGTTGCATACCAGAAAGGAGTTGAAATAATTGGTTTTGCTGCCCCCATAGTATATATGAGAGTTCCCGATGAAATCTGTTTCTCGCCAAGATATGGTATCACGTAAATATCACACATTTTAAGATAGCTGAAAAGCTCCTCGTTACTCACAAACCTGTTGACAAAGAGTACATTCTTTTCAAGCCCATGTTTCTTTACAAGTCTGATCAGCGAGTGTCTATAATCTTCACCCTCATGTTTTAATACATGCGGGTGTGTAGCTCCCAGCACTATATACACAGTATCCGGATGCTTTTTTATAACCTCAGGCAGGGCATTTATCACAACTTCGATAGATTTATTTTTAGACAATAAACCAAAAGTCAGGATAACCTTTTTATTCTCAACCCCCAGTTTTTTCTTCAAACCGATAACATCCAGATTTTCTATTTCATGTACACCATGATGAATATGCACAGTTTTAGATTTAGGGATACTATATACATCATTCAGCAAATCCAGTCCTTTTGCCGAGATGCTGACAATCTTTCGCGAAAGTCTTCCCAGCTCACTCACCACTTTCCTCTGGTTTTCCGACGGATCATCAAGAATAGTATGCATAGTAGTTATAACAGGCATACGCAACCTCTTAAGCAGCTGGATTATATGTTTACCATCCTTACCGCCAAATATACCGAATTCATGTTGCAGAATTACAGCGTCAAATTTATTAGTATGCAAGAACTCTGCCGCGTTGATATACGAGCTGATATCGTTCTGTTCAATCTCAAAAGCAACATCCGAGGGGTAATTGTAATTGTTCAGTCCATCGTTAATAGCCAACACGGCAGTTTGTACTCCATTAGCCTTCATACCTTCATTCAGGTCGTGTGTAAAAGTGGCAATGCCACACTTTCGGGGAGGGTAATTCCCAATTAATGCAATTTTATTCATCGCGTATATTTATTTTATAGTTTATATTATTAAAATCGAATCTTGACATAAAAAAATCCCGAAAATTCTGACGGGATTGCAATCCTTAATTGAGCTCATAATATAGTGAAAAAATGCCATAAAAGCAAATCTAAATCTACCTGTTCTTTTATTAGGCGATTACATCGTCCTTATTTCAATTTACTTTAGTTTGTATTTATTGTAAACTTATTGAAGGACTGGACAGGATAAACTCAACACTTAATCCAAAGATTACTTATAGATCACTTATACATAGCTTATCTATATATAAGCTATATATAAGCAATCTTTGTGTGAAGTATGCAAGATTCACTTTGAGTTTATCATCATTCAGCTAAAGAAAATTTAGAGTTCCTAAAAAACGATTACATTTATATTACTATCTATATCTTCAAAAATTTTATCTATCTTTGTATCCTAATATCATACAGTATATAATTAAATTAACAATGCACGCACTATGCAGAGATTAAGACTGGTGCGGTTAATCCTTGAAAACGGGATTGTCTTTCAGGGTAAATCGTTCGGGGCCGAAAGGCCGGCATCGGGAGAGGTGGTTTTCAGTACAGCAATGGTAGGTTATCCCGAAAGCTTGACAGACCCCTCCTACAAAGGACAAATTTTATCACTTACATATCCAATAATCGGAAATTACGGAGTTCCTGCCAAAAGCGAAACAGACGGAATTTCCGATTTTTTTGAGTCTGATCGTATCCATGCATCAGGATTGATTGTGCAGGACTATTCAGATGACTATTCTCACTGGAGCGGCACTGAAAGCCTCGGAGAGTGGCTGAAAAGAGAGAATATCCCCGGTATCTGCGGAATAGACACTCGTAAGCTCACAAAGATTCTCAGAGAAGAGGGTTCGCTGCTTGGTAAAATTGTTTTTGAAGAAGATCATGAGACAGATGAGAATTCTGTTTTCAGTGCGGCAGACTATAATGATGATAGTACCGATTTTTATAATCCCGAAAATGATAATCTTGTTGCAGAAGTAAGCTGTAAAGAGATCATTGAATATGGCAAAGGAGATAAAAAAGTGGTTCTTATTGATTGTGGAACTAAACTTAATATAGTGCGTGAGCTTATTAAACATGGAGTCAGCGTGATTCGCGTGCCATGGGATTATGACTTCAACACGCTTGATTTTAATGGAGTGGTAATATCAAACGGTCCGGGCAATCCGAATCATTGTGTTGCAACAATCGGGAATATCCGCAAAGCTTTGAATAACGAAAAACCGATATTCGGAATTTGCATGGGCAATCAGTTGCTGGCTAAAGCTGCAGGAGCTATAATATATAAGCTGAGATATGGTCACAGAAGTCACAATCAGCCGGTTAGAAGGATAGGGAGCAACCAGTGTTTCATAACTTCTCAGAATCATGGATATGCAGTGGATGAATCGTGTTTAAGCAGTGACTGGGAACCTTGGTTTGTGAATATGAACGACGGTACAAATGAGGGTATAAGGCATAAAACCAAACCTTTTTACTCGGTTCAGTTTCACCCTGAAGCTAAGGGAGGTCCGAATGATACCAGGTTTTTCTTTGACGAGTTTGTAAAGTTGATAGTTAATCACTAACAGAATATTTAAGTGAATTAATTATTAATGATAATATTTGAATTTTGACTAAAGAGATGTAATCAATTAAGAGAAATAAAGGATGACAAATCGAATATTAGAGAATATTAAAAAGGTGCTGGTACTTGGGTCAGGAGCCCTTAAAATTGGTGAAGCAGGAGAGTTTGATTACTCAGGTTCCCAGGCACTTAAAGCACTTAGCGAAGAGGGTGTTGAGACTGTCCTTATCAATCCGAATATTGCAACGGTGCAGACCTCGGAAGGTGTTGCCGATAAAATATACTTTTTGCCTGTTACACCCTATTTCGTGGAGAAAGTGATAAAAAGAGAGCAGCCTGACGGTGTTCTACTTGCATTTGGGGGGCAGACAGCACTAAATTGTGGTGTGCAGCTTTACAAGTCGGGTGTTTTCGAAAAATATGGTGTAGAGGTTCTGGGTACTCCCGTACAGGCAATAATGGATACGGAAGACCGTGATCTGTTTGTCAAAAAACTTAATCAGATTGAAGTTAAAACGATTCAGAGTTACGCGGTATCTTCTGTAAATGAGGCACTTGAATCGGCAGAAAAACTTGGTTATCCTGTTATCGTAAGAGCAGCTTATGCACTTGGAGGTCTGGGTTCAGGCTTTTGCAAAGATGCTAAAGAACTCAGAGAGCTGTCTGTGAAGGCATTAAATTACTCTGATCAACTGCTAATCGAGAAGTCGCTTAAAGGCTGGAAAGAGATTGAATATGAGGTTGTTCATGATAGATACGACAACTGTATAACGGTGTGTAATATGGAGAATTTTGATCCGTTGGGTATACACACCGGCGAAAGTATTGTCGTTGCACCTTCTCAAACACTCACCAACTCAGAATATCACAAGCTTCGCGAACTGGCTATCAAGATAGTTCGCCATATAGGAATAGTTGGTGAATGTAATGTTCAATACGCACTTGATCCGGAATCTGAAGATTACAGGGTGATTGAGGTGAATGCGCGGCTTAGTCGCTCTTCTGCCCTGGCATCAAAGGCAACAGGTTATCCTTTGGCTTTTGTGGCAGCTAAACTGGGACTTGGATACGGACTATTTGACCTTAAAAATTCTGTTACCAAAACCACCAGTGCCTTCTTTGAGCCTGCACTTGATTATATTGTTGTGAAAATTCCCCGCTGGGATTTGGGGAAATTCAGCGGTGTATCTAAAGAGATAGGTTCAAGCATGAAGTCGGTTGGCGAGATAATGTCAATCGGCAGAACTTTTGAGGAGGCTATTCAGAAAGGGCTGCGGATGATTGGTTTGGGTATGCACGGCTTTGTGGAAAATAAGGAGCTGATAATTCCTGATATTGATAAAGCATTGAGGGAACCGACAGACCAGCGTATATTTGTGATTAGCAAGGCTTTCCGGCAAGGTTATACTGTTGATGAGATTCATGAGCTTACAAAAATTGACCGATGGTTTTTAAGTAAACTTCGCAATATTGTTGATACTGCAGAGAAATTGGAAGATATTCGCATTTCTCGGTTTTATTTGCAATTAAGCGGCAACAATGACTATTACACTGATTTTGAAGAACATATTGAAATTTTAGAGCTTCTGGTGCATGCCAAAAAACAAGGTTTTTCAGATTTTCAGATTGCAAGAGCAGTGTACAAAGATTACACCAATGATTTTCATACTCGGCAAATAAGATCATATAGGAAAGCACATGGTATACTTCCTTTTGTTAAGCAGATAGATACACTGGCAGCGGAGTTTCCCGCTCAGACAAACTACCTGTACCTTACATACAACGCATCAGAGAGTGATGTAAAATATTTTGGTGATCACCGATCAGTGATCGTACTGGGGTCAGGGGCTTACAGAATAGGATCGTCGGTTGAATTCGACTGGTGCTCGGTTAACGCCCTGAACACCGTTCGCAAAGAAGGTTACCGCTCTGTAATGATCAATTATAATCCGGAGACAGTATCAACGGATTATGATATGTGCGACAGGCTCTATTTTGATGAGCTGTCTTACGAAAGGGTTATGGATATTATTGATTTGGAAAACCCACATGGTGTGATTGTTTCTGTTGGAGGACAGATACCTAATAATCTGGCGGTCAGACTTGATAATGCAGGGGTGAATATCCTGGGTACTTCAGCAAAAAGTATTGATAATGCAGAGGATAGGCATAAATTCTCCTCTATGCTTGACAGGCTTGAGATTGATCAGCCGAGATGGAAGGAGCTTACAACGCTGGATGATATTCATAAATTCGTGGATGAGGTTGGCTTTCCTCTGCTGGTTAGACCTTCTTATGTTTTATCAGGTGCAGCAATGAATGTTTGCTCAAATAAACCTGAGCTGGAACGCTTCTTGACACTGGCAACTGAGGTATCGAGTATATACCCTGTTGTGGTTTCAGAATTTATTGAAGATTCCAAGGAAATTGAGATGGATGCTGTGGCACAAAACGGAGAGCTGGTGGCTTATGCAATATCTGAGCATGTGGAGTTTGCAGGAGTTCATTCAGGTGATGCCACAATCTTGTTTCCCGCTCAGAAAATATATGTGCAGACCGTCAGGAGGATAAAGCAGATAACGCGGCAAATTGCAAAAGCACTTAATATATCAGGACCATTCAACATTCAGTTTCTTGCGAAGGATAATTATATTAAAGTTATCGAGTGTAATCTAAGAGCATCAAGATCATTTCCTTTTGTATCCAAAGTGTTGAAAATAAACTTAATAGAGCTGGCTACTAAAGTGATGCTTGGTATTAAGGTTGAGAAGCCGGAGAAATCGGCTTTTGAACTTGATTATGTAGGAATAAAAGCGCCTCAGTTCTCGTTTACACGATTGCAGAAGGCCGACCCGGTTCTTGGTGTTGATATGGCATCAACCGGTGAAGTGGGGGCTATCGGCAGTCATTTTGATGATGCACTGCTCACATCAATGCTTGCAGTGGGATATCGTATTCCTCAAAAAAATATAATGATTTCTTCGGGTGGGACAAAGTCTAAGGTAGCTCTGCTTGAAGCTTGCCGTTTACTTAGGGATAAAGGGTACAATCTTTTTGCAACAGGAGGAACAAAAAAGTTTTTGGAAGAAAATGGAGTTGAGAGTACCTTTGTAGCTTGGCCGGATTATGAAAATGCGGAACTGAAAGTTAATGAAATGATAGCCGAAAAGAGATTCGACCTGATCATTAATATTCCGAAGAATCTGACTGAAAGGGAGCTCACAAACGGTTACATGATTCGCCGAGGTGCCATAGACTATAATATACCGCTTATCACAAATGCAAGACTGGCAGGTGCTTTCATTAAAGCTTTCTGCAGAATTACGCAGGATGATATTAAGATTAAACATTGGGAAGAATATAATTGATAAATATAATATAAATGGATCAATCTATTAAAAAAGTAATTTTACTGGGTTCCGGTGCCCTGAAAATCGGACAAGCGGGGGAATTTGACTATTCGGGTTCACAAGCTCTGAAAGCTATGCGTGAAGAGGGTATAGAAACAGTACTGATCAACCCGAATATAGCTACTATCCAGACATCTGAAGGGGTGGCCGACAAGGTGTATTTCCTGCCAATCACTCCTTATTTCGTTGAGAAAGTGATTCAGAAAGAGAAACCTGACGGGATTCTTCTGGCTTTTGGGGGACAGACGGCATTGAACTGCGGTACTGAGCTTTACCAAAGCGGTACGCTTGAAAAATATAATGTAAAGGTACTGGGAACTTCGGTTGATGCGATAATGATTACGGAGGATCGTGATCTTTTTGTAAAGAAACTTGACGAGATTGATGCAAAAACTCCTCAATCAAGGGCTGTAGAGTCGCTTGAAGAAGCGCTTGAGGCTGCTAACGAAATTGGCTTTCCAATAATGCTGCGTTCTGCTTATGCGCTTGGGGGACAGGGTTCAGGTATCTGCGAAAATGAGAAAGAATTCACAGAACTTTGTAAAAGTGCACTCTCATTCTCAAATCAGATATTGATTGAAGAGAGTCTGAAAGGATGGAAAGAGATTGAGTTTGAGGTAATAAGGGATAAAAACGACCACTGCTTTACTGTTGTTCCAATGGAGAATTTTGATCCTCTTGGTATTCATACTGGTGAAAGTATTGTTGTTGCACCGATTATTACTCTCCGTCAGGATCAGATTGAACTACTTGAAGATGTAGCCAGAAGGGTAGTTCGCCATATTGGAATAGTTGGTGAATGTAATATTCAATATGCTTTTAATGCGGAAACAAATGATTACAGAATTATTGAGATAAATGCACGACTAAGTCGCTCTTCCGCTCTGGCATCCAAAGCTTCAGGTTATCCCCTGGCATTTGTTGCTACAAAGTTAGCTTTAGGTTATACATTAGACCAGATAGGTGAAATGGGTACGCCTAACTCTGCCTACACAGCACCTAAGGTGGATTATATGATTGTTAAGATTCCTCGCTGGGATTTAAATAAATTCTACGGAGTGAGTCACGAGATCGGGTCATCAATGAAATCCGTGGGTGAGGTGATGTCAATTGGGCAGTCGTTTGAAGAGGTCATCCAGAAAGGTTTGCGAATGATCGGGCAGGGGATGCACGGTTTTGTGGGCAACAGAGAAATCACTTTCGATGATGTTGAAGAATCGCTTTCAAAACCTACCGACCTGCGTATTTTTGCAATTGCTGATGCATTTGAAAAAGGATATAGTGTAGAGAAGATTGAAGAGCTCACTAAAATTGATCCGTGGTTTCTTGGGAAGCTGGAGAATATTTACAATTATTCAAAAGTAATTTCTTCATATAATAAAATTGAAGATCTTCCCGAAGATGTACTTCGTGAAGCTAAGCGACTTGGTTTCTCCGATTTTCAGATTGCCAGATTCATTGAGGAACCTGAAGGAAATATGGAGACAGAGCAGATAAGGGTTCGCAATCATAGGAAAAGTCTGCAAATCACTCCTGTAATCCGCAGAATTTATACAGTTGCCTCTGAACATCCAGATAAGACCAACTATCTCTATTTCACTTATGGTGATGTAAAACCACACACTCCATACAAAGAAGATGGGAAAGAAGCTGTAATTGTGCTTGGGTCAGGCGCTTATCGAATTGGATCATCTGTTGAGTTTGACTGGTGTTCTGTTAACGCTGTACAAACAGCGCGTGAGCTTGGTTATGACTCAGTTATGATCAATTACAATCCGGAGACTGTTTCCACTGATTATGATATGTGTGACAGGCTCTATTTTGATGAGCTTACATTTGAGCGTGTGCTTGATGTGATTGATGTAGAAAATCCTAAAGGAGTTATTCTTTCTGTAGGCGGACAAATTCCTAACAACCTTGCGATGAAACTTCATCGTCAGGATGTTCCTATACTTGGTACACAGCCTACATCAATTGACAGAGCAGAAAACAGACATAAATTCTCGGGAATGCTTGATGATCTTGGAATTGATCAGCCGAGATGGAAAGAGGCGAGTAGTGTAGAAGAAATTGATGCGTTTATAGATGAGGTTGGTTTTCCTTTACTTATAAGACCTTCTTATGTACTTTCAGGAGCAGCAATGAATGTTTGCTATGACAGAGATCAGATGCATACTTTCTTGAAAATGGCAGTGAATGTCTCCAAAGAATATCCTGTAGTGATTTCTAGTTTCATGCAGAATGCAAAAGAGATTGAGTTTGATGCAGTTGCAAAAGAGGGTGAGGTAGTTGAATATGCTATTTCAGAGCATGTTGAGTTTGCAGGTGTTCACTCAGGTGACGCCACACTGGTTTTCCCCGCGCAAAAGATCTATTTCGAGACAATGCGAAGGGTAAAAAAGATCTCAAAACAGATTGCAAAGGAACTTAACATAAGCGGACCCTTTAATATTCAGTATCTGGCAAAGAACAACGACATCAAGGTTATCGAGTGTAACCTAAGGGCAAGTCGCTCGTTCCCATTCGTTTCCAAAGTGTTAAAGCAAAACTTTATAGATACGGCAACACGCATTATGCTGGATGCACCTTATAGTAAACCGGACAGTTCAGTTTTTGATCTGGAATATATAGGTGTGAAAGCATCACAATTCTCATTCTCCAGATTACAGAATGCAGACCCCGTGCTGGGAGTTGATATGTCGTCAACAGGTGAAGTAGGTTGTATAGGTGATGATTTTTCTGAAGCTATACTTAAATCGATGCTCTCTGTTGGATATAAAATCCCTAAAAAAGCAATACTGATATCTTCGGGAGAGATGAAATCGAAGGTTGACCTACTTGATGCTTGTAAGCTATTGGGAGAAAGGAATTATGAACTTTATGCAAGTCATGGCACCCAGAAATTTCTGGTTGATAATGGTATTAAGGCAACCGAAGTTGATTGGCCTGATGAGGATGGTGAAAATAATATCCTGACTATGATAGCTGATAAAAAGTTTGATCTTATAATCAATATCCCTAAGGATGTTACTCGCAGAGAACTAACTAACGGATATAATATACGTCGTGGAGCAATAGACTATAATATTCCGTTAATTACTAATGCGAGGCTGGCAAGTGCTTTTATTACAGCTTTCTGTACATTAGATCTTGATGATGTTCATATAAAAAGTTGGGACGAATATTGATTAAACAGGGATAATTTTTCTTCTGTAATTACCTACTTCTGGTATTTAAAGCGTCTTATGCTTCTCTTGGGAGTTTTATCAAACTCCTCTTCCTGAATGCGAAATGAAGCAATGCGACTATAAATAGGTAGAGTGGAATTCACGTCATTAATTATATTAGTGAATAGTGAGTTCCACTTTTCTTCATCTATTTCTTCTGCTTTAAGAACATCTTTATCAGGAACTATAAGGGCGATAATCTTTTTGTTTTCACCTATTACAAGAACTTCTTCGATATAATTTGAGCTACTTAGTTTTTCCTCTATCTCCTCAGGGTAAATATTCTGTCCGGAAGGTCCTAATAATAGATTTTTGTTTCTTCCTTTAATAAAAATGAAGTTATCCTTATCTATTGTGCCAAGATCTCCAGTTTTAAGCCACCCGTCATCTGTGAATGTATCTTTGGTTGCTTCTTCATTCTTATAATAGCCGAGCATCAGATTGCTTCCTTTAGTAAGTATTTCTCCTACGACATTTTCCTGATTTCTCGAATCAATTTTTACCTGCATCCTGTCGACAACCTTCCCTGAAGAGCGTTTTTTATATTCCTTCCAGTAAGCATAAGAAATGAGTGGACCACACTCAGTCATACCGTAACCTACTGTGAACGGAAATTTTATCTTCTTGAGGAAGTTTTCTACATCTTTGTTTAAAGCAGCACCACCAATAACCACTTCATCAAGATTTCCACCAAAGAATTCAATCATCGATTTGCGCACTTTAGAATATACAACAGAATTTAGCAAAGGAATTTTAATTAAAGTTGCAGCTGAACCCTTTTTTATTTTAGGGAATACAACCTTTGTAACAATTTTTTCCAGAATCAGTGGAACAGCAAGTACAAGTTTAGGTTTGGTCTTAGCAAAAGCATCCTTAAGAATTTGTGGAGAAGGAGTCTTGCCAAGAAAGTGAATATGGCAACCGAGAGAAATGGAATTCAGAATCTCAAATGCTAAGCCGTAAGTATGTGCCATTGGAAGCATACAAACAATATTATCACCTGCTTTTATAAAATTCACATTCTCGTTGGCATATTTAGTGTTTGACCAGAGGCTTCGGTAGGGTAGCATAACACCTTTAGGGCTGCTGGTAGTTCCTGAAGTATAATTTATGATTGCCAGCTCTTCAGGCTTATCAGTTCTGAAATTTATATCATTTACAAAAAAACCCTTCTTGTATTTTTTCTCGAAGTAAGCAGGTGCTTCAGACATAAACTCTTTTAACTCATCAGAGTTTGATTTTAGGAGAGTGAATTTGTCTAATGAAAAAACAGTTTCAGTTTTAGGGATAGCAGTTTCATCAATACCGGACCAAATGGCTTCATCAACGAAGAACATTTTCGAATCGGAGTGATCTACAATAAACTGAACGCTACCTTTGTCAAATTCATTTAATATATTTACAGAAACAGCTCCATAAGAGAGTGTAGCGAAGAAAACGATTGCCCAGTTTGAGCTATTTCTTCCACATAATGAAATTTTATCTCCACGCTGTACACCGGCAACCTTAAAAATATCATGTAGTTGATCAATTTCGCGAGCAAAGTCTCTGTAGTAAAGTGTTTTTCCCTCGTAATCTGTCATTGAAGGCAGATCCCAATGATTTCTGATACTCTGCTCAATTATGCTTAAAAAACTGTTTTGAATCATTATTTTATTTCTTATGTTAAATTTCCAGACCTAAAGTTACACATTAAATAAAAACAAGCAAGAGTTTTTATTTTTTATTTACTAACGCACTACGTTTTTGTAAAAATAGTTATTTACACACATAATTAATAATTTGCATTATTATTAGTTGTAAATTGGCTTTTTTTATACTTAAAATTTCGTATTCAAATTATTTTATCTTACTTTTACAAATAGTTTTTCTAAATCTGTAGGAAAGTATAAGTTTTGTAAGAAATATTTGTAATGTAGTCCCATAACTATGAATTATTGATTAATCTGCCTTTTATCTTACCTAAAGATAATCGAGAATAGGTTAAAATAATATAAACATGAAATAATAAAGAAAACACTTATGTCATCAATTTCAAGAAGAAAGTTTTTAGAAACCGGTGCACTTGCGGCAGCCGGGTTGACCATTGTACCCTCATCGGTACTTGGAAAGAGTATGGGCTATAAAGCTCCAAGTGATAAGCTCAACATTGCTGCTGTTGGTATTGGAGGTATGGGTAACTCAAACCTCAATAGTCTGCAGAGCGAGAATATTGTTGGTCTTTGTGATGTAGACTGGAAATACAGCCAGCGTGTGTTTGAAAAATATCCTAATGCTAAAAAGTATTACGATTACAGACGCATGTATGATGAGCTTGGCAAAACTATCGACGGAGTTGTAGTAGCAACTTCAGACCATACTCACGCTATTATTACAGCTGATGCTATGACTATGGGTAAACACGTTTATGTGCAAAAACCTCTGACACACAGTGTTTACGAATCACGTCTTTTAACAAGGCTGGCTAAGAAATATAAAGT
>Ga0079223_10001466_pt1 | contig 13994 bp, 16 predicted proteins | sample Stecom2011_FD_75072 | JGI IMG/M metagenome (GOLD analysis project Ga0079223, IMG submission 75072) | Agricultural soil microbial communities from Utah to study Nitrogen management - Steer compost 2011 | ecosystem: Environmental > Terrestrial > Soil > Agricultural land | place: USA: Utah... | reverse complement strand
CTATGCCATAAATACGTTCTGCATCACTTAGTCTACCAACCTCATAAGCAAGCAGCTCCACTTCATTGGGATTCTCAAATTCCATTTCTGGATTTATTAAATACTCCTTGTAGCGTGATTCTAATTTGTCTTGATATTCAGGACTAGTTTCTACAATTAACACAGTAGGCTTAAAAGCTGCAATTTTCTTTGCAATTTCATGTATCTGTCGAATATTCTCTTTGTCATACTCATCAAACTCAGTTTTGTTTGCATCTGGTGTATATCCCATGTGAAAAGTGCCAAGGTTTAAAACGGGAATAGCATCATCAAATTTGGTTTGGAATTTAGATTCTTGTCCGTAAGCGATAAATGCCGATAAGAGAAGTGCGAGGAATAGCAATATTTTGTTCATGTTTCTAATAGATTTGTTATTGTGCGACTTTTCAACAAGGGTCAGTCTTACTATGGAAAAACCTTTGTATTCATAAATTTAAATAAAAGCGGCAGCTATTTATAGGAATATAAAAAAGCATATTTATTTAATTGCAGATTCGTTATTTATAATACGGTTAAAAAAATCTGCAGATATCTACGAAGTCAGTCGGAAATAAAAACATATAAACGTGAAAAAACTCCGCAAATCAGGTAGATTAACTTAGAATAAAAGCAACTATTTATTATTGGTAATTCTAATATAAATATGCACTATAAGTATCAGTATCAGGCTTTATAATTTTATAGTTGCTTACAGACAATCAATTTTATTCACTCCTCCCACTTGATAGTCTCCATAATATGTCGAATATCTTGTTGTAGATAGATTACTGCAGGATATATGGAGTCGTAATTAGGTTTGGCATTAAAATATAAGGAACCCACTACTAAGTGGTTTAGGCTATCGGTTACATAGAATTGCGACTGGCTTGCTGCTTCCCCTTCAAGTGCATAGAACATACCGAAGACTCTACTATCCTCATCTACACGCATTTGCTCTATAATAGATTGGGCTTTTATGGCGTGATCGTAAGTTAGTTTTTGTGCATCGCGAAGCAAAGAATCTATATTATTATTAACCGGATGATAGGTAAGATGTATGGTAGCATTCATACCTGGATAGTTAATGTTAGTCCAGCAATTGTCTCTACGCGCAATGCTAGTATTGGCATTCACTTCAAAATGGTAGGGACAGCCTTCTAGTGATTCTTTTAGGTAGGTGGCTTCTGGATACTCCAACCGCAGTTTGGCAGCTGGTTTAGTAACCAGGTCTTTCTTACAAGCCATGACACCAAATAACAAAAGTAAGGCTATAATAAATCGCTTCATACGTCTAGGCTTGTTCTATGGTCAATTTCACTTGCTTAATTCTTCTGTTCTCAAATGCTTCAATGGTAAACACATAATTATGGAACACAATTTTGTCATTTTTTTTCGGAAAACCTTTATAAATCTCCAATAAAAACCCGGCTAATGTTTCCGATTCTCCCTTAGCTCGTTCAAACAATTCAATCTCTTCATCGTCCTGCTCTATAATCTCATAAAAATCTTTGAGGGTTGTTTTTCCTTCAAAAACATAGGTAAACTCGCCCAGTTTAGAGAACATAATATCGTCTTCATCGAACTCATCGCTTATCTCTCCAACGATTTGTTCGATTACATCTTCCATGGTAATCAAGCCACTGGTACCTCCGTACTCATCCACCACAACAGCAAGGTGTATTTTTTTTCGTTTAAAATCGTTTAGTAAGTCGTCTAGCTTTTTGTTTTCTGGGACAAAATAGGTTTTTCTAATCAAAGCCTGCCAATCTAGCGTTTCCGAGTCGATATAAGGAATTAAATCCTTCACATAAAGCACACCCGAAATAGTATCTATATTATCTTTATAAACAGGGATTCTTGAGTATCCCATTTCTACAATCTGGTCTAGCACCTCGGCGTATGGTAAATTCTGATCTACTGCAAATACTTCCATTCGTGGACGCATAACTTGTTTTGCATCGATATTTCCGAAAGTAACAATTCCTTGTAATAACTTTTGTTCTTCGTGTGAGGTATCCTCCTCAGAAGTAAGTTCTAATGCATGAGATAATCGATCTACACTAAGACCACTTGTTTGGTTTCCTAACTTACGATGGAAATAAGTGGTGAAAATCTGCATAGGAATACTTAGCCATGCAAAAAGAGAGTTTAGAAAACTAATTGGATACGTCATAAGCAGCGAGAAAGAAAGCTTATTTCTGCTGGCATAAACCTTTGGCAAAATCTCTCCAAACAATAATAATAAGAAGGTTACTAAACCAACATCGATTATAAACCTCAAGTCTATTCCTAAAACGTTCAAGTTCATACCTTCGTACAAAACACTCGAAATAGCTGCAAATAGTAGAACAATAGCAATGTTACTAAATTATTTACGATTAATATCGTAGCTAATAATTTTTGCGGTTGCTTTAAAAGATGTTTTAATGTACGGATTTTTCGATGGGATGGGTGGTCTTCTTCCACATCCAAATCGGTTTTTGTCAATGAAAACAGTGCCACTTCAGCTCCAGATATCAATGCCGAACATGCTAACAATACCAGCAACGAAGCTAGAGATATTAAAATCCTAGGCTCTATAACTGCCATTAGGAATAACCTGGGGGGTTCTAAATCCAAAGTAAATCAGTGTTTATTCTATAAATTAAAATGGTAGGTCGTCCTCTTCATTTTCATTGGCATCCATCGGCGTCGTGGTTGCACTCTGCGATGTTGGGCTGGCAGATTCACTAGTCTGTTCTGGGTTTGCCTCCATTCCTCTTCCGCTATCGCTTTTAGAAGTAAGAAATTTAAACTCACTACACTGTACTTCTGTAGTATAGCGATCCACTCCTTTATCATCGGTCCACTTGCGTGTTTTTAATCTTCCTTCAATGTAAACCATATCACCTTTCTTTAGGTACTTCTCACATATCTCGGCTGCTTTATTTCGTACAATTATGTTGTGCCACTCCGTATTGCTTACTCGCTCATTTGTAGCGCGATTGGTGTAGGTTTCATTGGTCGCCAACGGGAATCTCCCTATACACCCGCCCCCTTCAAAATAATGCGTCTTTACATCATCACCAGTACGTCCAATCAACATTACTTTATTCAATGTTCCACTCATAATATTTGGGTTTTAGTTACCACCCACAAACTTAAGCAATTTAAGCAAATATCAATTTATCTTATCTGATTATCTATATGAAACTCAAATATTCATCCACCAAAAAGCTTGATAAAAATTCCTCTATCAATGTTGGAAAAGCATAATTCTTCCATTCTTCAATAGGAATCGATGCTTGCTCTGGCATATCTCCCTCTATAATCCAAAACTTAGTATGCAAATGTTGGTGAGAAAGTTTATGTACGATTTGTTTTCTATTGATGAGTTGTAGACTGCTAGAATCTAATTCGGCAAACTCGGGTGTTTCTCTTATGATTTCTTTTAATTGTGTCTTGGATAAAGCCGAATTAGACTCCCATAATGGTAATTCGTACAACTTATGCCAAATATCTTTATCCAATCGTTGCTGAATCACAAGAGAATCCGTGTCGGAAAGAACGATAAAGTAATTAAAATATCGTTTTGTCACCTTGGCCTTTTTCTTTTTAACGGGTAGCTCGTGAATGGCATTTTTATGTAGAGCTACGCATTTTGACGCGAATATGCACTGCTCACAATTTGGATTACGTGGTATGCATTGCAATGCACCAAATTCCATCATAGCCTGATTAAAAGTTCCAGACTGCTCTTTATCCATCAGCAAGGTAGCCAACTCCTTGAATTTCTTATGTGCTTTACTGCTAGGAACAATTGTTTCTATTCCAAAAATACGGCTTAGCACGCGATATACATTTCCGTCTACTACGGCTTGTGGTTCATTGTAACATATAGATGCTATTGCACTAGCAGTATAGTCTCCCACTCCCTTCAGCGCAAGCAAGGAAAGGAAAGTATTTGGAAAAACACCATTTAGTTCTTTAACTATATACTTTGCAGAGGCATGTAGATTCCTAGCGCGGCTATAATACCCTAACCCTTGCCAAAGCAATAAGACTTCATCTTCGGTTGCATTAGCTAGATCTTTCACTGTGGGATATTTGGCTACAAATGCCTCATAATATGGTAGTCCTTGTGCTACCTTGGTCTGTTGCAAGATGATTTCGGATAACCACACATGATATGGAGAGACCTCCGAACGCCATGGCAGATTTCGTTTGTTTGTTAAGTACCAAGATATTAAACGGTTAGAAAAAAATATCGTATCTTTGTCCATGTTACAAAAATAACACTTTATCCATTGATATTTTAAATTAGTACGTGGATTGATATTTTGAGTTTAAAATTATTATATTTGCCAACTCAAAATTACATACCTAATAAAAAAATATATTTATAGATAATGACAAAAGCGGATCTTGTAGCCAATATTTCAGAAAGCACTGGAATGGAAAGAGGTGATGTTCAAGCAGTAATCGAATCTTTTATGGAAGAAGTTAAAACTTCTTTAGAAAGCAACGAAAATGTTTATTTAAGAGGATTTGGAAGCTTTATTGTTCGCAAAAGAGCTGAAAAGACTGGAAGAAACATCTCAAAAAACACCACCATTAAGATTCCAGCACATAACATACCAGCTTTTAAGCCAGCCAAAGTTTTCTTGGAAGGAGTGAAAGCGAAAGTTAAAGTGGAAGACTAAAAAAATTAATTATTAACATTATTAAATAGACAACATTATGCCAAGTGGTAAAAAAAGAAAAAGACACAAAATGGCGACGCATAAGCGCAAAAAAAGAAGCCGTGCTAACCGTCACAAGAACAAGAAGAAGTAGGTGAGCCTACTTTTTTTGTTTTATTAAAACATCAAAATACGTTCCTTGACATAGAGAGATGTAAGACAGCTATACACAGCTGCTTTCATTTCTTCGGGTTAATCTGTTTTAATTGGATTAGTGAAACAGATACTATACCTGTGAAAAAATTGTTTAATCCATCCTATTCTACTTGCGTATAGCCCTTAATAACAAAGGGCTTACGCCATCAGGATATAAAATTAATCAAAAGTGAACTACGAATTATTTATCAGATCCAGTTCACAAGAAATTGATTTTGCCTTATTAAAAGATGGGAAACTCATCGAGCTTAACAAAGACGACGAAAACGGGACTAAATTTACGGTTGGCGATATATATATAGCTAAAATCCGAAGAATTGTTCCGGGACTTAATGCTGCGTTTGTAAGTGTGGGTCATGAAAAAGATGCTTTTTTGCATTATCATGACCTAGGCCCAAATGTACCTTCACTTCTAAACTTCGTAAAACGAGTAAGCACAGGTAAGCTAAAGAATTATAGCTTAGATAATTTCCAATTTAATAAACCGATTGAAAAGCATGGCAAGATAAATCAAGCCATCAAATCAAATCAATCGATTCTGGTACAGATTGTAAAAGAACCTATTTCTACCAAAGGACCACGCATCAGCTCCGAGCTATCTATAGCAGGGCGTTATATTGTTCTGGTTCCCTTCTCTGATCGCATTTCTATCTCACAAAAGATAAAAAGCAATGAAGAGAGAAATAGGTTAAAACGATTGATGATGAGTATTAAGCCCAAAGGTTTTGGGATTATTATTCGTACCGTGGCAGAAGACAAAAAAGTAGCCGAACTGGATAGAGACCTACAAGGTCTAATGGATCGCTGGACAGCGATGTGTAAAAGGCTGCACAGAGCTCACCACCCCTCAAAGGTGTTGAGTGAATTAAACAGAGGAGAATCCATGTTACGTGATATTTTTAACGATAACTTCTCTGCGATACACGTAGATGACGAAACGCTGTATTTAGATATTAAGAACTACGTCCAAAACATTGCCCCGCACAAAGAACAGATCGTAAAACTATACGATTCGAAAGTGCCAATTTTTCAAAAATTCGGTATCGAAAGACAAATTAAAACTTCATTCGGCAAAACGGTGTCTGGCCCTAAAGGGACTTACCTAGTAATAGAGCACACCGAAGCCATGCACGTGATAGACGTTAATAGCGGTAATCATAGCAACAAACAAAGCAGTCAAGAAGAAACTGCACTAGAAGTAAATCTTATTGCAGCAAAAGAAGTAGCCAGACAGCTACGACTGCGAGATATGGGAGGCATAATTGTAGTGGATTTTATTGACATGGGAGTTGCAGCAAACAGAAAAGCCTTATATGACACCCTAAGGGAGGAAATGAAAGACGACAAGGCTAAACACAAAATACTGCCCCCAACAAAATTTGGACTTATCCAAATAACACGACAAAGGGTACGCCCTGAACTAAGCATAAAAACAAAGGAAATTGCGCCTAGTGGGTCCGGTAAAGAAATTGAAGCACCAATAGTGGTGATCAATAAATTGACCGAAGACTTAAAAAGATTAATAAATAAAGACTATAAAAAGATAAGTTTACATACGCATCCTTTTATAGCCGCATTCCTTACAAATGGATTTCCATCTGTTCGAACCAAATGGTTCCTACAGCATAGGCAATGGATACAAATACAACCTAGAGATGCCTATACCTATCTAGAATATCAATTCAAAGATAAAGATGGGAAAACCATCGGATAATACCAAGAGAGCTTTGTTACGCTAGTAGCAAGGCTCTTTTTTTTTATCTTTACATCATAATCTGTCCCTCATGGAAAAACACAAATCCTACTCCGTAAACGAAGCATTGGCAAAACTGTAATCGTATTGTGCATACCGAGATCGATGCCACATGGAAGTAGAGCAAAAACTCAAAGAAATGCGAATGATACCGCAAGCTTGTGAGATTATAATAACAAAACTGATAGAGGGTAACTTTTTAAATGAAACCCGATTTGCGCAAAGTTTTGCAAGAGGAAAATTCCGAATCAAACATTGGGGAAAAACTCGAATTATAAGAGAACTAAAACAACGACAAATCGGTTCTTACAATATAAAAGAAGCTTTAAAGGAAATAGAAGAAGCAGAATACCTACAGTCCTTCTACAACCTAGCCAACAAGCGACTAAAACAATTAGAGAATGAAAGCGACACCCATGCTAAAAAAAGAAAGTTTGTGAGCTATATGCAATATCGCGGATGGGAATCGCAACTTATTTTTGAAAGATGGAACGATCATTATAAAAATAGATAGCTTTATAAATAAGCTATCCCTTGCCAAAACCGTAGGAGTATTCCTATACAATTAAGTTTATCTATATATCGCATTGTTTCGAAAAGTTAATCGCAAATCCACATCTGCCTATGCATGCGTAAAGGAGAGTTTAGCCAATATCATCAATCACTCACACAGTAGCTACGCCACAAACAGGCTAACGACATCTAATATGCTTGCTACAAGCGCTTATACATTAAATAGTGCTCTCCTATTCCAGGAATATCAAAAGATGCACCAACGACACTGTATCCATTCCTACGGTAAAAATTAAGTGCTAGTTTTCTAGCATGAATCCAAATAAAATTTTCCTTTCTAGCCAATACCATTCGGTCTGCTTTATTCAAAAGCAAATTTCCCATCGCGTTTCCTTGGTAGGTTTTGGTAACCGCCATACCTCTATATTGGTTTTGGTTTAGCTCATTGAAACTCTCGTGTTTCTTTCGAAAAACGCTAAGGCAGCCTATAATTTTTCCCTCATCAAATAAGCCTAAATGAATTGCTCCTTCGTCGTCATCCTCCGCAAAACGACATTGTTCTGGATCGAGACCCTCTCTAAGCTCCGCACTGCGTATAGATAGAATTTCCTCCACTGGAACTTCTTTTACTTTATATCCCATAGTACCGTATAACTTTGTAGACAAATAGAGAACCCTCATGTTTATCTATTAACATAAAGCTCTCTATTACTTTAAAATAAAGATACAAAAATCTTTATTACAAAATAGCATCTTCTTTATAGCAACCTAATTACACCAAAAATCTTTCTACTATAAGGAGCTAGCAGAAAATCAATAGGCTTAAAAAAGTAAAAAGCCTTTCTTAGCATGAAGCAAGAAAGGCTTTTTAAATGATTTTGATAAGCTTTTAGTCTGCTAGAATAATAGCTTTATCGTTTTTATGCTCTATGGTTCCCCCTTTGATTTCGAACTCCCATTTACCGTCTTTATCCTTGGTAAATCGATCTTCAAAACCTGTGGCAATAGTTGGTGATCCACTAAAGGTAACTACCCCCTTGTCCAAAAGCGACACAACAGATGCGTGTCCTTTTAGGATTTGGAATCTACCGTTAATACCTGGTACCGTTACGGAGTTTATCTCTGCGGTAACGATAGAAGCTTCTGGCGTAACTATTTCTAAAAACATAGGACTAAAACTAAAGTATTATTAAAAGGTTGATTCAAAAGATTAAGAGTCTGCAAGTAATTTCTCACCGTGCTCAATCGCTTCTTCGATGGTACCTTTTAAGTTAAATGCTGCTTCTGGAAGGTGATCTAGCTCTCCATCCATAATCATATTAAATCCTTTGATCGTATCTTTTATATCTACAAGAACTCCTGGTGTTCCAGTAAACTGCTCTGCTACGTGGAAAGGTTGTGATAAGAAACGAGATACCCTTCTCGCTCTAGATACTGCTAGCTTGTCCTCTTCGCTCAACTCTTCCATTCCTAGAATGGCAATAATATCTTGTAATTCTTTATAGTGCTGTAATAACTCTTTTACTCGTTGTGCACAGTCGTAATGTTCCTTTCCTAAAATTTCTGGTGTAAGAATTCTAGAAGAAGACTCTAACGGATCTACCGCTGGATAAATACCAAGCTCCGCAATCTTTCTAGAAAGTACGGTTGTTGCATCTAAGTGAGCAAACGTTGTAGCTGGTGCCGGGTCGGTCAAGTCATCAGCAGGTACGTAAACCGCCTGTACCGATGTAATGGACCCTTGCTTGGTAGAAGTAATACGTTCTTGCATGGCACCCATCTCTGTAGCTAGTGTAGGCTGATATCCTACTGCCGATGGCATACGGCCAAGAAGTGCAGATACCTCTGATCCTGCTTGTGTAAATCTAAATATATTGTCTACGAAGAATAGTACGTCTCTTCCCTGTCCTTCTCCATCTCCGTCACGGAAGTGCTCGGCGATAGTAAGACCTGAAAGTGCCACACGTGCTCTAGCTCCAGGAGGCTCGTTCATCTGTCCGAATACGAAAGTAGCTTTCGAATCTTTTAATGCTTCTTTATCTATTAGAGATAAGTCCCACTCACCCTTTTCCATGGACTCCATGAAATCCTCTCCATATTGGATAATGCCAGACTCCAACATCTCACGAAGTAAATCATTCCCCTCACGAGTACGCTCTCCAACACCGGCAAAAACCGATAGTCCACCGTGTCCTTTTGCAATATTGTTAATTAATTCTTGAATAAGTACTGTTTTTCCAACACCTGCACCACCGAATAAACCAATCTTACCTCCTTTTGCATAAGGCTCAACTAAGTCGATTACCTTAATCCCAGTAAACAATACTTCGGAAGAAGTAGATAAATCCTCGAATTTAGGTGCTTCACGGTGAATAGGCATGCCATCTTTTCCTGCTTTAGGCAAGTTATCCATCCCGTCAATAGCATCACCAATAACGTTGAATAGACGCCCGTAAACAGATTCTCCGATAGGCATTTGAATAGGAGCACCAGTAGCAATAACCTCTACACCTCGGCTTAAACCGTCTGTAGAATCCATTGATATAGTACGAACTGTGTTTTCTCCGATGTGTGATTGAACTTCTAGCACCAGTATATTTCCTCCAAGCGAAACCTCCAACGAGTCGTAAATACTCGGAAGGTTATCTCCGCTAGCAAACGCTACGTCTACCACTGGACCTATAATCTGTGCTACTTTTCCTGTAACTTGTGACATTATTAAGAATTTATGTTATGTACTTTCATGGGTAATAACGCACCCTGATTTTATCGGTGCAAAGATAGCTCATTATATCGTAATAGCACAATGCATTTTAGATTTTTTCATAACAAGAATTATTCTATTCCCACTACACGATAAAATTTAAAGAAATCACAGCCAAACATAACACACTTATAGCAAGGAATATAAAGAAGTGCGAAAGCATACACCCCTTATCCGTACAGCTACTCACAAAGTAAAATAGTACGAGGTACATTAATAACAAAAGTGCGATAGGGCATCTTTATAGATACTTCTATCGCACTTTTGTTATTATACATTTAAATCTCCTTAGTTTACTTTGGTAAGATATAATTCTAATTTCAATCGCTTCGCTTCATTCTCAGATGCAGATCCGTGAATCACTGTTCCTCGTGGCGAGAAAATTGTTCCTGATGGAATTCCCTTTACTGGCATATTCCCCTCTTCTTTTACCTCAATTGGGTTTGCTGCCTCCACATTCGGAATAACGGCAATTCCTAATGGGTAGTTCTCAATTCCTCCATTGATTACGTCGCTTATGTAATTAGTGATACGAATCTTATAATACTCCCCTTTACCATCTTCATCGCGATGCAATCTACCTAAGTGAACCACCTTACTTCCAAGTGTATTGGCAGATGCAGTTTGATCCACTCCATAGTCAGCTAAAAGCCTACCATCCTCTGCGTTGAATATTATAATACGTTCAGGCTCTATAGCCTCATCGTCCAAGGCATCTTGATCTACATAGAAAATCAAATTTGCTTCGTTTACAATCGGTCCATCCAAACGCAACTGCTCCAATTCATCGGCAACTCCACTATCGTCAGAATCTTCTCCAAAGAGTTTCACAACCCCCACAACACTCTCTCCACCTTGCAATAGCAACCTAGAGGAGCCCTGTACACTATCTTGAGCCAGTAATTGTTGCTCTACATAGCCGCTATGTTCTTTTTCTGTCACCTCAACTTTCATTCCACCTTTTAAAAGCAAGTCAAGGGTCCCCTTAGGACGCGCTTCGCCTTCCTCTTCGGCATCTGAAGAATAATAGATTCGTATTTTCGAGTCTTCCATTTTAAATAAAAACATCGACCCTGAGTCATTTATCTCGCTGACTTTAAAATAAATACCTCTAAAGTAATCATAAAAGCTATCATGGGAAATCAACTCTGCCTCTCCCTCTTTACCTAATATTTTATCTTCAAAAAACGCGGTAGGCAAATCCATATACACACCAGGAGCCCACTTCTCTTCTTTTCTATCCTCCCCCTCTCCTTGAATATGACTAATAGGCATTGCTTTGGGAACAAACTCCTTATTCTCCCCTATTAAATCTCCTAAATGACTCTCAAAAAGAGTGGCTTGATCGCTATAGTAAGCTTGCTCACTTTCGAAGTTAGAGTTTGGATCCACTCTTCTAAGAAAGTATTTAGATTCAAAAACCTCTATTTTCATTGGTTTACGTGCATAGATAGAATCTAGTATATAGGTGGTATCCACCTCTATCTTGGACCTGCTGTAATAGGGTAGGTGTAGCTTTACACTATCTACTCTTGCTCCATTCCCAAACTCTGGATTAAGTCTTTCTAAACGCAGCTGCGTTAATAAGTTTGTGGTTGTTTTACCAAAAATTGGGTCTTGGTACACCCCAAACATCCCACTTCTATCGGTTTCCTGAATATTAGTTCGGATTCCTTTTAACTGCTGACTATACGCAACTACTGTAGCAGTTGCATCTGGATCGGAGATCAAACTTTCGTCTCCAACAATCTCGGTTCCTACTAGATTGTTATCCTCAATGCAAGCAGTAGTTATGCCTAGGGCTACTACTGCTAACAATGCTATCATCCATTTTTTAAGGCGCTTTACTCGTTGCGTCATAATCTTATTGTGGTTGTATTATACTTTTACTTGCAAATTTCTCCTTGGTAAAAATCAAGATAGGCAGCCGAAAGTTCCTCGGGATTAACATACTTTAACACCGGAACCTCTAGTTTTTCAACATAGTTTTCCAATTCTTTGGATATTTCTTCAGAGCCCAACACTACGCCATCGGAGTTTGCCATAGCTACTTTCATAATATTGTCGTAGTTCGGCACTTCCAATTCCTTTATCTTCTCCTCTGCCATTTCATCGAAACGCAGTTTCTTGATCAAGTCTTCATTTAACGTTCCTTCGAAGTTAGTATTGTACACAGAGGTAACTACTTTACTATTTTCAAACAACGGGTCGTTCTTGTAGAATTCTTTAATATACAATGGCAATAAAGATGCTAACCAACCGTGCACGTGAATAATATCTGGTGCCCAATTAAGTTTTTTGATAGTTTCTATCACTCCTTTAGCAAAGAATATTGCTCTCTCATCGTTGTCCTCAAACAACTTTCCTTCTTTATCCGCATAGGTAGCTTTACGCTCAAAATACTCTTCATTATCGATAAAGTATACCTGCATACGTTCTTTTGGAATAGACGCTACTTTAATTACCAATGGCATATCCATATCGTTTACTACCAAGTTCATTCCCGACAAGCGGATTACTTCGTGTAGTTGATGTCTACGCTCATTGACACTTCCATATCTTGGCATGAATATACGAATCTCCCCTTTGTTATCTTTTACCGCTTTTGGAGCGAAAAAAGAAGTGGAAGAAATTTCCGTTTCAGGCAAATAAGGCATTACTTCGGAAGGAACATACAAGACTCTCTTATCTTTCATAATTTTAATTTTAGCGTACAATCACTGTACATGTATTCTGTATTAAAACGATGCAAAAATACGAAATTTTATGTAGATTCCATTAGATATATTAGATTTGCACCGCACGAATCTTATTTTATGAAAATATTTAGAGACAAAGCATCGCTACAAACTGCGATTGCAAAGCAGCGAAACGCAGGCAAGATAGGCTTTGTTCCTACCATGGGCGCGTTGCACGAAGGACATCTAGCTTTGGTAAAACAAGCATTGCTAGAGAATGAATATCTAGTGGTTAGCATCTTCGTAAACCCCACACAATTTAACAATTCCGAGGATTTAAAGAATTATCCGCGAGATTTAGATACCGATCTTGCCGCTTTAAAAAAGTGTAGTGAGGATATTTTTGTTTTTGCTCCTAGCGTAAAGGAGATGTATTCGGAGAATGTAAGTGCAGAGAAATATGATTTTGACGGGCTAGATCAGCAGATGGAAGGCACATTCCGAATTGGGCACTTTGATGGCGTAGGCACTATTGTATCTAGGCTATTTGATATCGTAAAGCCAGATAGGGCCTATTTTGGTGAAAAAGACTTCCAGCAACTACAAATAATACGCAAATTGGTTTCTATAAAGAATCTAGATATAGAAATTGTGGGCTGTGAGATTGTTAGAGCGGCGTCGGGATTAGCCCTAAGCTCTAGAAACCAACTACTTAACGAACAACAAAAAAATGAAGCAACCCTGATATACAAAACCTTACAAGAGGTTAAAAAGAAAATAAAAGAGGAAGCTATCGAGGAAATTTATAAGTTTGTATCGGATTCTTTTAAAAAACATCCACTGTTCCGATTGGACTACTTCCAAATTGCTGACGAAGCAACGCTGAAGCCAATAAAGGAGTTTGACAAAAACAAATCGTATCGTGCATTTCTTGCGGTTTATGCAGACGAGGTGCGTTTAATAGATAATATCGCTTTAAATTAAAAACCATGCAAATACACGTAGTTAAATCTAAAATTCATCGCGTAAAGGTTACCGGCGCCGATTTAAATTATATCGGCAGTATTACTATTGATGAAGACCTCATGGATGCTGCGAATATCATTCAAGGCGAAAAAGTACAAATTGTAAATAATAACAACGGCGAGCGTCTAGAAACCTATGCTATTCCTGGCCCTAGAAATAGCGGAGAAATTACATTGAATGGCGCTGCCGCTCGAAAAGTAGCTAAAGGCGACGTGCTTATCCTAATCACCTATGCCATTATGGATATTGAAAAAGCAAAAACTTTTAGTCCTGCGCTTCTCTTCCCAGACGAAGAAACGAATCTGCTAAAATAAAGTGCATAAATTCTGGAGTAAAGCCTTAAAAATTGCATTACCCATCGCCAT
>Ga0079223_10001464_pt1 | contig 14000 bp, 4 predicted proteins | sample Stecom2011_FD_75072 | JGI IMG/M metagenome (GOLD analysis project Ga0079223, IMG submission 75072) | Agricultural soil microbial communities from Utah to study Nitrogen management - Steer compost 2011 | ecosystem: Environmental > Terrestrial > Soil > Agricultural land | place: USA: Utah... | reverse complement strand
TCCCTCACTGCAATAGCAAGTACAGAAGAGTCGGAACGGCACAGTAGAAGATTTACCGGAACAGATGCGGCTGACTCACTGCAATATCGGAGCAGAGATTTTGTTAACAGGACACACTACTATGTAGCCGATCCCTATGAAATATATGATCTCTATGAAGAGGGTGAGGGTTTCAACGGTTATGAGAACAATGCGATCAGAACCACCCCTGAAGGGGACTGGATTATTGCCAATCCGGCCCTTTTACCTGATAAGAATCACCCCTTCCGGGTCTATCTGGATACCGGACAGGTTAATTATAGCGAGAATACAATTCCGGGCTGGGAGATAGGGGAGGACCCCAGCATGATCGAGCCTTATGAATTCGAAATACTCGAAGAGATAACAGACTTCGATATAGACCATGATACCGGTATTCTATCAATGAACAGAGCTATTGACAGGCGTAATACGATAGGGGTCATCTATACCCAGAGGAATGGGGTTCAGGTTGGAAATCCGGATGAAACTCAACTGCAGGTTAAGATCATCCGACGTCAGAATCAGGGAGTTGAAGATACCGACACCTGGCCGTTACAGGTAAGGAACATATACAACCTCAACAGAACGAACATAGAAAATGAGGGTTTCAGGCTTAATTTCTTTACCATGAATCCGGATGGAACACTCAATTACTATGTTGATGAGACGATAGTTCCCGCTGGTATAGAGATCAATGATTATCTACGACTGGATACGACAGGAGAGGGGATTATCGACGGTAGTGATAGACCAGTAGATCTCGCTTCCGGATTTATTGTCTTGCCCTTTATTGAGCCTTTTCGAGCGTTTTCTGATGGCATCATCTATGAGCAGGAGACCTTTAGTTCAACAGACTGGGAAGAGATCAGAATCTACATGTCGGTTGTCGGCAAAGTGGGGCGGAACGTGATTGAACTGGGGCAGATGAATCTACTGCCCGGTTCTGTAAGGGTTGTGGTTGACAGAGAAACTCTCCAGGAAAATGTTCATTATCTTGTCGATTATGATTTCGGAACAGTTAGTTTTCTTTCAGGCTACCAACCCGGCCCCGACGCCAATATCGAGATAAACTATGAATACAGGCCACTATTTGCCGTGGAATCGAAGTCTTTGATGGGTCTTCGTGCTGACTGGCAATTGAGCGATATAGCACAACTCGGTGGGACCTTTATCTATCATTCGGAAAAAACGTCTGATCGGAGGCCCCGTATCGGAAATGAGAATCGTAGCCTTATCATGGCAGATATAGATGGTCGGGTAGAATTTGATCCTCCGATTCTGACAAAACTGGTAGATGCCATACCGTTGATCCGAACAGATGCCGATTCCAGAGTCAGGTTATCGGGTGAGGTGGCAATGACTCTTCCCAACATTTACGGACATAAGGATCAGCCCGATAGAAAAGAGGCTTATCTCGACGACATGGAGACCATAGTCGATTCTTATCCGCTTGGGCTGGCCAGACTTGGCTGGTCACCAGCCAGTGAACCGGTGAATGTCGGTATGAAACGAGCTCGTCCTAACTGGTATAACCCCGACAATATTTACGCCGAAGAAGTGTTCAGTCCCGAATTTCTAACTGCTAAGGAGAGGAGAGAGAGAGTTCAGGTTCTAACTCTGAGAGGTGTTCCTCCCGAGATTTCCAATCCGAACATCACCGATCAGTACTGGGCTGGAATTATGCGTTATCTCGGTAATAAGCTTGACTTTTCAGAGAAGAAGTATATTAAAGTCCTGGCTAAAGTTGATCAGTATCCCTTTCAGGATCAGGAACCCTCGGTTACGCTTCATATTGATCTCGGTGATATCAGTGAGGATTTCTATGTCTGGAATGATGGTGAAGGTGTTCTAAATACAGAGGATGGCGCTGGTGAATTCGGGATAGTTGACGGAGTACTCAATCCTGGTGAAGATATTGGCCTGGATAGAATACCGGAAGGTGAACCGGGTGATGACCCCTGGGACAACTTCAGTACAGACCAGGACGAATATGGTGACTATCCTTTCATTAATGGGACTTCAGGGAACCAGTTACTCGATACGGAAGACCTGAATGGCAATGGCAAACTCGATACCCTCAATCGCTACTTCCAGTATACAGTCAATCTGAACAGCTATGACTATGAGAGTGAATATAATGGCTGGCGTCTTTATAGAATACCGATGGATGACTTTATAGTAAAAACAGAGGTTGGAACTCAGCCCAATTTACGAACAATAAGCTTTGCCCGTGTCTGGCTAGAGGTTGAAGAGATTAGCAGAGTTCAACTTGCCAGGCTTGAGATCATCGGTAACAAATGGCAGGAAGGGGTTATCAAAGATATAACCAATGACCGGGTCATTACCTCTACCGAGCTGGAAAATAATAACGAATCGATGTCTGTTGGGGTTGTCGATAACCAGAATAACCGCGACCACTACGTTTCACCACCCGGGACAACGATTATTGAAGATGGAGTGCCACTCCTGGAACAGTCTTTGACAGTTGATTATCGTAACCTGCAGGAGAATCATTATGCTCTTAATATTCAGCGGTTCCGTGATACACAGAGTCTTCTCTCCTACGGTAAAATCAGATACTGGCTCTATCTGGAGAGAGAGAGAGGTGATGAATCCATTTACCAGAAGGGCGATCAGGAAATTATATTCCGTGTCGGTGCCGACTCACTAAATTATTACGAGATGCGCTACCCGATAGAGGCTGTGTCTTATAATGCTGATGGGAATAAGATGCATATCGATAACTGGTATGAGATAGAGCTCGACTTTGGAGAGCTCACCTCGCTAAAACAGTATCTCGAATCGGTAAATGATGAATATGAAACCTCTCTTCCGATAGTAGTTAATAACGAACCCGACTCAATCTATGTCAAAGTTAGAGGGAACCGCGTTACTTTGACAAACGTCCGGGAGATGGCTGTAGGCCTTGTTAACAGAGGGAGCCGTGCCTTCAGCGGAAGGGTTTATGTCAACGAGATCAGGGTTGCTGAACCTTATGAAGATATTGGTTTCGCGGCAAGAACTACTCTTAATACCACCTTTGCTGACTTCTCTACCCTGAATGTCGGCCTGGTCTGGCGCTCGGAAAACTTCAATACCAGCACCGCCAGAACGAGAACTCCACGAACTACGAGTGAAGAATCGGTTACTCTCGATATCACGAACCGTTACAATCTCCATAAATTCCTACCCGCTGAATGGGGATTCAATTTACCCCTGACTCTGATGAGAAACCAATCGTATGGGATACCACGCTATAAATCCAATTCCGATATCCTGCGTGAAGATATTACCGACCCAGAAGAGAAAGAGCGGGAGAAGAGAGAGACACTTACTCAGAGTGCAGAGCTCTCTTTCAGCCAGACAGCAACTCCACGCAGCAAGTGGCTGCAATATACACTGAGGAATACCTCATTACGGGCGAATATCAGGCAGAGTCAGAATTTGACTGCCACAACAGCCGATACGACGATGATCTATACAGGGAATGTAACCTATAATCTTTCTCTTCCGAAAGAGAGCCTGGGAGTAAAACTGGGTTCCAACTACTCACTATATTTCTTCCCGCACCAGTTCAACAACACTATAAACTATAGATCCGAACAGCCCCGAAGATGGCGCTGGGATACCAACTTGCCCGATACTCTCGATGTAAAATGGGCAAGAGACAGATACTCTGTAGACAGGGAAGAATTGAATCTCTCGACTACTATCAACTATGATCTGACGACTGATATCAAGAGTACACTCGGTTTTTCTCAGAGACGCGACCTGACCAGATCAATGAGACTCTGGGATTTTCTGCCAATTGGAATGGAATCAGAACGTGACCACAATCTGAGCCTGAATTATACTCCGAACTATTTACAACAATTATTTAATTTCAATGCTACCGGAACTGTCCGTTACAGTGAGCGGCAGCGGCCTTTACAATCTGGCTACTATGGTCAGCAGCCAGACGAAGAATATACATATGAGTTCGAGGGTAATGTGAATCGGAATATAAGATTTAATATGACCCTGAAGAATCGGGATCTGCTTACCGGATTGATGAACCGTTACGGGATAAGATACAAGGAGTTACCGAGGAGCGAGGATTATCGGGAAGAGCCCTTCCAGTTCCCTGATGGTATCGAAGGGTGGGACGACAGAGACGGATTTGATCCCGATGGTGACGGCTTCTTCCCGCCGGGTGATAAAGACCCCTTTGGCGGTAATCCGGGCAATCTCGAGGATGAAGAGGCGAGACGACGCGAAGAGGACCTGCGAAGAAAAGAGGAAGAGGCGAGACGACGGGAGGAGGAGTCAGCCAAATCAGAAGAGGAGAAAAAGGCTGAAGAGGAAATGAAAGGAGAAGAAACAGAGGCTGATACTGTAGAAGAGCAGAGATTATGGGCCAGAGTCCTCTCTTATATTGCCAGATTAGAGAATATCACGCTCTCCTATGATAACACCTACGGAAGCAGATACTCTCGATGGGATGAGAGACCGCCATTCCCATACCAGCTCGGCTTACCGGGATATATCGACGATGAGAGTGAAGAGCTTGATATGAAGAATCAACGCGATGCCTATACAATTGCTACAGGATATCCAATACTCTCCAATCTGACTACTACCTGGAACTACTCTCTGACTATCGACCGCCGATACTCAACTGCCAGCCAGAAGGAAGTTACTACCGTATTCCCCAATGTCAGGCTTACCCTGACAGGTTTTGAAAGGATTATCAGAGGTGAGAGATATCTTACAAGTTCCAGATTGAGCAGTAACTATACCTATACAGAAAGGGTGAGAGGTACTATTGAATGGGATAAGCCGAACTGGGACAAACCGACCGCCAGAACAGAGACTCACAGCTTCTCTCCTCTGATTTCCTGGCACGCTAACTGGATAAACAATATCACCTCATCACTGAGCTTTAATTTCTCACAATCAGAGACAACAACTCATCGGGAGACCTTTGATGCGATACAGAAGACTCAGAACAGTGCCTTGAACGCCAACCTCGCGTATTCCTTCCGGTCGCCACAGGGTATCAAGCTTCCCTTCTTTTCTCAGAGGATGCCGATTACCAATGAATTGACTGCAGAACTGGGGGGCAGCTGGGAGCGATCGAAAAGTTCCAATAAGGGAATGCAGGACACGATCGTAGACCGTAACACGGAGAGATATACCGTTACACCACAACTTACCTATAATTTCAGCCGTAATATCAAAGGTGGAATGTTAAGCAGTTATGAGATCTCACACGATAAGAGGACGGACGACTCGTTGAGAACTTTTACTCTCAGTATCTGGATTGAGGTGCTCTTCTAAAAAGACAATTCTGAGATTGGACCTGCAATCTCTCGTGATTTTTAATACTGACATCTGTAACAACTTGCTATCAGTAGGTGATTTTTTCTGGGAAATAAGATATGATATACGATAAACTTAAACCGTACCTGAACCGCTCTGAATTTCTGATGAAATTTGACAGCTACATAGCTGCTGCTAAAAAAGGGATTCTCTGCTATCAGCTCAACCTGAGTGCAAAGGCCATGCTTGCTGCCCGTATTTATGAATCGACGAAGGGTGAACAGTCGGTCCTCCTTATCACCAGCGACGATAATCGAGCTGAAGAGTACCTTGATGACCTCAGCCTGCTGGTAGGGAAAGAGAATGTTGTCTTCATCCCCGATTTCGAGACTCTTCCCTATGAAGAGAGATCGCCTCATTTCTCTATCCGGGCCCAGCGAATAGAAGGGCTGGCCAGAATTCTGCAAAGAAGGGGCAGGACGGCAGCTTCCGGGCAGAAACAGTTAGTAGTGATTGTCTCTATCAAGAATCTTCTCCGAATAATGGTTGCTCCCCGGATTTTCGGGGAAAATATCATCGAGATCAGAAAGAGTGAGGATTACGATTTAGATCAGCTCTGCTCCAGACTGGTCAGTATCGGTTATGAACACGAGTCGGAAGTCGCTCGCGTCGGCGATATGGCCAGACGGGGCGGGATCCTCGATATATATTCTCCAACTCTGGATGATACGTCAAAACTGCCAGTCAGACTTGAATTTTTCGGTGATACTGTCGAATCATGCCGCTTCTTTGAACCGAGAACCCAGCGCTCTACAGGTGATAAAAGGGATAGTGTGTCAGTCCTCCCTGTCAGGGAGGTATTCCTCGATAATATCTCGACTCAGGATTCCCAACATTGGGAAAGGATACACAATATCGGACTCTATGAGGGCATAGAACAGGATGTATCACTCTTATACCCGGAAACCGCTACCCTTTACGACTATCTTCTACCGGAGCAGACTTTCACGATCTATGACGAATACCACTTCCTTAAAAGTATTGCCGGAGAATTCAAGCAAGAGGCTGAAGAGCTCTATACAAAAAAAATACTGGAGAATAAGAGTAAAAAGAGAACGGAAAGATTCGAACGCCCGGAACCATCGCAAATGTTCTGTTCTTTCGACTGGCTATCTGCCAGGCTGCTGCGGCAGAGACACCTGTTCCTCTCGGCCTATCTCCAGGAAGGGGATCTGATACAAGAGAGCCTGATGTCATCCTTCTCCTCTCAGAGCAGTATGAACGGAGAGTTGAACCTGCTAAGAAAGATACTCGATACTAAACTGACCGAGGGATGGCATATCATCATCCAGTCAGACAACAAAAGCCAGAGTAACCGTATGAAGGAACTCCTGATCGAATATGAAGACAGGATCGAGTTTTCCATTGGCGTCCTGCATCGTGGCTTCAATCTCGAAGATGCCAGGCTGGCTGTATTTACCGATCACGAGATCTACAATCGTTATAAACAGAAAAGGTTTCAGGATTATTTCACCAGTTCCGACGCTCTGATCGACTATGAGACACTCAATCCGGGAGACTATATCGTCCACATTGATCACGGCATCGGAATCTACGAAGGATTGAAGCTGATGACGGTTAATGGGGTAAATATTGAATGTTTATCTATACGGTATGCTGATAATGCCAGGGTATATGTTCCTACCTTTCAGTTAAAGCTGGTCAATCGGTTCGTTGCCGATGAGGGTGTCAAACCAGAGATCAGCAAACTGGGCAGTAAGCGTTGGGAGACAATCAAGAACCGGGCAAAGAAGCAGATCGAGATGATAGCTGACGACCTGGTCAAGCTTTACGCCGAGAGATCGGCCCGGGCTGGGATCGTTTTCGATAATGATTCAGTCTGGCAGCAGGACCTGGAAGAATCATTCATCTATGAAGATACACCGGACCAGAAGCGAGCAACAGACGAGATAAAGCGTGACATGGAACAGCCCAATCCTATGGAGCGTCTTCTCTGCGGGGATGTAGGATTCGGCAAGACTGAGGTGGCGATAAGGACAGCTTTCAAGGCAGTTACCAGTGGCTGGCAGGTAGCGGTGCTCGTTCCCACAACACTGCTGGCAGAACAGCACTATCTCGTCTTTCGGGAAAGGTTAGCCCAGTATCCAATCAATATTACCATGCTCAGCCGGTTCAGGACAACGAGACAGCTCAAGGAGGATGTCGTAAGGATAGGTAAGGGTAAGGTCGATATCGCGATAGGGACTTATAGATTACTCTCCAGAGATATAAAATTCAAGAGACTCGGACTTCTGATAATAGACGAAGAGCACCGCTTTGGAGTGAGACACAAGGAGAAGTTGCGACAGTTGAAGGCTAATGTCGATACCCTCTATATGTCTGCAACACCGATTCCCCGGACCTTGAGTATGGCACTCTCAAGATTCAAGGAGATGTCACTGATGCAGACCTCTCCGAAGGCGAGACTACCTATAAGAACGATGATCATCCATTACGACCGGGAGATTATCAAAGACGTCATACTTCGCGAACTGGAAAGGGGAGGGCAGGTCCTCTTTCTGCATAACAGAGTCGAGACGATCGAGACAATTGCCGACGAATTGCGGGAGTTATTACCGAAAGCGAAGATAGCGGTAGGACATGGTCAGATGCCGGAACGACTGCTGGAAAAAATCATGCTCGATTTCTACGATAAGAATTTCGATGTTCTGGTTGCTACCACGATCATCGAATCTGGAATTGATATTCCGAATGCCAATACGATCATTATCAACCGGGCTGATATGTTCGGACTTGCCCAGCTCTATCAGTTGAGAGGGCGGGTCGGGAGGAGCACACGTCGTGCCTATGCCTATCTCGTCATCCCCAAACATCTTCATGTCCAGGCCAGAAAGCGGCTGGAAGCGCTCACCGAATATAATGCACTCGGTTCGGGATACCAGATTGCCATGCGTGATCTCGAGTTGAGAGGAGCCGGAACGCTACTCGGCACCAAACAGAGTGGTGTAATCCAGGCTATAGGGTTTAACTATTACAACAGACTACTCGCAGAGGCGATAGAGAGCCTGACAGCTGACGGAGGTAGCGATATCAACCGTTCTGAGCAGGATGGAGCAGTCGTTCGCTGGGAAGACGAGAAGGAGAAATACAGGGAGAAGTTACAGATCGATGCCGATTTCTTCTTTCCACATAGCTATATTGATGATGAGAAAACAAGACTCGATTTCTATCAGAGAATGCTCGATTTCGGTGAATTAGAGGAGTTTGAAGATCTGGAACTGGAGTTACGTGATCGTTTCGGTGAACTCCCATCTCCGGCAAAAAGGGGAATAGGCTACTACCGTCTGCGGTTGCTGGCTAAAAAGGCCAAACTGGAATCGTTCAGGATCAAGAAGAGTAAGATTATTATTGAATTTCCCCAAAACTATCATCCCTCTCAGAAGACAATGGAATACCTTTTACAAAAGATCGAGCATCCGGTGGATTTCGATGCAACCGGCAAGAGGCTGAAAATGAAGATCTTTATCGGTGAAGATGAAGAAGAGAAAACTCCCTCTGAGATTTATCAGGAACTCTTCCCCTTTGCCGAAAGTTTATTGAAAACGCTGAAGGATCTTAACGGATAGAGCTGATTCGGCTTAATTCACATTTTCCTCCGGGGAATCCCGTAGTCAGCTCCGGCTGACTACATAGATACTCAGGGGTATGGGAGAGGAAAGTCAATCCTTTTCATTGACACAAACCGATAAATTTTTTTCATATCATAAAACGTATCCTTACCCTGGTGGTCGGGATCTTTCAGGATTGCCATTTCATGAAGAATCTGATGCGAATTTACGCCATAATGCTGAAACATTACGGTTATTTGATAGCCGGACTGTTCTTTATGGTCGGGTACGCTATATTTAGTGGGGCCAGTGTTACCATGGCTATTCCCTTCTTCGACTATGTCTTTCCTCAGGTTGAGGGTGAGATAATCTACAGCACACTCCCCGAATTCTTCTCTGCCCTGCAGGAGATCACGACAACCTTTATCCAGTCGGAATCCCTTGTGGGCATTATCAATATAGACAACCTCCGTCCCCTCTTCGATCAATATGGAACTGTTATGGAGCAGACCGATTCGATGCTACTTTTGAAGATTGTTGCCGGTCTCGTTTTCCTGATCATCCTGATCAAGAATATATTCTTCTTCTTCAATCGCTTCATGTTTGCCAATCTGAACGGAAAGGCAATATACGATATCCGTAACAGGATTTTTAAGAATTACCTTCGTCAATCACTCCGTTTCTATACCCTACACCGGGTCGGTGATTCTCTGGTCAGGATGGTCAATGACGTCGAGATAGTTAGTAAACTCTTTATCACCTCGATGTTCAATGCTATCCGGGATGTCCTGCTCGTTCTAGTATTCATGCGGATCGCTATCTATCTTAATCTCAGGCTCTTCCTGATCAGCCTGGTTATCCTTCCACTCACTGCCTTCCTCATGGCCACGCTTGGTAAGAAGATCAAGAAATATGCCCGTCGTATCCAGGCCCAGTTCTCCGATATCTATTCCCGGGTAGAAGAGGTCCTGAGCAATATGAAGATTGTCAAGGCGTTCGGGAGAGAGGATGATCAGTATAACCTCTTTCAGAAGATCAATAAACAGTTCTTCCGCTTCTGGCGTAAATCGGAGATCTATACCAGCTTCAATGTTCCCATCTCTGAGATCAACGGGACGGTGACAGGGATCATCATCCTTCTCATTGGTGGTGGAGAGGTCTTATCAGGAACTTCTAACTTTACGTTCGGTGAGTTCACCGCCTTTCTTTTCGCAATATTCTCTATGATGCATCCGATTAAGACGATCGCCAAAACCTATACCGACCTGAAGAAGGCACTCGTCTCCCTGGACAGGATATCAGAGGTTATGTTCAATGAACCCGATCTGCTGGAGGCTGTAGATGCAGTGCAGAAAGAAGAATTCGAGGATAAGATCGAATACGATAGAGTCTCATTTCAGTATGAACCGGGGAAAGAGGTTATCAGGGATGTCTCTCTGACTATTAATAAGGGAGAGACAGTAGCGATCGTCGGGAGCAGCGGATCGGGAAAGACAACTCTCGCCAACCTGCTGCTAAGACTCTATGATGTTACCTCCGGTGAGATCAGGATAGATGGAGTCCCGATCCACAAGATCAGGTTAAAAGATCTCCGTAATTTTTTCGGAATAGTGACTCAGGAATCTCTGATCTTTACCGATACAGTAGCCAATAACATCCGATTTGGGACTCTTAAACCGGTCTCATTGAAGGAGATCGAAGAGGCTGCCAGGATAGCATATGCTGACGAGTTCATCGCCAATCTACCTCAAAAATATGAAGAGATCCTGCATGCAAAGGGGACAATCCTTTCCGGCGGGCAGAAGCAGAGGTTATGTGTAGCAAGAGCAATAGTCGGGAATCCACCCATACTGGTGTTCGATGAGGCTACGAGCTCTCTTGATACAGAGGCGGAGAAGAAGGTTCAGGCTGCTATCGAACAGGCGACTAAGAGGCGGACAGTGCTGATAATCGCCCACAGGCTATCTACAGTACTCGCTTCGGACAAGATAATCGTTCTCGATAACGGCCAGATTGTTGGAATGGGAACACACGGAGAGTTAATCGATAAGTGTCCACGCTATAAAGTTCTTTATGACCTTCAGTTCAACGTCTAACAGGACTGCTGTTGAGTGCAATGTACAACCGGGCCTGTCCGACCTTAAAAGTAATGATAATAGAAAACAAACACTAATAGAGAAGGAAGAGAGAAATGGCAAAACATATTTTTGTTATAGGCGGTGTGGTATCATCGCTTGGTAAGGGGATAGCAGCCTCTTCCATCGGATTATTGCTCAAGAAGATGAATTACAGAGTTGGAATGCTGAAACTCGATCCATATCTTAATGTAGATCCGGGAACCATGAGTCCCTTTCAGCACGGAGAGGTTTTCGTAACCGACGACGGGGCAGAGACCGATCTTGATCTTGGCCATTATGAGAGATTTATCGGAGAATCACTGAGCAAGGATTCAAATGCTACTGCCGGCAAGATCTACGAAACTGTTATCCAGAAAGAGCGAAGAGGTGATTATCTCGGTAAGACGGTACAGGTCATTCCTCACGTTACCGAAGAGATCAAGAATCTTATCCGCAGATTGGACGACCGCTACGATATCATAATTACAGAGATCGGTGGAACGGTTGGTGATATAGAGAGCCTGCCGTTTCTGGAAGCTATTCGTCAGTTTCGTATGGAGATCGGGGTCAGGAATACACTCTTCGTTTTCCTGACCTATGTTCCTTATATCAGTTCTGCCGGGGAATTAAAGACGAAACCGACACAGCATAGTGCCTACAAGCTCCGTGAGATCGGTATCCAGCCTGATATTCTGATCTGTCGGTCCGATAAACCGTTTGGTGAAGATATAGCAGCCAAGATCTCACTCTTTACTAACGTTCCCAAGGATCAGGTCTTCAACGCTATTAATGTAGCTCATGTCCATGAAGTCCCCATCAATTTCTATAAAGATGGCATGCACAGGGCAATAACCGCTCATCTTGAACTGGAAGAGAGAGATATCGATCTCTCCGACTGGACAGCTCTTATCAATAATCTCAAAAATCCGGAGCGTGAAGTGAGAATAGCACTCTGCGGTAAATATGTCGAGCATCAGGATGCCTATAAGAGTGTCTGGCAGGCTTTACTGCATGCTGCTGCTCACCACCGGGCAAGGTTGCATCTGAAGATGGTCGATTCGGAGAGAACGTTCCGCCCGGAAGATATCGAAAAGACGCTCGGTGATGTTGATGGAATATTGATACCGGGTGGTTTCGGTGTGCGTGGGATCGATGGGAAGATCGAGATAGTCCGTTATGCACGGGAGAAGAAGATACCCTTCTTCGGTATATGTCTCGGAATGCAGGTTGCTGCGATCGAATTCGCCAAGAATGTCTGTGGCCTACCCGATGCCTACAGTTCCGAATTCGATGAATCCTGCAAGGATCCGGTCATTGATCTGATGACCGAGCAGAGATATATTGATAAGATCGGTGGAACGATGCGGCTGGGAGCCTTTCCCTGTAAGCTGAAGCAGGGAACACTCGCTGCCGGGATCTACGGAGCTGACGAGATATCGGAACGGCATCGCCATCGCTATGAGTTCAATAGCAGGTATCGTGATCTGTTTGTCTCGAAGGGTATGGTAGTGTCGGGCAGTTATCTCAATGATCTGCTCGTCGAAATAATCGAGATTCCTGACCATCCTTTCTTTATAGCAGTACAATTCCACCCGGAATTCAAATCACGCCCGGCAACACCCCATCCTGTCTTCCGGGAATTCATCAAAGCTGCAATAGAATATCGTACTGTCAGAGAGTAATATTAAGGTAGAGCAAAGGATCAGAGGAGATTTCAGATTGAGCATTAAAATGACAACTTCTTTTTGATGATTAAGGAAAAAGAGATGAAAATTCTGGTTCTTATCGGAAGCCCTAAAGGGAAGGGAATTGGCTATCGTATAGCCCAATCTCTTGAGAAAAAAATGAAGCAACTGGGTGATGTTGATTTCGAATACATCTTACTGAAGGAAAACAATATCGAGTTATGTAAGGGGTGTTTTTTATGTGTCCTCAAAGGAAGGGAGTTCTGTCCTTTAAAGGATGGTCTGCAGGAGATAGATGAGAAGATTGGCCTTTCTGACGGTATCGTTCTGGTATCGCCCTGTTATGTCTACAATGTCAGCTGGTTGATGAAGAATTTCATCGACCGCTTCGCCTATACCAATCATCGCCCGAAGTTCTTTACTCAGAAACTTCTTCTGATAGCTAATGCCGGTTCCGGGATGGAAAAGACCCTGGAAGCCATGAGGAATACTTTTGGTATTGGTCCTGAGCTGGTTGATGAACTGGCATATTTAAGCCCTCCCTGGCCTTTATCAGACAGAGTAATGATAAAGCAGGATTCAGCGGTCGAGAAAGCGGCTGTTAGACTATTTCGCGCCATCAAGGGCAAGAAGAAAAGGGTACCCAAGTTAACTGATTACATCAGGTTCAGATTCTTCAAGCATGTATCGGTCAAAGTCAAAGATTTTATTCCAGCAGATTATAAGTATTACAAGGATAAGGAGAGTTATTATTATCCTGCCAGAATCAATCTGTTTAAAAAACTGGCTGCATCTTTGATGCTGAAAATAGGAATGTTTATGATGAGAGATATGGAACCACCAAAACCTAAGGATTAGAGATTGCGATATCCTCAAATTAGACTGTCATGGAGCAACTGTTAGATCTTGGCAGAGTAACGGTGTACTGTCATGACAGGCAGAATAAGAATAGATTGAGAGGTAAAGAGTATGAGAGGACAATTTGAACTGTTAAAAATTAGTATCGTGGAGAATGACTGGTATGCCTTGCTATTTCTCCTAATCGGGGGTTTGATTCTCTATCTTATTACCCTGAAGATCATTCTTCCCATAATTTATTTTCTCATCCGCCGAAGTCCTACTGATTGGGATGATGTGTTGATCGACAAGAAGGTATTGAGTAAACTCGTTCTCCTTCCTTCACTAATCTTCATCAGCCAGTATCTATATCTTCTCTCAGAAAATCAGGAATTTATCAGCAGGGTGGT
>Ga0079223_10001463_pt1 | contig 14004 bp, 12 predicted proteins | sample Stecom2011_FD_75072 | JGI IMG/M metagenome (GOLD analysis project Ga0079223, IMG submission 75072) | Agricultural soil microbial communities from Utah to study Nitrogen management - Steer compost 2011 | ecosystem: Environmental > Terrestrial > Soil > Agricultural land | place: USA: Utah... | reverse complement strand
TGATTTTCGTATTTCCCTTTAATTCCACGAAGAATAGAAATAGCATCTTCTGCAGTTGGTTCATCAATTAAAACTGTTTGGAAACGACGTACTAAAGCTTTGTCTTTCTCAAAGTGTTTTTGATATTCATCTAAAGTTGTTGCTCCAACTGCTCTCAATTCTCCACGTGCTAAAGCAGGCTTTAAAATGTTTGCAGCATCCATTGCGCCTTCTCCGGCACCGGCTCCAACAAGCGTATGAATCTCATCAATAAAGAGAATGATTTCTCCATCTGATTTAATTACTTCGTTCACAACTGCTTTTAAGCGCTCTTCAAATTCTCCTTTATATTTCGCTCCAGCAATTAATGCTCCCATATCTAAAGAGTAAACAATCTTAGATTTTAAGTTTTCAGGAACGTCTTCAGAAACAATTCGTTGAGCAATTCCCTCAGCAATTGCTGTTTTACCTACACCAGGTTCACCAATCATAATTGGATTGTTCTTGGTACGGCGCGTTAGAATTTGAAGTACACGACGAATTTCTTCATCACGTCCAATAATTGGGTCTAACTTCCCGTTTTTCGCCATTTCGTTGAGGTTGTTGGCAAATTTATCCAAGGATTTATAGGTTCCATCCTTGCCTTGAGAATCTACAGTTTCTCCATCTCTTAATTTCATAATTGCGTCTTTTAAAGTTGATTTAGTGAATTTGTTGTCTTTCATCAAACTCGCTACTTGGTCGTTTCCGTCCATCAATGCATAGAGTAAAACTTCGAGTGAAAGAAACTCGTCCTTAAAGTTGCGCATTTCGTTCATCCCATAACTGAAAACACGTTGTAAGGTGTTACTTAAATAGGGTTGACCTCCGCCTTCTACTTTTGGATAGTTTTTTATTATGCTATCCAAAGCACTTGTGAAAATCGTTAAATCGCTATTTAATTCTTTAAATATAAAGGGAAGAACACTATCATCGACCTGAATCATGCCGCGCAAGACATGTCCAGTTTCTATCGCTTGTTGGCCCCCTTCCAAAGCAATTTCTTGCCCTTTTTGAACTGCCATTTGCGTTTTTGTTGTCCATTTATTAGTATCCATATTTTTTATCTGTTTTTTGATGGTGTAATATCAAACTCCAATCCAATGCAAAATTTCACCTAGCCCAATGACAATGTGTCGTGTGGATCGTTTTTGTCCTGACGAATTGTCTGAATTCTAAAGATGTAAGTTACATTAAATGGTTTTTTCTGCCAATTTTCAAGTCTTAAAAATTCAGAACTATTCTATTTTTTGAACCATTAATTTTTATTTTTAATCGGAAACGGTGTTAAAAAATGTAACTTGTTATTAATTATACGTTACAAGTAAACACTGAAACTCATAATTCATGAAATATTTACTATCTATACTACTCGCACTTGTTTTTCTAAACTTTACCAGTTCATTAACACATCAAAATCCTCCATCTAAGAAGGTTGCATTAAAGAAACTTAAAAATGAATTTGGTTTTATTCCATCAGGAAATGTGATTTTAGAAGGTGAAAGGCTATCTGTACAATCATTTTATATGTCCCAAACGGTAGTAACAAATCGAGAATATCAGGAGTTCTTAAATGCCCTTAAAAGAAATGGACAATTAGAAAAGTATGAAATTTCCAAAATCGATTCTATGGGATGGATAAACATTCCCAACATGGATTTACAAAGTTTCGCTAAAGAATATTATGGGAACTCCGCTTATCAATTTTATCCAGTAGTTAATATTTCAAAAGAAGGTGCAGCGCTTTATTGTGAATGGTATACTGAACAAATGAATAAAATGCTTCCAGAAGATAAACAAATGAAGTTTCGATTACCTTTAAAAGCAGAATGGCTAAGAGCAGCAGAAGGAACAAAACCAGAGCGAATTTATACATGGGACGGTTCGTTTTTAAGAAATGATAAAGGACAATTCTTAGCTAATTTTTCACGTGTACTAAATTCATCAGTCTCAAGAAACGAAGAAGGTGAGTTAATTATGATAAAAAACACTATATACTCTCCGAACGCTAAAATTTCAACAGATATTATTGCTCCAGCAGATGCCTATTGGCCAAATGAATATAAATTATACAACTTAAACGGAAACGTTTCAGAACTACTGTCTGATTCAGATCAGGTAATCGGAGGTTCTTGGTATGACGGTGGATATGATATCAGTAACAGAAGTACGAAAGAATATAAAGGCCCTTCACCTATGGTTGGATTTAGAGTTGTTGCAACAGCAATCAATTGATTAAAATTTTAATTTATTTCGCCTCTCTACTCTTCACTCTTGCTCAATACTGAAATAGAAGGATATTATATTCGAAATAGAAGCACAGAATTATACCAAGCTACCTCTTCACACATCGGTTTTAAAATAGTTGATGCATATTTAATATAAGAAAATTTCATTTGTTATCGCCTCACGACTCAAAACTCTCTCTCAATACTGAAAAAATACTATTAAAAATGAAATTTTTAATAGTATTTTTGCTTCATGTTGACACCTTTAAACTTCCCCAAAACTCCATTAAAACTTTCCAAAGAAGGAGAGGATATTTATGTATGGGATATTTTTAGAAAAAGAAAGTTATTTCTTACTCCAGAGGAGTGGGTACGTCAGCATGTTTTACACTTTCTGATTCAACACAAAGAAGTTCCGGAGCCATTAATAGCTGCTGAATATGCTATTCAAGTCAATAAGATGACACGCAGATGTGACGGTGTTGTTTTTAATCGAGAGGGAAAAGCTGTGGCAATTATTGAATGCAAGGCACCAAAAATTAATCTCACGGAAGCCGTGTTGCATCAAATCGCACAATACAATCATAAATTACGCGTGAATTGGCTTATTCTAAGTAATGGTTTACAAACTATTGTTGCGTTCGTAGATCAAACTACTGGAGCAATTCAATACTTCGAAGAAATCCCTGATTACCAAGAAATGACCAAATAAGAAGATAAATGTGGATTTCGAAATCCTCAGTCAACTGTCTTTCAAAATATGAAAGCTTCATTTTTAATCGAACAGTATCATCTGAAATGAAAAAGAGCAACACTTCTGCTGCTCCTTAATTTAAATTTTTTAGTTTTATCTAACTACTTTGTTTTAGCTAAGGGCTACCGCGAGATTTTATCTCGTGGTTGATTGTAGCTAAAGTCTAACTCTATTACTTCCCTAAATACTCCATCACCTCACTCAAATCTGGAGAAAGTATAATTTCTGTTCTTCTATTTTTTGCTTTACCAGCAGCTGTAGAATTACTGGCTTTTGGATCATACTCTCCACGACCAGATGCTGTTAAACGTTCAGCACTAATTCCGTGTGTTTCCTGTAATAACCTTACCATTGAAGTTGCGCGTGCAACACTTAAATCCCAATTGTCTTTATAAGTAGAGGTTTTAATTGGAACATTGTCTGTGTGACCTTCAACAAGGATCTTGAATTCTTTGTTTTTCTTTAAAACTCCAGCTAAAGCTTTCAGAGCATCCTTTCCTTTGGTTTGAACATCAGCTTTTCCTGATTGGAACATCAGTTTATCTGACATTGAAACATAAACTTTTCCATTTTTAATTTCAATTGAAAGGTCCTCTGCATCGAATCCGAGTAATGCTTCACGTAGGAGTTGGTTTAATCTTTTCGCAATTGAGTCTTGACGTGCAATCTCTGTTTCAAGTTCATTGATTTTCTTTTCTCGTGCAAATAAAGCATCTTCTTTTTCTGTTAATCGACGTTCCTTTTCTTTTATGCGTTCATCAAATAAATGACCTTGATTCAAGTTGTTGGTGATTGCTCCAGAAAAACGTTCACTCAAATTTAAATGTTCTTCTTGCAGCTTAGAGTTCTTTTCTTTTAGGTTGTTGAAGTTTCCTTCAAGTTCCTTGTATTCTCCAACAATTTCACGGTTTCGTGTAGCTAAACTATCGTTTTCAACACTTAGTTTTTGATTATTTCTAATTAAGTAAGCGCTTTCTAAATCTTTAGTCTCAACAGTTTTACAAAGCTCATCACGTTCTTTCACAACGTCTAATAAACGATTGCTTCCTTGTATTCCACCTGCAGGAATTTCTTCTCCACACTTGTAAACAGGGGCGCAAGAGTAGAGTGAAAACATTGCTCCAATAGCGAATAATGCTATGCTTTTATTTTTCATGGTAATATTTTAGATTTAATCTCAACTTCAAATATAAATGAAATTGGGTGGTTATGAATGAAATATCAGATTTATTATGACTGATGAGGTTTTGTGTGCTTCCATCTGCGGTGCGACCAAAGCCAGTATTGTGGATGTTCTCTAATAACCATTTCGAGGTATTCTGCATGCTTGTCTAACACAAAACCATCGCGTTCTTTAGTGATGTCCTCACTAATTGGTGAAAAACTCACTTCATAAAATCCTCTTTTTTTCTTGCGAATAGAACCAAATAGAATAATTTGATCGTATTTTTTCGCCAACTTTTCAGCACCTTTCATCCAACCGGTATCTTGGTTTAAAAAGGTATTCCAATACGCTGTTTTTGGATCACCAGGAGATTGGTCATTCACCATCACGCTTAAAATCGGAGTGTCGTTCTCTTTATTTGCGAAAAACCTTGGGATTTCACGCATGCTCAACATCTTCATTCCAAAACGTTGGCGAGAATTGAGGATTTTTCGGTCGAAAAACTTGTTTTTAAGTGGTCGATAAGCTGCAATTGTTTTGTGTTTCATTTGCTGTGCTATTCCAACAGCATAATACTCCCAGTTGTTGTAATGTCCACAAAGTACAATTACATCCTTTCCTTGATTGAAGTATTTGTTGACCTCCTCCGGATTGATTAATGCACACCTTTCTTCGATGGCTTTATTAGAAATACTTAATGATTTTGTGCTTTCCACAAGAAAATCAGCGAAATGTTTATAGAATTTTTTCTCGATGTCTGTGCGTTCTTTATCAGATAGTTCCGGAAATGAATTTTTAAGGTTTTCTCGAACTACTTTCTTCCGATATCCAACGATGTAATACATCAAAACATAAACAATATCGGATATGAAATATAGTACCCCAAAAGGCAAATGCGATATAGGAATCACAATAACATAATAAATAAGGGGACTAAAAATCTTCGACATTTTCAGAAATAATTCTCAAAAATAGTTTTTATATGCTTAAAACGATAGAACTCTATAGTTAGTTTTTAAAAATGAACGTTTTTCTATTAGAAAGACAAAGAAATTAGTTCATTTCTAACATTAGCACTTTGTATAGCTTAATCATTTCTTCAATATCACTGATGAAAACTTTTTCTTTCGGTGAATGGACATTGTCTTCTGGAGCACCTACAAAACACCAATCAAATGGAAGGTCAGTATTTTGTAACATTGAACCATCACTTCCGCCGGCAGATTCCACCTCTAATTGGTACTTGATTTTGTGCTTTTTGGCAATGGAAATAATCCGGTTTAAGTAACTTCTCCGTGGAATGGCTTTATCACGCATGGAGATGGCAACCCCACCATCGTGTTGAACTCCGTCAGTAACCCAAGTAATGTCAGAAATCAATGCTTGATGAACTTTGTAGTTATCATATAGAAAACGGCCTAAAAATCCTACTGTTCCACCAGCATGCTCCTCATAAGTAGAGAAAACAATCGCGCCGTTTTCAAGATCTTCTGCAACCGTTAGTGCATTAAGAACCCCCAAACGATTGTCCAAATATGGACTCTGAACATATTGCTCAGTCAAAACAAAATTTGGTTTAAAAGACAAATTTGTTCCTCTGTCAATATTTCTCCCGAAAACATACCTCAGTTGTGTATGTCCTTCATCGTCTTCGATAATCATTAATTCGGTTTCAATTTCACCTTGACTATCTGCACCAACGAGTTTCATACCATCAATGGTTTTTGGACCACCAATTTTAATTAGATTTTCATCATACCCAACCGTAAAACCAATTGTATCGATATGTGCAAAAATCGCAGTTTTTGGTTTTCCGAAGACCAGTACAATAGCATCTTGAAATCCTTCTCCAGAATATACTTTTACTTCGCTTTTCCACGACTTTTTGTTGTCCTCTATATAGTTGAGAATAAAGTCTCTTATATTTTCTTCATCTCCTGAAGTACCACGAACTTCAATGAGTTGCTTTAATAGATCTGGTTTAAAATGTGCCAATTTTTTCAATTTTTAATGAATCAAAGGATTCTAATTTAGCCAATAAAGTAGCAGTAGATTCAATTTTGATGGCTATTTTTAAATAACAATCATTTTCGAAAACCTGTTTATTAATACTCGCATCACTTTCTTTAACAACGTCCATAAGCAAAGCCATATCTGTATAGTCGAAAAACAATTCAAAGCGGTCTTTAACTACTTCTTCTATTATTTTCCCATTTTCAATGGCTTCTTTAGCAGCGGTTCTATATGCATTGATTAACCCTCCAACACCGAGTTTTACTCCTCCATAATACCGAACTACGCCAATCAAAACGTTGGTTAAATCAAAAGATTGTATTTGTCCCAAAATTGGAGCACCTGCACTATTGCTTGGCTCTCCATCATCGTTTACACGATAGACATCTTTTTTAATACCAAAACGATATGCATAACAAAGGTGTCTGGCTTGATGGTGATCGTTTTTCCATTGGGCCAGAAGGTTTTTTGCTTCATCTTCGTCTTCACAATTGATTGCAATTCCAATAAACTTAGAACCTTTTTCTTTGTATTGACCTTCTGAAGTGCCTTTTAATGTTTTGTATGTTGTTGGTATTTTCAGTATTTTTGAGTTTTACGCAAATATAATAAAGTAATCGCTGAAAAAAATGAATGGTAGATTAACCATAATGTTCCTCACATGTTTATTGTTGTTTTCTTGTAAAAAAGAAGAGCAATCATGCTCGGATGGAATCTTTACTCCAGGTAAAGAGGAGAAATTAGATTGTGGAGGAGTTTGTCCACCGTGTGACTTTGTTCCAACGCCTGTTGATACATATTTGTCAACAAAAATCAATGATGTCCCTACTTCTTTTAGCACTTTTTCTTTAGAAAAATCACCCGATTGGATTTTGAGTTTTGAAAATGACACCTTGAACATTAAATTGAACTTTGGCCAAGGTGATTCTTTAGATGGCAGGCCTATTCAGGCAATTGGTTCAAATGCAATTTTTAATACAGTTAATTACTCATACATAAGTGAAGGGTTTACAGTTTTTTCTGAAGTAAATCATACAGAAAACTATCTTTCCGGATATTTTAATGCGAAGTTTGTCTCTGATAACGATATTTACGATACGTTAAAGATTACAAATGGGGAGTTTCAAAAAATTAACTGGTAGAAAAAATGAGTTCTAAATTTCGAATAATATTAGGTCTAGGTCTTATTGCAATCACTATTTATGATGTAATGGTGTCTGGATTCGATTATAAACATGCTGTTTTTTTGGGGATTGCTTCATTGGCTATTTATTTTGCAATTGCTAAAAAATAAACTGATGAAACAGTTCGTAGTTTTTAACCACAAGAATTTTCTGCTATTGCAATGGGTTTTATGATGGAAAAAATAGAGGAAAACTTATGAAACTGGATTTACAAGATAAATGCACCCAAATCCAGGTAAAGCTTGATCGGATGCACAATAGTAAATTACGCCACATAAATTGAGGGCCAGTCTTACAGATAGAGCGTTGTAATAAAGTCTTTGAACAACGATTTTCAAAATATAAATGAACTGACGTTGAGTAGGGGTTTTAGATATCGACTCAACACTCTAATTCATCAAGAAGTTATTGAAGCTGATGTTTAAAAAGCTTGAAAATGAATTGTTAATGCCTCATAGGTAAAATAACCAAATCATTGATTTTACATATAGTACGAAGAATCGCCTAAAAGTGAAGCGCTATAGGACATTGCGTAGATGAGTAAGCCAATAAAAATCAATGAGGACAATATCAAGCCAATAATTGCACATCCTCTTCCAATCTTTAAATGTTTAATTGATTTTTCGCTGTATTTATTATGATTGTGTTCAATTAACTCCATGCTTCCCGAGGCTATCGAAAGCGTGATGATGCCAAGTACAATTCCTAATAATCCAAAAGCAAAAGCACCTGGGATTATCGATAGTATTCCAAAGGCCATAATCAATTTACTGTTGGGTACTTGCTTTAAAACACTTTGATGTTGAGTCGTTGAATGTGACTTTTTATTTATCATACCTTATGTTTTGGGTTGAAGATATAGATTTTATCGTCATAATGATATAGTACACTTTTTATTTAAAATAGAGGTTAAGTATTCACAAGGACTCCTGCGACTTTTATTGATTGGTAAATTCCATGCATACTCCTACCATTTTTCAACTTAAACTCCTTATATTTGCGACGTTCATCATTTTGAAATTATGGAGAAGATATTACCTTATAAAACAAAGAATAAAGTTAGAATAGTTACTGCGGCCTCGCTTTTTGATGGTCACGATGCAGCGATTAACGTCATGCGGAGAATTATTCAAGCTTCCGGATGTGAAGTAATTCATTTAGGACACGATAGAAGTGTGGATGAAGTAGTGAACTGTGCAATTCAAGAAGATGTACAAGCAATCGCAATGACTTCATATCAAGGAGGACATACCGAATACTTAAAATATATGTATGATTTGCTCCAAGAGAGAGGAGCACCACAAATTAAGATATTTGCCGGAGGAGGTGGAACAATTCTGCCTTCTGAGATTGAGGAATTACAAGCTTATGGAATTACGCGTATTTATCATCCCGATGATGGACGTGAAATGGGCTTGCAAGGAATGATTAATGATTTAATTGAAAAGTCTGATTTTCCAGTAGGGCAAAATGTTAAGATTGATCCTAAGATTTTAAAGAATAAAAAAGATGCAGATATCGCAAAAGTGATTTCAGCAGCAGAAAACTATCCTGAAGAGTCAAAATCTTTATTGGATGAAATGCACATTTTGGCTGAAAAAGCAAATGTTCCAGTCTTGGGTATTACCGGAACTGGAGGTGCAGGGAAATCCTCTTTAGTAGATGAATTAGTGCGTCGTTTTCTTGTTGATTTTGAAGATAAACGTATTGCAGTGGTTTCTGTGGATCCTTCAAAAAGAAAAACAGGTGGAGCTTTATTGGGCGATCGAATTCGTATGAATTCAATTTCAAACGATAGGGTATATATGCGCTCTTTAGCGACAAGACAATCAAATTTAGCATTGTCAAAATATGTTGGAGAAGCATTATTGGTGCTTAAAGCAGCAGAATTCGATTTGATTATTCTAGAAACTTCTGGAATTGGTCAATCAGATACTGAAATTATGGATCACTCTGATGTGAGTCTGTATGTTATGACGCCAGAATATGGAGCAGCTACGCAATTAGAGAAAATTGACATGCTTGATTTCGCAGATGTGATTGCCTTGAATAAGTTTGATAAACGTGGAGCTTTGGATGCATTAAGAGATGTGCGTAAGCAATACCAAAGGAATCATGTTCGCTTTGATGATAAGGTTGACACAATGCCTGTTTATGGGACGATCGCTTCGCAATTCAATGATCCAGGGATGAATCAGTTGTACAAGGTGTTGATGGAAACATTAAAAGAAAAAACAGACACGGAATTGGTTTCTACTTTTGAAATTACTGATGAAATGTCTGAAAAGATTTTCGTTATTCCACCTGAAAGAACGCGTTACCTATCTGAAATTTCGGAGAGTAATCGTAATTATGATCGTTGGGTGGATGCACAAGTTGAAGTTGCAGATAAACTTTACGGGATGCAAAAAACGATTGAAACTATTTCAGAAAGTGAAATGGACGATAAAGACCGTTTAGTGAAGAAACTGACTGAGGCTTTTGAAACATTAAAAATGGATTTAAATCCACATAATTGGATTGCAATAGAGACATGGGGAGATAAAGTACAGAAATACAAAGATCCAGTCTTTAAATTTAAAGTACGCGATAAAGAGTTGCAAATTCAAACGCATTCTGAATCACTTTCGCATTTACAAATACCAAAAATTTCTTTGCCTAAGTATTCATCTTGGGGAGATATTCTAAGGTGGTTATTGCAAGAAAACGTACCTGGAGAATTCCCCTATACTGCAGGATTATTCCCATTCAAACGTGAGGGAGAAGATCCAACACGAATGTTCGCAGGTGAGGGAGGGCCAGAACGTACAAACAAGCGTTTCCATTACGTTAGTTTGGGTATGCCAGCAAAACGTCTTTCAACAGCGTTTGACTCTGTAACACTTTATGGAAATGACCCGGCACCTCGTCCAGATATTTATGGTAAAATTGGAAACTCAGGAGTTTCAATATGCTGTTTAGATGATGCTAAGAAACTATATTCAGGATTTGACTTAAGTGATCCGAAGACATCAGTTTCTATGACGATTAATGGTCCGGCGCCAATGTTGTTAGGATATTTCATGAATGCTGCAATTGATCAGGCATGTGAGAAGTACATCAAAGCAAATGGATTAGAGGAAGAGGTACACGAGAAGATTAAATCAATATTTGCAGAAAAGGGAACTAAACAACCTGTTTATCAAGGTAAGCTTCCACAAGGAAATGATGGATTAGGATTGATGCTGTTAGGATTAACAGGAGATCAAGTTCTACCTGAAGAGGTTTATGCTCAAATTAAGATTGACACACTTTCAGTTGTGCGTGGAACTGTTCAAGCAGATATTTTAAAAGAAGATCAAGCGCAGAATACATGTATTTTCTCTACAGAATTTACATTGCGCTTAATGGGAGATGTTCAAGAGTATTTTATTGAAAATAAAGTACGTAACTTCTATTCAGTTTCAATTTCAGGATACCATATATCTGAAGCAGGTGCAAATCCAATTACACAATTGGCTTTGACACTTTCAAACGGATTTACTTATGTAGAGTATTACTTAAGCCGTGGAATGGACATCAACGAGTTTGGTCCAAACCTTTCTTTCTTCTTCTCCAATGGAGTAGATCCAGAATATGCGGTTATCGGTAGGGTAGCCAGAAGAATTTGGGCAAAAGCAATGCGTGAAAAATACGGAGCAAATAAACGTGCTCAAATGTTGAAATACCATATTCAAACATCTGGACGTTCATTGCATGCTCAAGAAATTGACTTTAATGATATCCGTACGACACTTCAAGCACTATATGCAATTAATGACAACTGTAACTCGTTGCATACAAATGCATATGATGAAGCGATTACAACACCAACAGAGGATTCTGTTCGTAGAGCAATGGCAATTCAGTTAATCATTAATAAGGAGTTAGGGTTAGCGAAGAACGAAAACCCAATTCAAGGTGCATTCATCATTGAAGAGTTAACAGACTTGGTTGAAGAAGCAGTCTTGAAAGAATTCGACAGAATTACAGAAAGAGGCGGAGTACTTGGTGCGATGGAAACAATGTACCAGCGTTCTAAAATTCAAGAAGAATCGTTGCATTACGAAACGTTGAAACATTCTGGAGAATTTCCAATTATTGGAGTAAATACCTTTAAGAGTTCAAAAGGTTCTCCTACGATTGTTCCAAAAGAAGTAATTCGTGCAACTGAGGAAGAAAAGCAATACCAAATTGCGATGCTTTCAGATCTAAAGGAATTACATAAAGAAGAATCAGAGAAGTGGTTGGCTGTTCTTCAAGAAGCAGCGATTAATAATGAAAACATGTTTGAGAAGTTAATGGAAGCAAGTAAATATTGTTCTCTGGGACAAATTACTGACGCTTTATTTAATGTAGGTGGTCAGTACCGAAGAAATATGTAGTAATAAAAGCTTAATAGGTTATAGTATAAGACAGTAGACATGATCTACTGTCTTGTTTTTTGAGGAATAATATAGTTGAAGGATAATTTACCAACGAATTCAAATAAATAATTGGTTTATAACTTCTCGCGTATTATCTTTGTGAATAGTCATATGGAAATGAAAGAGATTCAAAATGTCATAGCAGAAATAGAAATGAAGGTCGCTAAAATGCGGGCTTCGTTGATGGATGTTAGTTCTGAGAATGATACTTTGAAATCAGAAGTGCAGAGGCTTAACGAAAAGTTAGGTCAACGTGAGAATGAAGTTTTAGACTTCAAAGAAAAGTATGACGAGTTGAAGCATCGACAAGAGCAAAGCCAAATGATTGTGAATAATCAAGTGGACAATGGAGCTCAAATAGATGCATTAGTAAGGGAAATAGATGACTGTATAGGTCGATTGAAAGTATAGTTACGAATATGGGCAGATTGTCAATTAAAATAGTGATCGCGGGACGCAATTATCCCCTTACCATCAATGAAGGTGAGGAGGAAGCTGTGCGCAAAGCTGTTGAAGACATCAATACCAATGTACAAAAGCTTCAGGAGAGTTATGCAGTAAAAGATATGCAAGATTTATTAGCGATGACTTCATTACAGTTGGCTACGCGTTCAAATAAACCTTCTTCAAATGAAAAAGAAGGAGAACTAAAAGAAGAAGTACTTTCAGCATTACAACTGCTGTCAAATAGTATAGAAGGATAGAGTAATAAGCTTGTAATTTAAATAAACGTTTCCCACATTTTAAGCGGCATTTGTGCTACTTGAGGTCGTGGGATTTTTAATTTTTAAGAACTATGGAAATAATAATAGGTGTAGGTATTGGCTTAATCGCAGGAGCAGTACTTGCCGTGATAGTACAAAATGTACTGTTAAAGAAGAGAAAAGAACTCATCATTAAAGAAGCAGAAAATGATGGGGAAGCAATTAAAAAGGATAAAATTATCCAAGCAAAAGAAAAGTTTTTAAGCCTAAAAGAAAATCACGAGAAGACAATTAAAGACCGTGAGAGAAAACTGCAATCAGCTGAAGATAGAACCAAAGCAAAAGAGAGCAGTCTTTCAAAGAAAATTGAAGAAACAAACCGCAAAGAAAAGTCTATAGATAGTCAAAAGAAAACTTTAGAAGAGTCCATTCAATTGAATATTGCTAAACAAGAAGAATTAGAGAAAATACAGGACAAACGTGTTTTAGAGCTTTCACGTATTTCAGGAATGGATGTAGAGGAAGCCAAGAAACAATTAATGGAAGCCTTAAAAGATGAAGCGCGTACAGATGCAATGGCACATATTAAAGACATTGTGGATGAAGCTAAATTGAATGCGAATAAAGAAGCGAAAAAGATTATTATTCAAGCCATTCAACGTGTTGCGCATGAGCAAACAGTTGAAAACGCTGTTTCCGTATTCAATATTGATTCAGATGAGGTAAAAGGAAGGATTATTGGTCGAGAAGGAAGGAATATCCGAGCTTTAGAAGCAGCTACAGGAGTGGAGATTGTTGTAGATGATACGCCAGAAGCAATCTTACTTTCATGTTTTGACCCTGTAAGAAGAGAGATTGCAAGATTGGCAATGCATCAATTGGTTTCTGATGGCCGTATTCATCCTGCGCGTATTGAGGAGGTGGTTGCGAAAACAAGAAAATCATTGGATGATGAAATCGCTGAAACAGGACGCCGTACGTGTATTGATTTAGGAATTCACGGTTTACATTCTGAGCTATTGAAAATGGTAGGTCGAATGAAATACCGTTCTTCTTATGGACAGAATCTATTGCAACACAGTAGGGAAGTAGCAAACATTTGTGCAATCATGGCTGCAGAGCTTGGGTTGAACGTGAAAATTGCTAAACGTGCTGGATTACTTCATGATATTGGTAAAGTTCCAGAAGATGAACCAGAATTGCCACACGCCATCTTGGGGATGAAAATAGCTGAAAAATATGGTGAAAAGCCAGATGTTTGTAACGCTATTGGAGCTCACCACGACGAAATCGAAATGATGACAATGATTGCGCCTATAGTTCAGGTAGCGGATGCTATTTCTGGAGCACGTCCAGGAGCACGTCGTGAGGTTGTAGAATCTTACATTAATAGAATTAAAGAATTGGAAAACCATGCGCTTTCTTACGATGGAGTAATTAAAGCTTATGCAATTCAAGCAGGTAGAGAGTTAAGAGTAATGGTAGAGAGTGAG
>Ga0079223_10001458_pt1 | contig 14020 bp, 10 predicted proteins | sample Stecom2011_FD_75072 | JGI IMG/M metagenome (GOLD analysis project Ga0079223, IMG submission 75072) | Agricultural soil microbial communities from Utah to study Nitrogen management - Steer compost 2011 | ecosystem: Environmental > Terrestrial > Soil > Agricultural land | place: USA: Utah... | reverse complement strand
GGAGTTGTTTACAAACCCACGGAAGAACTCCTCAAACAGATCTACATCAAATCCACCAACTACAGCCCGGGTGTAGGGCACGTTCAGCTCCAGGCCTGGACGACCCGAAAGATCAATCACAACCCGAGACAACGACTCGTCGAGTGGCACATAAGCATGGCCATAACGGCGAATGCCCTTTTTATCACCTACGGCCTGCCTGAACGCCTGCCCCAGAGTAATACCAATATCTTCTACCGAGTGGTGATCATCAATGTGCAAATCACCCTTACAAACGATGTTCAGATCGACCAGCCCGTGGCGGGAAATCTGTTCCATCATGTGATCCAGAAATGGCAAACCGGTTTCAAATACAGATTTACCAGTACCGTCAAGATCGATTTCAACAGTAATCCGGGTTTCTAGGGTATTTCGTTCTACCCGAGCCTTGCGTTCGGCCATGGAGACTCCGTAGCAATAAAATAAGCGGCGTTATGCCGGGGAAATTATATCCGCAGATTATACCTGTTCCGCCTGCAGGAGTCCCATAGCTGGCTTTCTGTCAGAATGCCTTCTTCAGATTATTCATATAGGTGTCCACCAGACTATTGAACTCATGCTTGATAACCGGACTGATAGCCAGCTTAAGCAAGGCTGGCAGTGGCAAGGTCAGCTCCGCCTTGGTGCGGAACCGGGCAGCCGTTAACTTGTCGCCTTTCGCGGTTAACTCCCAGGAGCCACTTACCACACCGTTTCCCTCGCCTTTGATCGGTGTCCATGTGATTTTTCCCGCTTCTTTATCGGCAACGTACTTGCTGGCATAGACAGACTGGATAGCGTGTTTGTCGATTCCTACCTTTTCCATTTCCCAACGATAGGAGTTATCACCCAAGTCGGTCAGTTTGTTAACTTTCGGAAAGTGGCTGGCGGAACGAGGCACATCTGCCAACAGATCAAAAACCTCATCATAACTGCCAGAAATTTCAATATCCCGGTTCAGCTCAATCGCAACGGTAATAGCCACAGCTAACTCCTTTTTATGTTTATTCGTTCAATGTAGTCGGGAAAATAAAGACGTGCATTTTGTCTTAACGCCAGGGCTTTGTCATATTCATACACTGTAAATTTTCTAACGCTGCGTTATCCTTCCACCTATTCGCGTCCGATTCATATTGGATCAGTGTATGCCCACCGGAAAAGGAAGCCAAAAACATGAAGGCTGTTCGCTATCTGCTGTTTGCCATTGTGGCACTAATTATTCTTGCCGTGGCAGCAGTTGCCATTGCTGTGCTGGTAATCGACCCCAACGACTATAAACCACAAATCACGCAGGCTGTGGAGGAAAACACAAACCTAAAGCTAACACTGGATGGCGACATTGGCTGGTCTTTTATTCCCCTTGGCCTGGAGCTTAACGACGTAGAGGCAACGCTTGAAGGCAACCGCCTGATAGCACTGAAACAACTGGTAGCCCAGATTGATTTCTGGTCACTGATTGCCATGTCACCGCAGGTGAACACCTTCGTACTGAATGGCCTTGATGCCCGCCTGGAAGTAAACGAAAAAGGCGAAGGTAACTGGACGCGCATACTGCCTGAATCTGAAAAAGGTACAGAGCAGAAGCCCGCAGATACCCAACAGGCACAAGCTCCGGATGCCAGCAGAGAAGGTGCCGACAGTAAACCCCTGAACTTCAATGTTGAAAATGTAAAAATCAGCAATGCCCAGGTGCACTATGATGACAAAAGCACGGGCCAGTCTGTTGTTCTCGAAAACTTCACAGTAAATGCCAGCAACATCACCCTTGGTTCTGAGTTCCCACTGGATATAGGTTTTCGGATAGAAACCGCACAACCCAAGCTGGAAGTGGACGGCAGCATCAGTGCCCGCCTGGCGGCTAATCAGGCTCTTAATGAATTCGCCGTTTCCGGACTCAAGGCTGTTTTTGAAATGAACGGCGAGCCCTTTGGTGGTAAATCTGTAACCGCCAAACTGGGCGGATCTGTCAAAGCCAATCTGGAAGATGAAACCGCGACCCTAAGCGACTTCACCGCCAGCCTGGCCAACCTGTCACTTTCAACCAATCTTGCTATAAAAGGCTTTGACGACAAGGTGGCGTTGAACGGCAAGATCAGCATCAGTGAGTTCTCATTGAAAAAATTACTTGCCGATCTGGGGCAGCCTGCCATCGACACTGCCGATCCGGACGTGTTCAGCGCCCTCGCCTTTACCACAAATATTGGCGGAGCGGACGGGGTAATCAAGCTGTCTGATCTGAGCCTCAAGCTGGATGACACCACCTTCAAGGGTGGCGGCAGCTACAATCTTGCGAACACTGGCCTTGTTTTCAACCTGCAGGGCGACAAGCTGAATGCTGATCGCTATCTCCCACCTGAAACAGAAGGCGGCGAGGCCCGGCCAGAACCCAGCGCTGAGCCAAATGCACCAGAAGGCGACCTGCTTCCTCTTGAAACCCTGCGCACCCTGCTGTTGGATATTAACTTCGGGCTTAACGAACTGATTGTCAGCAACCTGACCATCAACGAAATCAAAGCCAGCACCACCGCCAAAAACGGACTGCTCAAAGTTGATGAGTTCAGCGGTAAACTTTACGAGGGCAGCTTCGGCGCCAACGTAACGCTGGACGCCCGCACTGACAACCCGAAGTGGACCATAGGTTCAGACGTAACCAACGTGCAGACACTGCCACTGCTTACAGACCTGGCTGATGTCGACATGCTGGCCGGCGGCGCCAATCTGAAAGTTAACGTTGCAACAACGGGTAACCGCATCTCCGCGCTGCGCAGCAATGCCGATGGCCAGGTGAGCTTCAACCTGGCTAAGGGCGAGTTCCGGAAAATGAACCTGACCCACATGGCCTGCCAAGGTATTGCACTCGCTAACCAGGAAAGCCTGACCACTACTGATTGGGGCGATACAACTCCATTTGACGACATGCACGGCGTGCTCGACATAAAAGGCAATATTCTGAATAACACAGATCTGACAGCCTCCCTTGCCGGCATGAAACTTGAGGGCAAGGGCACTGTGAACCTTGAGAAAACAACCATGGATTACGAAGCAGGCCTTCGCATTGTTGGCGAGGTTCACCGTGACCAAGCCTGCCGCGTGACCGACTATGTGAGAGATGTCGTCATTCCGGTAGAGTGCCGTGGCAACTTCTCTACCGAGCCAGAAAAACTTTGCTCCTTTGACGGTTCCCGCTTCCGCGACACCCTGAAAACCATTGCCACAAATGCAGCCAAACTAAAGGCCAAGCAGGCAGTTGATAAAGAAAAGGACAAGCTTGAGGAGAAAGCCCGCGAAAAAGTAGAAGAGACGCTGGGCAAAGACGCAGGCGACAAAGTGAAGAACAAACTCAAGGGCCTTTTTAAGTGATGCAAGGCCGTATCGCGGAAAATCTTCTGCACTGGTACGACCGCCATGGCAGGCATAACCTGCCATGGCACCATGATCGCAGCGCCTACCGGGTGTGGGTGTCTGAGATCATGCTTCAGCAAACTCAAGTAACTACTGTAATTCCCTACTTCCAGGCCTTCATGGAGCGCTTTCCAGATGTTACTTCACTGGCTTGCGCGCCCACCGATGATGTACTCAGCCACTGGTCTGGCCTTGGCTATTACGCCCGCGCCCGCAACCTTCAGAAAGCAGCACAAACGGTAGTAAACGTATTTGATGGGGTATTCCCACAATCTCAGAAAGAACTGGAATCATTACCCGGCATTGGCCGCTCTACCGCTGCAGCCATAATTGCTCAAGCCTTTAACAAGCGGGCCGCCATTCTCGACGGCAACGTTAAGCGGGTTCTGGCCCGCTACCACGCAGTACCCGGCTGGCCGGGGCAGTCGGCAGTTTTAAAGCAACTCTGGCAGCACGCAGAAGAACACACACCCAACGAGCGAGTACGCGATTACACACAGGGCATAATGGACTTGGGAGCCATAGTCTGCACCCGAAGCCGCCCCGCCTGTAACACCTGCCCACTGCAACAGGGCTGCGCAGCTTATGCCCGAGGTGAAGTAGCACTATATCCGGGTTCCAAACCGAAAAAAGCAAAACCAGAGAAAACAACCTGGATGGCCATTCTTGAAGACTCGAAAGGCCGCATTCTATTGGAGCGCAGACCGCCTAGCGGTATTTGGGGCGGATTATGGAGCTTGCCAGAGCTTGACCCGGCACTTGGCGCCGACGAGCTTCAGCAAGCCTGTGAGCAGCAACTGGGGCTGAACTGCAACGAGCCAGATCTGATCAGCAGCTTTCGCCACACCTTCAGCCACTACCACTTGCATATTCAACCGGCAAAACTGACAGTGACCTCTACCTGTATTATTGCCGATGACAACCGGATGCGCTGGCTTTATCGGGACGAAGCCCTCTCACTGGGCCTGCCCGCCCCCATCCGAACCCTTTTGACCGAACCGGAGGCATCATGAGCAAAACCGTATTCTGCCGAAAATATCAAAAAGAACTCGAAGGTCTGGATTTCCCTCCCATGCCGGGCAAAAAAGGCCAGGAATTATTAGAGACAGTTTCAAAACAAGCATGGACAGAGTGGCAGCACGAACAAACCATGCTGATTAACGAAAAGCACCTGAGCCTGATGAACCCGGATACCCGCAAATACCTGCAGGCACAAATGGAGCATTTCTTTGACAACAAGCCTTTCGACAAGGCCGAAGGCTATGTACCACCCGAGAAGTAAGTCTGTGTTTTAACCGGTTTGCAGATGGCCCTGTGAAGAAACGGAAATTTTTCAGGGGTGGCCTTGACTCAAAACACCGAAACCGGTTTAATAGCGCCCCGTTGCACTCTAGTAAAGCAACTTGCCCGGATAGCTCAGTCGGTAGAGCAGAGGATTGAAAATCCTCGTGTCGGTGGTTCGATTCCGCCTCCGGGCACCAATATTTCAATAACTTAGTCCGCCTAGTGCGGGCTTTGTTGTTTCTGAAGATCGAAATCTAAGCGGATTCAGAATTGCGCAGACCCACGGCGTTAGACCGGCAAATGCGGGAAAGCGTACGGGCCAAATTGCGCATTCTGGCGCGCCACACATATTGCGTTATAAATACCCGCCAGATAAAGCGCCTGAGGCCATCGAGTTGATAATGAAACAGGCGGAGGTTTTGTCGAATGAGTGGAGCCGATGGATTAAAGCGAGAATAGCCGGACGTTAGTTGCTAACAAAATGACGCAATGGCAACCAACGGCTGTGGAATTTTAATCCCGCACCTTTTTAAACCTTTATGTCTCTAGACAACCCTCTGTAAAACAAAGTAAAAATTGACAAAACCCAACCAATAGAAGACTAGTAACATATATTATATGCCTTAAACTTTCTGTAGGTTGGGCTAATAATATGCGCTTTTATCTTTTCCTGCTGTTCGGTTTGGCAATCATGCTTTCTGGCTGCGCGTCCCAAAGCAAGCTCATGGAATCAATTTCAGAGCATGATGTGGCGACAGCCAGAAAAATGGTTCAAAAGGGAATAAACCCTTTCAAAACTGACAGTAATGGCCAATCTGCGGTGTCTTTAGCGTTAGCTGCAAACGAAACTACCGAGACATACAAATGGGCCAACGCACTGGCCAAGGACAGCTCTGCGAAAGCTAAGGAGCTTCTGGCTCTCATAAAAAACGGTAAGTTGACTGCCGACCAGTTCCGAGCGGAGCTTGAGAAGGCTTCTTTTTATATCGATGCGCCGGTAGATGACTACGGAAGCTCATTACTAACTACATTGGCAGAAAGTACCGATTATGTAGAGTTCATCACTACACTAATCGACTTTAACGCAAACCTTGACCACCAGGTTCAGGGGGGATACACCGCCCTTACACAGGCCACTTATTATGGCCAAGCTGAAGTAATCAAAGCTCTAATTGGCGCTGGCGCTAATCTTGATGCGAAAGCTGATACTGGATGGACAGCCCTGCATTACACAGTAAATCCTGTCAAAAGCGGAAATCGAACCCACGACGTGCAGATCGCCCAAATGCTGATCGACGCTGGCGCTGACCTTGATGAAAAGAACAATGACGGCGCGACCCCTCTCTATCTGAGTGTGTGGAATGATCGCGCTGCGGTTCGACAGACCTTGCTTAATGCTAAGGCGAACCCAGATCTGGCAGGTAGCGACGGGTGGACACCGCTCATAAAGGCCGTATTTGATGGCAATATTAGCGCAGCCCGGGCCCTCATCGCGGCAGGAGCAACATTAGACTCCAAGTCTGAGACGGACTGGACCGCCCTGCATGTCACTGCTAACGCTACCAAAAATGGAAACCGGTCAAACGACGCTCAGCTTGCCCAAATGCTAATCGACGCCGGCGCTGACCTGAACTCCAGGAATAACACCGGCGCAACACCTTTATATCTTGCCGTAACGAACGATCGCCCCATGGTCCGCCGGGTTCTGCTGAAAGCCAACGCGGATGCTAACCTGGCCAACAACAGCAACTGGACACCTTTAATGAACGCCGTATTTGAAGGCACCACGGATGCTGCTAAAGACCTCATCGCCGCAGGAGCGCCACTAGAGTCCAAGTCTGATATTGGCTGGACGGCCCTGCATTTCACTGTGAACTCAGCTAAAAACGGAATCCGATCCAACGACGCTCAGCTTGCCCAAGTGCTGATCGACGCCGGTGCTGACCTGAACTCCAGAAATAACACCGGCGCAACACCTTTATACCTTGCCGTAACGAATGATCGCCCCTTGGTTCGCCAGGTTCTGCTTAAAGCCAGCGCAGATACGGACCTGGCCAACAACAGCGGTTGGACTCCTTTAATGCGTGCCGTATTTGAAGGCAACGCTGAAGCAGCTAAAGCTCTCATTACCGATGGTGCAAGTCCAGATAGTAAAGATGATGAGGGCTGGACGGCCCTGCATTTCACCGCAAACACTGCCACGAACGGAAACCGTTCCAACGACATTCAGCTCGCCAAAATGCTGATTAATGCAGGTGCTGACCGGAACTCCAGGAGCAACACCGGCGCCACACCCTTATATCTGACCATATCAAACGATCGCCCCGAGGTTCGGCAGTCTCTGCTAAAAGCCAAGGCAAATCCGGATTTGGTTGATAACGACGGCTGGACACCACTCATGCAAGCTGTTTATAACGGCAACGTTGGTGCCGTAAACGCCCTGATCAAGTCAGGCACCAGCCTGGAGACCAAGAGCAAGAAAGGCTGGACAGCATTGCACTTTACCGCGAACCCTCAAGGCAGCGGAAGTCGTTCCAGCGATGCCGAAATAGCCAGGATACTGACTGGCAGTGGTGCCAACCCAAACAGTCTCAACGATGAACTGGTCACGCCTCTTATGCTTACTGGTATGAACAACCGAGAAGATGTTGCCCGCGTTCTTCTAACAAATGGCGCTCGATCTGGCATGAGGAACAAGTTTGGAAGAACAGCCGAAGAGGAAGCCATCCGTGCAGACAATTACAGAGTTGTCGCACTGATCAGAGAATTCCAACCCAAGCAGGTCACTAACACCACCGCTAATAAAAAGCATACAGGTTCATACCCCTCTGCACCCGCACCTCGCGCAGGCTACACCACCTGCAACACACGGTGTTCAAATGGGGACTGCTACCGCACATACAGTGATGGCAAGAAAACTCATTTCCAGGCTAAGCGAAAATACAATCCTTTTTCGAGCACATGGGAATATGACTCGGGAAGTTGCTGACTGCATAAAAGCTATTAAATATGACTCAAGAGAAGAAATAATATGAATAAGTATGTCGCATTACTGATGCTTTCACTGAGCTCTTTTGTTTTTGCTTTCCCAAGTCAAAATTTGACTACCTAAATGATGCAATCGGTCAAAATACACTCTTGCCAGTAAGAATATCCCGTTCGTTGGTAACAAGTCTGCCACCTACCGGGACGTTTCTCCTGCTATTGAACTTATTGCTCCCGGCGTGCCACTACTGAAATGATCACTAAACCAGTGAACGCTGAGAGGGCATCAGCGTTCACTGGCCAAAAGAAAAAGCTCGGTTTTTCCTGCACTTGCATATCAAACCCGAGAAGCTCCTCCGTAATCACTATATTTCGTTTAACGCCTTCCAGTTATTCCCCATTAGAGCCATACTAAAGGCTCTGCGTGGCCGGCATCACAGCCTCATTAATGCCAAAACACGTATCAATGAAGGTGAATATTATGAGTAAGGGACAAGATAAAAAGAAAGATGTAAAGAAGAAACCGGCTTTAACTGCAAAAGAGAAAAAAGCTAACAAAAAATCAAAGAAAAATGAAAAAAACGCTCTGGGAAACTAAGAGAACGCGTTAAAAGCTCTTACAGCTTCATTTCTCAGCTCCCACAACTGAGCCATGCAATCAGGGTGTCTCTGTACATTGGTCATACTGATAAATGCCACAACCTTGCACACTACTGAACCGAAGGCGATCTCGACTCTAACAGCTCCCTAAATGGCAAAGGAAGCATACTGCGTGATTTAGCGGTAATTGCTTTCTCATGTTTTTGCCAAAGCACACCAAGGTAGATAATAGCCAGACCAATGATTGTCAGGGAGATTGGGAATAGCCAGCTATCGGTGAATACTTTAGAGGCCAGGTAACCAAGATAACCACAGCTGCCAAGGGCACCGAAAATTACAAATACCCGGCGAACCAATAAAACACCAACGCCGATCATCAGAAGATTAATGCAGAAGTATATAAATTTTGAGAGCTCATTGTCCGAATACTGGAATGAGAGCCCGCCCCAAAAAGCAATTACCCCGAAGATATAAAGCCAGAATGAATAGTCAGCCGTGCGCCGGGATCGGATATCGACCCAAAAAGCCAGACCGATCATTACCAGCCCGGAATACAATGAGACGAGTTTTCTTAACTCCCAGGTAAAGTCGCCTCTCGAAATTATGGCGGTAATGTCCATGGTCAGATACCACAGTGTTATTGCGACGGGCATGATTAGGAACGGATATTTGTATTTCCATGCCATGGCAACGCCAACTGCCAGGGTACCAAGCTCCATATACAACCAGTGCCACTTAACATATTGGTGATACTCCCGATAAACACTCTCATCCGGCCAGACACCCAGCCATTGCTGAAGGCCATAAATAGCCAGCGGAGTCAGACAAACGACAAAGGTTGCACAAATTCCTGCCGGAATAATCAGGTTTTTACGTGCGAAGACATTGGTAATTGCCAAGCCTGCCACGGCGTAGAGTACAGATATGAAAACAATCCCCGCGCCTCCAAACGACTCCCACCCCAGGTTCATGAACAGGGTCATTGCACCAATGGCGATTAGCCCGCCCAGATAATAGAGCACATGTGTGAAGGTAAATCGTGGTACGTCCTGATACTGAGTCTGAAAAAACTCAAAGAGTGCATCAGCCTGCTCTCGAGAGATTATGTTCTCCTTCGCCGCATCACCCAGCGTCTTTCTTGTAATATTCATTGCTGATCACTCAATTGAAATTATCGCTGGCTGAATAGCTTTCATCTTTTGTTACGGCCATCGGAGCACACCCACAGGCCCTCATAAAGTTTGGTTGCAGGGCCTTCCATCAACACGGGTGTGTTGTCGCCCGCCCACTCTATCTGTAACTCCCCGCCGGCAAGCTGCACTCTCACTTTAGCGTCCAGCCAGCCAGCGCGCCTGCCAGCTACCACCGCGGCGCACGCACCACTGCCACAGGCCAGTGTTTCACCTGTGCCACGCTCGTATACCCTGAGTTTGACAGCGTCTCGCGCCAGCACCTGCATAAATCCTACATTTACTTTGGCAGGAAAGCGCCGATGCGACTCCAGCAGTGGCCCCAAGGTCTGCACAGGTGCACGCTTAACGCTGCCCACAGGCACCACTGCATGTGGATTACCCATACTCACTGCGGCAAGCTCTATTGTCTCGCCACCGGCCTCCAGTTGGTAAAAAATAGCTTCGCAAGCGGCCGTAAAGGGTATATCAGCAGGTTGTGTTTTGGGAACGCCCATATTCACCCGCACCTGCCCCGCGCTGTTTATTTTTAACTCAATAATACCCGCTCGCGTAGCCACTCGGATCACATTTTTTGTTGTCAAACCTTTATCGCGCACATAAAGCGCAAGGCAGCGTGCGCCGTTACCGCACTGCTCTACCTCGCTGCCGTCGGCATTGAATATGCGGTAGCTAAAATCTACGGCATGATGTGAAGCCGCCTCTACCAGCAGAAGCTGGTCAAAACCTACACCAAAGTGCCGGTCGGCCAACAGGCGAATCTGTTCCGGTGCTAGCAAAACAGGGTTTTGAATGGCATCGAGCACCATAAAATCGTTGCCCAGGCCGTGCATTTTCGTAAAAGCCAAGGGGGTGGGTATCGGGTTCAGGTTATTCACTCCAAACCTCAGGCTCAAAATTCAGTGTTGCGAAGTAATCTTCCAGTGTTTCCGCACGGCGAATGCGTTCTACGGTGCCGTCGGCTCTAAGCAGTAACTCTTGCGGGCGTAAATGACCGTTGTAGTTAAAACCCATGGCATGGCCGTGGGCACCGGTGTCTTGAATAATCAGCAAGTCACCGTCAACGATGGGTGGCAAGGCGCGCTGTACCGCAAATTTGTCGTTGTTTTCGCAAAGAGAACCGACAACATCCACCACAGGATCTTGCGGGCCAGAAGATTTTCCAAGCACATCAATATGATGGTACGCGTTATACATACCTGGGCGCATTAACGCAGACATGCTGGCATCCACACCAATATAGGTGCGATAGGTGTCTTTGCGGTTTATGGCCCGGGTCACCAGCACCCCATGCGGGCCGGTAATATATCGGCCACTTTCCATATAAATTTCAGGTTGGTAACCATGCTGTTCTGAAAATTTCTGCAGCAGGGTGTGGATTTCCTGGCCTAACAATTCGACATCGAAGGCCGCTTCGTCCGGACGATAAGGAATACCCAGCCCACCCCCGATATTGATAAATTCAAACTGAAGATCCAGGGTTTGGCCAATCTGCGCAGCCAGCTCTAGCAGCATGTGGGCAGTTTGCACCATATAAGCGGAATCACGTTCGTTGGAGGCCAGCATGGTGTGTAATCCAAAACGCTTCGCACCCCGTGCGCGGGCTTTCTCAAAAGCGGTAAAAATTTGTTCATGAGAGACGCCGTACTTGGCTTCTGAGGGGGTACCAATAATGCTGTTGCCGCTACGCGCGGCGCCTGGATTATAACGAAAGCACACCAGCTCTGGCATTTTAGGTACTTTATCAATCAGAGAAATGTCATCCAGATTCAGAATACACCCACCATCTGCCTGCGCTTCAATAAACTCCGCCAGCGAGGTGTTGTTTGAGGTGAACATAATATCCTCCCCTCTGCCACCAGCCTGGCGGGCCAGTACCAACTCGGCAATGGAGCTGCAGTCAAAGCCAAATTTCAGGTCTGCCATAATGCGTAAAACACTGGGGTTTGGCAGTGCTTTAACGGCGTAGTATTCGCGAAAGCCAGCCACTTCAGAGAAGGCTTGTTGTAGTTGACGGCCCGTTTCACGAATGCCCTGTTCGTCATAAATATGAAAGGGTGTACCAAACCGGGTGGCCAGGTCAGAGAGTTTGGGGTACAAGCGCTGGCGAAAATTATTAGAAACAGGCATGAGCAATACCGATTACAGAGGTGAATGTTGTAGGGCCGCTTCGATTCGTTGCATGGCCTCTTGCACCTGATCAAAGCGATTGAAAGCACTTATCCGGACATGCTGTTCGCCACACCGGCCAAAACCAACGCCCGGCGTACAAACAACGCCGGCTTCACTCAGCAGGAAATCGAAGAATGCCCATGCATCTTGCTTAACCCGAACCCAGATATAAGGCGAGTTATCGCCACCAACACATTGAAACCCCATACGCTGGAAGGCAGCTCGAATATAGGCGGCGTTGTTCAGATAATACTGAATCAACTCGCGCACCTGAGCCTGGCCTGCCGGGCTGTATATCGCTTCGGCCGCGCGCTGCACCGGATAGGATACGCCGTTAAATTTGGTGGTCTGGCGGCGCAGCCACAGATCGCGCACCGACACTGCCTCGCCTTTAGCGGTGTAGGCTTTACAAGCTTTTGGCACTACTGTGTAGGCACAGCGCACACCTGTGAAACCGGCCGTTTTTGAAAAGCTTCTGAATTCAACGGCGACCTTTTCGGCACCATCAATTTCATAAATCGAATGGGGCAGATCGTCATCCTGAATAAACGCCTCATACGCAGCATCAAATAAAATTAACGCCTGCTGGGTATGGGCGTACTCCACCCAGGCACTAAGCTGCTCGCGACGGATGCTGGCACCGGTAGGGTTGTTTGGAAAACAGAGATAGATTAAATCGACGGGTTCCGTTGGCAACGCTGGCAGGTATTGATTCGCAGCCAGGCATTCAAGATAAACCAGTCCTTGATAACGGCCATCCTGGCTAACCCCTGTGCGCCCGGCCATGACGTTGGTGTCCACATACACGGGGTAAACAGGATCCGGGATGGCTATCCGCAATTCCTGGGCAAAGAGCTCCTGAAAATTGCCAATATCGCACTTGGCACCATCGCTAACAAAAATCTCGTCTGCGCTTATGTTGGCACCGCGAGCCTGAAAATCATGCTGAGCAATGGCTGTGCGTAAAAAGTCATACCCTTGCTCCGGGCCATAACCCCGGAAGGTTTGGCTTGAAGTAAGCTCATCAATCGCTTTGTGCATAGCCTGTACACAGGCATTCGGCAGCGGCTGGGTAACATCGCCAATACCAAGACGAATCAACCCTCGTTCCGGGTGTTGTTGCTGAAACACCTGAATACGCTGATTAATAGTGGCAAACAGATAGCTGGTTTGCAGTTTTTGAAAGTGTTCATTAATTCGAATCATAGTCGTTTTATCAAAGTAGGATTTAACGCGGCAACGTTGTTGTGCCCATCAAGAAGGCATCTACTGCGTGGGCCGCCTGACGCCCTTCACGAATGGCCCAAACCACCAGCGATTGACCACGGCGCATATCACCCGCGCTGAATACCTTGGGTACGTTAGTGGCATACCCGCCGCGGGCATCAACACTTGCCCTGGCGTTGCCCTTGGCGTCCGGCTCAACCCCAAAACCAGCCAGCACGCTGGCGACAGGGCTAACAAAGCCCATTGCCAGCAATACCAGATCCGCTGGCCATATTTGTTCGCTGTTTGGTACCTCCTCAAACTTGCCGTGGCTCATTTCAACCCGCACCGTTTTAAGGCCGGTGAGTTTTCCCTCGCTGCCGATAAATTCTTTAGTCGCAATGGCGGATTCACGTTCGCACCCTTCCTCGTGACTGGAAGAGGTACGCAATTTGTAAGGCCAGTAAGGCCAGGTTAAGGGTTTATTTTCCTGTTCGGGTGGCCGTGGCATTAATTCAAACTGTACTACCTCTACCGCGCCTTGGCGGTTGGACGTACCAACACAGTCAGATCCGGTATCGCCACCACCAATAACAATGACACGTTTGTTATCGGCACGAATTTGTTCGGGCATGGCCACACCCGCATTAACGCGGTTTTGCTGTGGCAAAAACTCCATTGCGAAATGCACGCCGGCCAGTTCCCGGCCCGGAACCGGCAAGTCGCGTGACTGTTCAGCTCCGCCAGTCAGTAACACCGCATCAAACTCTTGCATCAGGGTTTCAGGGGAAACGCTCTGGGTAGCCCAGTTGGTAACCCTGCTTTCAACAGACAACTCACCCACAAGTGTATTGGTGCGAATGCTCACGCCTTCTGCCTGTAACTGCTCTACCCGTCGATCTATATGAGCCTTGTTCAGTTTAAAATCCGGAATACCAAAGCGTAGCAAGCCCCCCACCCGGTCATTTTTCTCAAACAAGGTAACGTTGTGGCCAGCACGCGCCAATTGCTGGGACGCAGCAAGCCCGGCTGGCCCGGAACCGACCACCGCAACTTTTCTGCCTGTCTTGTGTTGCGCAATTTGCGGCTTTATCCAGCCCTCTGCATGGGCACGATCAACAATGGCACGCTCAATAGACTTGATGCCAACTGGCTTCGAGTTG
>Ga0079223_10001456_pt1 | contig 14035 bp, 13 predicted proteins | sample Stecom2011_FD_75072 | JGI IMG/M metagenome (GOLD analysis project Ga0079223, IMG submission 75072) | Agricultural soil microbial communities from Utah to study Nitrogen management - Steer compost 2011 | ecosystem: Environmental > Terrestrial > Soil > Agricultural land | place: USA: Utah... | reverse complement strand
GCTACCTCCTGTAATTAAAAAATATTTACTTCTGTCTACATCATTCGAATAGTAGTTATAATCAAACTGTTTGGTGTGAGAGAAAGAGGTAGAAAGCTGTACTGGTTTTTTGCCGCCAAACCAAGGCTCTACAATATTAAGTCCGTAGGATTGGTAATAGGAGCTTCCTTGTGCTTGTAAAGATAGTTTTTGTCCATCCCCCAAAGGTAAAGGTTTATAAGTGTCTAAATTAAATATATTTCGTAAAGAAAAGTTGTTGAAAGACAGGCCTACGGTTCCTACAAACCCGCCGCCACCGTATCCTCCTTGTAGCTGTACCTGACTGTGACCTCCTTCTTCTACTTTATATACTAAATCAATTGTTCCATTGTTTGGATCGGCATTTTGAAAATCGGGAACAATTTTTTCCGCATCAAATAACTGTAATTGTGCTAATTCACGGATGGTACGAATAACATCGGCACGACTGGTTTTTTGTCCAGGTCTGGTGCGTAGTTCTCTGTATATAACATGGTCGTTAGTACGGTCGTTTCCTTCTACTGTTACGTTCTCAAAATACACTTCTTTTCCTTCGTGAATGCGAATTTCGAAGTCAATGGTATCTTTTCGGACTCCTACTTCTACTGGCGATACGTTAGAGAATAAGTAACCGTTGTTCTGGTAAAGATTGGTAAGACTCTCTGCGTCCATGTCTGTTTGATCGTCGATCTTTTTCTGGAGTACGGTTCCGTTGTATATATCTCCTTTTTCGATTCCTAGTATTTGTCGCAGGATTTGATCAGGGTATACACTATTTCCAACAAATCGAATGTCTCCAAAGTAGTAGCGCTCGCCTTCTTCTATATCTATCTCTATGGCGATGCTTTTTTCGTCCAAAATCATCATCGTGTCGCGAAGAATCCTTGCATCTCGAAAACCGTTTTCAGCATAAAATTTTATAAGCGACTTCTTGTCTTCATCAAAACCATCTTTGGTGTATTTGGAGCGTTTAAACAAGCGGTAGAATCGTCTTACTTTCGTGTTTTTCATAGAACCGCGAAGCTTTCTGTCGGTGAACTCTTCGTTTCCGTCAAAAGTAATGCTGGCTACTTTTACTCTTTTGCCTTTTTCTACATTAATGCTAAGATCTCTAGCAACCTCTGCACCCGTAGAGTCGGTATAGGGCTTGCTGTCTATAACCACTTTCGTGTTGAAGAAACCTTTTTCTCGTTGTTTCTCCTTGATGTAATTAGTTGTATTGGTAAGAAGGTTGTTGGTTATTTTGGTTCCAGACTTTAGGTCATTATCCTTTAGAAGTTCTTTTTGTCTTCCTTTTCTAAGGCCGCTAACTTCCACTTTATTAATTTTTGGAAGTTCTACAATATGTAGCTCTAAGTCGATAAGGTTGCCTTTTATATCGGTGATGTAGAATGTGATGTCGCTAAATAAGTTCTGTTCCCATAGCTTTTTAGTAACATCGCTTAGCCGTTCTCCTGGGATGTTGATTTCCTCTCCTACATTTAAACCAGTAAAAGCAACCACCGTGCTGGTGTTGTAGGTTTGTGTTCCGGTAACTTGTATGCTGTTTATTATGTATGTATCTCCTTCTCCAATTTGTGCATGTGCAATAAATGGAACTAATAGGAGGATAGTATAAAGTACAGACTTATATGTAGCTGTTATATAATTATTCATCAAGCTGTTCACTGGTTTTTCCAAATCTTCGTTCTCTGTTTTGATAATTTAAAATTGCTTCATATAAGTGATTCTTAGTGAAATCAGGCCAAAGCACATCGGTAAAGTACAACTCACTATACGCGATTTGCCAAAGCAGGAAATTGCTTATTCGCAATTCACCACTTGTTCTGATTAGTAGATCCACATCGGGCAAATTTTTTGTGTAAAGATGCTTATTAATTATATCATCGTCAATATCATCTGGCGAAATTAAGTTATTTTTGACTTTAACGCTAATCTCTTTCACACAATTTATAAATTCCTCCCTAGAGCCATAGTTTAACGCAAGGATTAAAGTCATGCGTTGGTTGTTTTTTGTTTGCTCTATAACCGACAGTAAATTTTTATAAACACTGTTAGGTAGCTGCTCAATATTGCCAATAGCTTTCAGGGAAATATCGTTTTCTTGTAAGGTTTTTACTTCTTTTTTCAAAGAGTTCACTAGGAGTTTCATCAGGGTGTCGACTTCTAGCTTAGGTCGGCTCCAGTTTTCTGTAGAAAAAGCATATAGGGTTAGGTTCGAAATACCTAGTTCTGCCGAGCATTCTACTACTTCACGTACCGATTTTGTGCCGTTTTCGTGTCCTATGGCACGGAGAAATCCTCTTTTCTTTGCCCATCTACCATTGCCATCCATTATGATAGCAAGGTGGTTAGGGAGTTTTGTTTTATCTATTTGCTTTTTCACTCTCGGTTAAAATTTACTGTTGCATGGTGCTCGTCCAAATGCAAATGTAAGTGTTATCCCACTAAATACATACCAATCCTTGGAGTTAAGATTTCCAAAAGTATAGTCCATCCCTCCAGCTCCGCTAGGAACACTTCCGTCTAAATTATCGGTAAAAGTATATCGAGCACCTAATTCAAAGCCTAAGCTAACCACTCGTCCTAGAGAGGCCTTGTACCCTAGTGCCATTGGAATAGCAAAAGAGGATTTGCCTCCATCTTTCACCATTTCTGCGTCGGCATTTCGGTATAAATTGTCGTATAAAAAATAGGTTATACCTGTATATAAGTAGGGCGTGTGAATGGGACTTCCGCTATGTGTGTTGTATTCCCAAAAGGTAAATTCTAGGCCTAATCCAAACTCTTTAATATTGTTTGTGAAGTTATAACCGCGCTCAACACGTCTTTGGTCCTTAGAGTCTAAGTCGTCGGCACTGATTTTTCCGAAGTTAACCGAAGCTCTAAAGCTGTGTCGAGGACTGCGATTCCACTTGAATATCCCGCCAAGAACCAAATTGTTTGGGTTTATGTATTTGGTGTCGCCTACATCGCCAATGTAATTTGCGCCACCTATAAATCCACCCACTTCATAAGTTTGAGTGAACCCTATAGTCGGAATAATAAGAAGTCCTATCAATAACACTAATTGTCTCATATACATATTTATAGGAAAGGTTGCAAATGTATTAAATTACTTATTAACTGCTAAAAAATGGAAGGGATAATATGTTGCAATAACAAGAAACACTTCGATTCTTTTAACCAGCATTATTACTAACGAGCATATTGCATTTTAATTGCGTTTGTCCTCTCCCCATAGTAATTTCTTGCGTAAGGTATTGAAGAAGCTATTCTCTGTAAGTTGTACGAGAGAGATTTTGTATGGTGCTTTTTTTATCTCTATGGTAGCTCCGTTTGGTAGTGCAGCGGTGCGTGAATCCAAGGAGGTGAGAAAAGATTTGCTTCGGGTGTGGACTCTGAGTTTTACGGTAGAAGAGTCCGGAATAACCAAAGGTCGGGCGTTTAAGTTGTGCGGGGCAATGGGGGTGATAACGAAACTTTCTGTAGCGGGATCTATTACCGGACCCCCGCAGCTCAGGGAGTAGCCTGTGGATCCTGTAGGAGTAGAGATAATAAGTCCGTCTGCCCAATAAGAAGTAATGTGGTAACCATTTATTTCCGTGTAAATTTCAATCATCGAAGTGGTGTCCTTTCGGTTTACGGTTACTTCGTTTAAAGCTACGTTTAGCTTTTCGATGCTTTCTACCCCAACATCGGTTTTTGCCGATAACAAGCTGCGCTTAGAAATAATGTAGTCTCCATCCATTATCTGCTTTAGCCCATCGGCGATATTTTCTTTTTGAAGCGTAGCCATAAAGCCTAGTCTTCCGGTATTTATAGCTACTATTGGGATGTTTAGGTCGCGAACAAAAGTAATGGCGCGCAGCGTAGTCCCGTCGCCACCAATACTAAAAAACAAATCGAAGCTCTTGTCTAGTTTCGAAAAAGTAGGCAGTTCAGAAAAGTAATTATGCATTTGTTCATTTTCTTTTGTCAAACGCAAAAAGTTCTCTTCTACATATACCGTAACGTGTTTTCTACGCAATACATCAAAAATTTGCTTGATGGTGACTTCTGAGTTCTCATGGTAGTATTGTCCGTAAATTCCAATTTTTAGCATTAGGAGGGGATTAAATATTTAAAAACTTTTTCAAATACTTCGAGCGTTCTTTAAGTCCTTCTACATAGGTGTCTTCTACATGCTCTGATATTATCTGGTATCCGTAACGACGGAAGGTTTGTACTATTTCGTTAATGCTATTGCTATTTAATTTTATCGTGCATTCCACCGTATTGTTTGTTAGGGCGGTAATAAACAATCCCATGATTTTTCCGTTATTCGATTCCACTATCTGACTCACTTGGCTAGAAGAATAATGATGGCTTGCTGTTTCAATAACTAAAATGGCTCCTGGCTCTTCCAAAAATGGGGTTTTCCCGAGCAGGTGAATAAAGTTTTCCATCTCTAAATAGCCCAAATACTTTTCATCTACATCCAAAACAGGAAGCATGTTTGCGTCATACTGAGAAAAGCTTTGCAGCGCGTCAATCCAATTTGTATTGTCCGAAACAGCCATTCTACTGAGCAAGTACTGGTAGTCGCCTATTGTCTTTCCCTGCTCTAAGTTTTCGCTATCCTCATATCCTATACAACCAAGAAATCGATCTTCATGAGTTACAGGCAAATGTGTAACTTGCAACTTGCGGAAGTGTTCTTTTACTTCGGTCGTTGTTGCTTTTAAATCTAAAGCGGGTTCGTATGTAAGTATTTGTTTTATGTCCACGATATAGTGCTTTTTATGCAAATTACTGAAATTACCTGTAATTAGTCCCTGTGGTTTGTATTTTTGTTTTCTTATAATACTAATTAGAAATATCATGACAAGATTAAGTGTAAATATAAATAAGATTGCTACGCTCCGTAATTCAAGAGGCGGAAACGTTCCAAGTGTGGAGCAAGTGGCAATAGATGTTCAGACTTTTGGCGCACAAGGAATCACTATCCATCCTCGGCCCGATGAGCGTCATATACGATATGCCGATGTGTTTAACTTAAGACCGCTGGTACATACCGAGTTTAATATTGAAGGAAACCCAATACCAGAGTTCATCGACTTGGTGTTGAAAGCAAAGCCAGAGCAAGTAACTTTGGTGCCCGATGCGGTGGATGCTTTGACTTCCAATGCTGGTTGGGATACAATAAAGAATAAAGAATTCCTGTCGGAAGTAATCCAAGAGTTTAAAAACGCAGGAATCAGAACAGCTATCTTTGTAGATCCCCGAACTGATATGATTGAAGGCGCAGCTACTACGGGAGTAGATAGGATAGAGCTGTATACCGAAGCCTATGCGGATGGATATGCGCAAGGCAATAAAGAAGCAGTAGAGCCTTACGTTGCTTGTGCTAAGCTAGGGTATGAATTAGGACTGGGAATAAATGCAGGGCATGATTTGTCTTTGGATAATTTGAAGTTCTTTAAGCAAAATGTACCTCATTTACTAGAGGTTTCCATTGGCCATGCGCTGATTAGCGAATCTTTATATTTAGGGCTAGAAACAGTGGTGAAGAATTATATTAAATTATTGAAATAAGAAAACTATGGAGTTATTACATGCACAGGTTATTGGTGAGGGAAAACCATTTATAATACTACACGGATTTTTGGGAATGAGTGATAATTGGGGAACTTTAGGAAGGCGCTTTGGTGAGGATGGCTATGAGATGCATCTTGTAGATCAACGAAATCACGGACGTAGCTTTCACTCTGATGAATTTAATTATGAATGTATGGTGGAGGACCTAAAGTATTATTTAGATACCAATGGTTTGGATAAGGTAATACTTCTAGGGCATTCTATGGGAGGGAAAACAGCTATGCAATTTGCAGTGAAATACCCGAATCGGGTTGCAAAGCTTATTGTTGCCGACATTGCACCAAAGGAATATCCACAACACCACCAGTCTATATTGAAGGGCTTGTCTTCATTGGAGTTCGCAAATCCGGACTTGGGAGCAGAAGGGATTGCAAGTAGAGGAGAGGCAGATAAAGCTTTGTCAGAGTATGTAAGCATTCGGGCAGTGCGACTGTTTTTACTTAAAAACCTGTATTGGAAATCCAAAGGCCAGCTAGCATTGCGCTTAAATCTGCCTGCCTTGATAGAGAATATAGAGGAAATAGGTGTGGGACTGGCTAACGATGCTATTTTTGAAGGGGATACCTTATTTATATCTGGAGGGAAATCTGACTATATCTTGCCAGAAGATGCGTTGTTGTTGAAAGCACACTTTCCTTCCTATAAATTAAAAACAATAGAAGGCGTGGGGCATTGGTTGCATGCAGAAAAGCCCGATGAATTTTATGATATTGTTATGGGTTTTTTGTAGAAACTTGTTATATTGCTTAATACTTTCTGAATGCAGCGGTTTTTTTAACGTATTATAGGAGGTTAACATCGCACTAGAATTAATTTAATGAAAAATGTAAACTAAAAATTATGATAAACAGGTCTATTATTTTATTCCTATTGTTCTTCTCGGCAATGGCAGCCTATGCTGGAGGTTATCGAGTAAGCTTGCAAGGAGGTCGTGCTCTAGCAATGGGACACACCGGAGTTGGCGTTATAGATAATGCGGAAGGCGCATTTTTTAACCCATCTAGTTTGGTTCATCTTAAAAACCGATTGGAGATTGCTGCGGGCGTTTCTGTGGTATACAGTAAAATTCAATGGCAAAATCAAGGTACAGGACAAAGCGAAAGAACGCATAACGCGCCTTCTACTCCTTTGTATATATACTCTAACTATCATATCAACGATCAGTTTAGTGTAGGTTTGTCTGTTTTTACGCCTTATGGTAGTGTTGTAGAGTACACTACAGATTGGCCTGGGTCGCATTTAGTAAATAAAATAGACCTATCTGCTTTTTATATTCAGCCACACGTAGCCTATAGAATCAATGAGAAGTTAAGCGTAGCTGCAGGTCCTATAATCGCGATAGGAAGCGTAGAGTTCAACCGAAATTTATCTAGAACTATGACCGATATAGATGGCAATCGTTCCAATGTTACCATTGATGCTTCTGGCGTAGTTAAATTAGGATGGCATCTTAGTGCCACGTATGTACCTATGGAAGGATTGACTGTGGGTGCTACGTACCGTTCGGAAATGATTATGGATCCAACCGACGGGGATGCGAAATTTAGAAACCTACCAAACTCGCCTATAACAAACTTTAAAGACACAAAAATCAGTGCAGAACTACCGCTTCCTGCAGAGTTACTGGTTGGGGTGGCGTATGAGTTTGATAAGTGGACTTTGGCTTTTGATTATAACCATGCATTTTGGGATGTGTATAAATCTTTAGACATTTATTTTGAAGATGAAAGTATTCCAGATTCTAAAAATCCAAGAAATTATAAAAACTCTTCTAGCTATCGATTTGGAGCACAATATCAGTTAAACGAAAAAATAGCGCTACGTGCAGGGTATTATTTTGACCAAACGCCCGTTCAGTCAGGATATTTTGCGCCAGAAACACCGCGTGGAGATAGCCATAACTTTACCATTGGTGGAGGATATAATTTTTCCAGTAACTTCCGTGTGGATGTCGCATTCATGTATATCCACTTTAAAGAAATAAATGAATCCTACGATCATTATAGCGAAGCAGGTATCGTAGAAGGCGGTGCTAAAGTACCTTTTGGAGGAGATTGGAAAACCTCAGGATTAGTTCCAAGTATAGGTCTAACGTATAGAATGTAAATGCTATAATTATTTAAAAATTGAATTATGAAAATACTATATAAAATATTTATTGCCTCGGCATTTCTTACACTGGTAGCTTGTGATACCGATTTTGACGATAAAGTTACCGATGCAGGCTTTTACGATAGCGGAACAGCCGATGTAAGTGCATTTGTAGCAGTAGGGAACTCGCTTACTGCTGGATATGCCGATGCCGCACTTTATAAGTCAGGGCAAGAATACTCTTTTCCAAATATCTTGGCTAGCCGCTTTGAATTTGCTGGAGGAGGAACGTTTACTCAGCCGCTAATGGCCGATAATTATGGAGGCTTGTTGTTCCAAGGACAAAAAATCGCACAGAATCGTATGGTTTTAGGTTTTGATGCCGAAGGGAATCCTGCACCAACAGAATTAGATGCAGTGCCTACCACCGAAGTTACCGATCACTTGTCTGGTCCATTCCATAATATGGGCGTGCCAGGAGCCAAGAGTTTCCATTTGGTAGCTCCAGGATATGGTAATGTGGCAGGTGTACCCGCTGGACTAGCCAACCCTTACTACCCTCGATTTGCTAGTAGTGCGAATGCTTCTGTAATAGAAGATGCCATGACGGTAGATGCTAGTTTCTTTTCCTTGTGGATAGGAAATAATGATATTCTAGGGTATGCAACTTCTGGTGGCGTTGGCGTAGATCAAGCAGGAAACATAGATCCTACTACCTATGGAGGAAATGATATTACCGATCCGAATGTATTTGGTGCGGTGTACTCCCAATTGTTGGAAGGATTAACCGCCAATGGAGCAAAAGGAGTAGTGACCAATATTCCAGATGTTACTACCATCCCTTACTTTACTACCGTACCGTACAATGCTGTTCCTTTGGATGAAGCTACTGCGGCAATGGTAAATGCAAACTTTGAAGGATATAACGACCAAATATTGCCGCTGATGGTTGCGCAGGGAGTTATCGATGCAGAAGAAGCTACGCTTCGTAAAGTAAACTTTACGGCAGGACAAAATGCACCGATTATTGCGGATAAAGATTTAACCGATTTAACCGATATCTTATTAAACCTTGGCATCGTAGATCCTGCCACGGCTCATTTGGTAGGACAACTGCGTCAGGCGAAGGCAGAAGATTTATTGTTGTTACCATCGTCTAGCGTTATAGGAACCCTAGCAGACCCATCTAATCCGATGAGTATTATGGGCGTTGCAGTGCCATTGCCTGATGAATTGGTTTTGACCAAAAAAGAACAAGCACGCGTACACAACGCTATGGTGTCGTACAACAGTACCATCCAAGCTTTAGCAGGACAGCATGACTTGGCTTTTGTAGATGCAAATGCACTTTTAACGCAACTGGCAGAGGGAGGTTTACCGTATGATGCAGGAATGCTTACCTCGGAGTATGTTACCGGTGGTGCTTTCTCCTTGGATGGCGTGCATCCCACAGCTAGAGGTTATGCATTTATCGCTAATGAAATGGTAAGAGTTATCAATGCAAAATATAGCGCCAATTTGCCTGTGGTCAATATAGGAGAGTATCCTACCATAACACCACATAATAACCCGTCGCTAAATTAATTATATTAGTAACAGAATGTTAAAAGCGTATGAAAGCAAAAGCATTTCATACGCTTTTTCAATATATTTATAAAACAAAAATATTAAAGCGAACTACTTATGATCGGAATACTTCGAATACTACTAACCGCCGTAGCGGTTTATTTATTACCAAAAATATTGAGTGGCGTGACTTTAGATAAATTTTCTACTGCCATTCTAGTTGCTATAGTACTTGCATTACTGCAGTTTTTGGTACGACCAATTTTGGTGTTTCTTACCCTGCCAATAACCATTTTAACACTAGGGTTATTTCTATTTATAGTCAATGCCATCATTATTCTAATGACCGCATATTTTGTTTCAGGATTTGAAGTGGCCAACATTTGGTGGGCTTTATTGTTCAGCATCCTACTTTCTATCCTACAATCCTCCCTATTCCAGATTGTAGGCGTGGCAGACTAGAAACGTAAATAGGTGATTGTACGTTTGTTGGGTAAGCTAAAATAATGTATTTTTGCACTTCTATTTTTAGCAAAAAAACACATTAGAAACATGAATATTACTAGAAAGGATATCGACAGCCTAAATGCTGTCTTAACCGTACAGATTTCAGAAGAGGATTACGCTGGAGCGGTAGATAAGATCTTAAAAGACTATAGAAAGACCGCCAATGTACCTGGATTTAGAAAGGGACATGTGCCGATGGGGATGATTAAAAAACAGTACGGACAATCGGTAATGCTAGATGAGGTTAACAAATTAGTACAGAAATCTCTAAACGATTATTTGACAGAGGAGAAAGTGGAATTGCTAGGACAACCACTTCCTGTAAACCAAGAAAATATAGATTGGAACGCCAAGGATTTCTCTCTGGATTTTGAGTTAGGATTGGTTCCTGAGTTCAAAGTAGAGCTAGATAAACTAGATGTAACCCACTATGACATTGTGGTTAGCGATGAGATGGCTGGCAAACAAGTAGAGCACATTCGTAAACAATACGGAAAGCTAATCGCCAAAGACGAAGTAAGCGAAGGCGATGAGGTTACTGGTAGCTTTGAGTCGGAGCAGGCAGGTATCGATCAAGAGACCACCTTCTCTTTGGAAGAGTTAAAACGCAAAGGCGATATCTCAAAACTAGTAGGAAAGAAAGTAGGAGATAGTGTTGTATTGAAAACCAAAAACCTATTTGTAGATGGAAAAGAAGCCACTATAAACCACTTAGGCGTATCTGCCGATATTGCAGAAACTTTAGACGTGGAGGTAACTTTTGTAATTGACGAAATAAATACAAGAGAATTAGCAGAGCTAAACCAAGACTTGTTCGACAAGATATTTGGGGAAGGCGAAGTGAAATCCGAAGAGGAGTTGCTTGCAAAAATAAAAGAAGACGGCAAGAAGCAATTTGCACAACAAAGCGATCAGAAATTGCTTGACGATATTGTAGAGAATCTTTTAGAAAACACCAAAATAGAACTTCCAGAAGAGTTCCTACAACGTTGGATACAAGCGTCTGCCGAAGAAAAAATGACGGAAGAAGAAGCTGCAGAAGAGTTTAAAAGATCGGAGAAAGGTTTGCGTTACCAGTTGGTAGAAGGAAACCTAACCAAAGAGCACGATCTAGCTCCAGACTTTGAGGAAATAAAAGAATTTGCTGGAGAGATGGTGAAAATGCAAATGGCACAATTTGGACAAACCAATCCTACAAAAGAGGAGTTAGATCCAATTGTAATGCGTGTGCTAAGCAATCAAGAAGAGCTAGAACGTATCCACCAACAGTTGGTGACTAAGAAACTACTAGATTTCTTTAAAGAAAATGCAAAGCTAAAAACCAAAGAGGTGAACTTTGAAGAGTTTGTTAAAGAAGCATACGAAGCTAAGTAACAAGCGAATAAACCCGTATCTTTAGGGATACTATTTCGGTACCTGTTGTGAATTCATACTGCGACCACCCGTTGTTCAAGATGAACCATAACAGGTATCTTTCATAAAACACATTTCTTAACATTAAATTACATAGGATGGATTACGGTAAAGAATTCAAAAAATTTGCAATAAAAGACCAAGGAGTAAACAGCATGTACTACGACGAAATTGTCAGTAGCATGAACCCGATGGGGCTTACTCCAAATATTATAGAAGAGCGTAAGATGAACGCAGTGGCGATGGACGTTTTCTCTAGATTGATGATGGATAGAATTATTTTCCTAGGAACTGGAATAAACGACCAAGTAGCGAACATTGTACAAGCGCAATTGTTGTTCTTGGAAAGTACCGACTCTTCTAAGGACATTCAGATTTATATAAACTCTCCTGGAGGAGGAGTGTATGCTGGATTGGGAATATACGATACCATGCAGTTTATAAAACCAGATGTTGCCACCATCTGTACTGGAATGGCAGCTTCCATGGCTGCGGTTTTGTTATGTGCAGGTGAAAAAGGAAAGCGAAGCGGTCTTACACATTCCAGAGTAATGATCCATCAACCACTTGGTGGCGCACAAGGACAAGCAAGTGATATTGAAATTACTGCTAGAGAAATCCTAACTCTTAAGAAAGAGTTGTACGAAATTATCTCAAAACACTCTGGGCAACCTTACGATAAAGTACATGAAGATAGTGATCGTGACTACTGGATGAAATCCGATAAGGCAAAAGAGTACGGAATGATCGATGAGATACTAGTACGTGGATAATATCTTGTGCATAGCACAAGGGATTACTAACCAAAATTAATATCATGACAAAGAATAATGTAGCATGTTCCTTTTGCGGACGTAAAAAGGCAGACACCAACTTGCTTATCGCTGGATTGGACGCACATATATGTGATAAGTGTATCGAGCAAGCGCATGGAATAGTGTTGGAGGAAGTCATCAGTCCAAAGGAGAGTGAGCTAAGCGATTCTGTTTTATTACACAAACCAAAAGAGATAAAAGACTTTTTAAACCAATACGTAATTGGTCAAAATACAGCAAAAAGAGTCCTATCTGTAGCGGTATATAATCACTACAAGCGTTTGTTGCAACCAGAAACAGAAGAAGAGGATGGGGTAGAGATAGAAAAGAGTAATATTGTTTTAGTTGGACAAACAGGTACAGGTAAAACGCTTGTTGCGAAAACCATAGCAAGAATGCTCAACGTGCCTATTGCTATTGTAGATGCAACGGTGCTTACCGAAGCTGGATATGTAGGCGAAGATGTAGAGGGAATATTATCTCGACTGCTTCAAGCGGCAGAGTACGACGTAGAGAAAGCCGAGCGAGGTATCGTTTTCATCGATGAAATCGATAAGATAGCTCGTAAAGGAGATAACCCGTCTATAACACGTGATGTAAGCGGAGAAGGAGTGCAACAGGGCTTGTTGAAGCTTCTAGAAGGTTCGGTGGTAAATGTACCGCCAGAAGGAGGTAGAAAACACCCAGACCAGAAATACGTAAAGGTAAATACAGAGAATATCTTGTTTATCGCTGGAGGAGCATTTGATGGAATAGAAAGACATATCTCTAAACGTCTTAATATGCAGTCAATAGGCTTTAGTGCTTTACAAGAAGGAGAAAGTATTGACAGAGAAAATCTTTTGCAATATGTTATTCCAAGAGACCTAAGAGATTTTGGATTGATTCCAGAAATCATAGGCCGATTGCCAGTGTTGACTTACATGAATCCATTAGATAAGAAAACCCTTCGGTCTATTCTTGTAGAACCAAAAAATGCCATAATAAAACAATACCAAAAACTGTTTGCTATGGACAACGTGGAGTTGGTTATGGAAGATGATGCGTTGGACTATATTGTAGACCAAGCAATGGAATACAAGCTTGGTGCTCGTGGTTTGCGATCCTTATGCGAAGCAGTACTAACCGATGCTATGTTCGAAATGCCTAGTGGTAAAGAAAGTAAGCTAGTGGTAACACGAGAGTATGCTGCAGAAAAATTAGGTAAATCTATGGTTATGACGACTTTAGGCAAAGCGTCGTAAACCAGTAATGGTATAATAAGATTATAGAGGAATCCTGTTCGTTTAGTCGGGCAGGATTTCTTTTTTATTCATGCTTTTCAACTTGTCTGCAAAAGCTCTAGAATTGGATAGTCTTGGGATTTTATGTTGTCCGCCAAGTTTATCTTGGTCCTTTAGCCAATCATAAAACAGGTCTTTACGCGCTACCTCTATCTCCAGTAGTCTTAGAGTAGTATCGTTAAAGCGTTTGGCCTGGTAATCGCTATTTACTTTTTGCAACTCCAAATCCAAACATTGTCTAAAGTCTTCTAGGTTTGCTGGAGGCGTATCGAACTCAATAACCCATTCGTGCGCACCTTTTTCTTTTCCTTCCATAAATATCGGTGCCACAGTATAGTCCTTTATCTCACAAGGAATTTGTTGGATGGTTTTTTCTAAGGCGGTTTCTGCGTTTTCGATGATCAATTCTTCTCCAAACACGTTGATAAAGTGTTTTGTACGTCCGCTTACTTTAATCCGATACGGACTGGTACTGGTAAAGCGAACCGTGTCGCCTATTTGATAGCGCCATAGCCCAGCGTTTGTAGTAATAATGATAGCATAGTTTTTACCTACTTCTACCTCGCTTAGTGGAATGACACGCTCCTCTAGTGTATCATAGGTATCCATTGGGATAAACTCGTAAAATATTCCATAATCTAGCATCAGCAATAACTCACTGCTGTCATTGGTATCTTGAATAGCAAAGAATCCTTCCGAGGC
>Ga0079223_10001455_pt1 | contig 14036 bp, 8 predicted proteins | sample Stecom2011_FD_75072 | JGI IMG/M metagenome (GOLD analysis project Ga0079223, IMG submission 75072) | Agricultural soil microbial communities from Utah to study Nitrogen management - Steer compost 2011 | ecosystem: Environmental > Terrestrial > Soil > Agricultural land | place: USA: Utah... | reverse complement strand
CCTAAGTTCAAATAGTAATTCCCATAGGCAGAAGCAACACTAATCACTGTTACAGCAAACAAAGAGTGCTTCAACAAATGAGACGAAATGTCTCTTGGGGAAACTTCCCAATCAAAAACCTCCCTCATCCTACTTATCACATCTATCTTCATTCGTCCCCAGAAAAGTGTGTTTGAAGATAAGAATTTTTTATTAAAATAGTTTGTTCTTAAAAACAAATAACACTTACTTGAAAATAAAATGACCAAAGCTCATACAACCATAAACCTGTTATTACGTACTTCAAGAAGCTAAACCGAGAAAAATGGACCATTCTGTTTTACAAAAGAGGAAATGTATAAATGCAAAAATGACCACAATATTTTTGTGGTCATTCATTGCTAACTATCTGCTATGTGTTGTCCCGCAAGGATTTGAACCCTGACTAGATGGACCAAAACCATCTGTGCTACCATTACACCACGGGACAATGTTCAATTGCTTTGGTTTTTCAAAAGCGATGCAAATATAGTACGATTTGTTATATCTTTCAAACAATAATCCTAAAAATTATTTAAATCATTCCTTTACCAAGGAGGTTTCCAGTCTCTGCAAGCTCATAGTAAGGAGATTATGACACTCCACATTTTCTTTCATTTCTATTACATTCTCATGTATATATTTTATTTATGGGAGCTCCTTCATTTGAAGATCATCTTTCTCAACAAAAAAGTAGAGCAAAATCGTAAGTTTATTGTATTTTTGGCAACATTGTACAAATTGATGCTTAAAATAAGCAACAAAATTAATCAACCATGCGAAACTACTCCCGTTTAAACATCCTTTTAGGTTGGCTTGCCTTTTTGATTTCAGCCACTGTTTACATCCTAACTGTTGAACCAACCACCAGTTTTTGGGACTGTGGTGAGTTCATAGCTGCTTCTCATAAATTATTGGTCGGACACCCCCCTGGAGCTCCTTTCTTCTTGCTGGTAGGAAAATTTTTCACTCTTTTTGCGGGTGACGTAACTAAAATAGCAATTACAGTTAATATCATGTCGGCATTGGCCAGTGCGTTAACTATAGCTTTCCTATTTTGGACTATTACCCATCTTGGCTTCAAAATATTTATAAAGAATGCTGAAAATCCTGAACCATGGCGGGGTTGGGCAGTTTTAACAGCGGGTATGGTAGGTGCTTTAGCCTATACTTTTTCAGATACCTTCTGGTTTTCAGCCGTAGAGGGTGAAGTGTATGCCATGTCTTCACTATTCACTGCGATGGTGTTTTGGGCTATTCTTAAATGGGAAAACGTGGCAGACGAACCCCACTCTAACCGATGGATTATCTTGATTGCCTATCTCATGGGGCTCTCCATCGGAGTTCACCTCCTAAACCTATTGGCTATTCCAGCCATTGTTATGGTCTATTACTATAAAAAATATGAGGTTACCCGGAACAACACGATAAAAGCATTGGCATTGGCAGGTGTCATCCTCCTCTCTATTCTATATATCATCATTCCTGGAGTTGTAAAAATTGCCTCTTGGTTTGAGCTTCTATTTGTAAGTGAATTTGGTCTGCCTTTCAATACAGGCGTAATTATTTATGCGCTTCTTTTAATAGGTGGTTTGTGCTATGGAATCTATTACACCTATATAAATCACAAGCCAGTTATGAACACCGTTTTAACGGGTATTGCAGTTATTTTAATGGGCTATTCATCTTTTGCTATGATCGTTATTCGTTCGGCAGCAAACCCAACAATGGATCAGAACTCACCCGAAGATGTTTTCTCACTTCAATACTATCTAAATCGAGAGCAGTATGGAGATCGTCCACTATTTAGTGGGCAATATTATAACTCGCCGCTCGACTGGGCTAGCATGGAAGGAGACAAAGGAACGCCCGTTTATGCTAAAAAAGAGAAGAGATATGAGATCGTAGATTATCGCCCAAAAATTAAATATGATGATAGAACAACCACTCTATTGCCACGCATGCACAGTAGAGAACCAAGGCATATAGAAGCATATAAGCAATGGGCCAATGTAAAAGGCAAACCTGTTTCAGTTCAGGGTAGGTCAGGTCAGCCCACCACCATTCAGGTTCCAACTTTCATTGAAAACATATCTTTCTTTCTGAACTATCAAGTACGTTTCATGTATTTAAGGTATTTTATGTGGAATTTTTCTGGTCGTCAAAATGATATTCAAAGCAACGGTGAGATTCAGCATGGCAACTGGATTACAGGTATCCCATTCATCGACAACATGATGTATGGAGACCAAAGTAAGATGCCAGATTATCTAAAAGAAAATAGAGCCAACAACAAATATTATATGTTGCCATTGCTGTTGGGAATTATTGGACTCATATTTCAAATGGGTGCAGGTGTTACAGGTCGGCGAGATTTCTGGGTGGTAATGCTCTTATTCTTCTTCACAGGTTTAGCCATTGTCATTTATCTAAACCAAACCCCTTTCCAACCACGCGAAAGAGATTATGCATATGCGGGATCTTTTTATGCCTTTTCCATTTGGATTGGATTGGGCGTATTGGGATTGGTTGATCTTCTTAAAAAAGTAATATCGGGTAAAGTAGCTACGCCCTTGGTGGCAGTGGCGACATTAATATTGGTTCCTGGCATTATGGCCTCCGAAAATTGGGATGATCACGATCGATCGCACCGAACCATTGCACGAGATTTAGCTTACAATTATCTAAATACCGTCGGAGAAAATGGAGTCATCTTCACCAATGGCGACAACGATACTTTCCCGCTTTGGTATGCTCAAGAAGTGGAAGGAGTTAGAACCGACGTGCGGGTATGCAATCTAAGCTACCTGCAAACCGATTGGTACATAGATCAAATGCGTCGTAAAGCATACGAATCTGACCCACTTCCCTTCTCCATGGATCGCCCCTCTTATGAAACTGGTAAAAGAGATAGAGTCGAGCTCTTCGATAGAATTGAAGGAAGTGTAGATCTCAAAGAAGCCATTAAGTTTTTAGTGAGTGAGAACCCTAAAACAAAAGAAATTCCTGGCTACCGGGGCAGAATTGAATATTTGCCATCCAAAGAGTTCTATCTAAATGTGGATGTGGACAAAGTAAAATCAAATGGCATGGTAAGTGAAAAGTATGCAGATTTGGTGGACTCGACAATCTATATCACCCTAAAAAAGGAAAGTATTTTAAAGAATGAACTCATGGTACTCGATCTTTTAGCTGAAAACAACTGGGATAGGCCCATTTATTTTGCGGTGACAGTAGGTAGCGAGAATTATGTAGGTCTGGAAAACTATTTCCAACTTGAAGGATTTGGTTATCAAATTACGCCCATTCACACCACTTCTGGTGATGGGCAGTATGGACGAGTGGACACTGAGAAAATGTACAACAACGTAATGAATCGATTCGTTTTTAATGGATGGAATGATGAAAGAGTTTATCTGGACGAAAACCACCAGAGAATGGGTATTAACATTCGTAATAATCTATCGAGATTAGCCACTGCCCTGATTGAAGAGGGAGATAAAGAGAAAGCCTTAGAAGTTTTGAATAAGACTATGGAGGTGTTGCCTTCTGATCGTATTCCTCATAACTACTTTTCTCTTTTCATTGCAGAAGCCTATTACGGTGTGGATGCGCCAGAGAAAGGAGACGAAGTAATACGAGGTTTGTCGGGTCTTAATTTTCAAGAGCTGGATTTTTTCACCTCCTTAAAACCTAAATTTCGCAACGCCAGCATGAATGAAATTCAACGAAATATGGCCATCTATTCCGAAATAATAAAGTCACTAAACAACTTCAAGCGTAAAGAATTGATGGAAGAGATCAATGATAAGTATGACATAGCTTTTAAAAGATTAGGTTTCTTTGAAAATTAGAGAGAAACAGTGGCAGATTCAGCCCCCATGGTTTCTGAGGCTCCTCTTTCCTAGGACAACTTGGAGAGAAAAGGGAAAAGACAAAAGAGTTTTTATCACCTTTGATGATGGGCCTATTCCAGAAATTACCCCTTGGGTGTTAGAAACTTTAAAAGCCTATAATGCCAAAGCTACTTTCTTTTGTGTAGGAGACAATGTGCGGAAGCATCCAGCTATTTATCAACTTCTGCACAAAGAGGGTATGAAAGTAGGGAATCACACCTATTCACATGCTCCCGTTAAATTAGGTGATTTTAAAACCTATTTAAAAGATGTAGAACTCTGCGGAAATTGGGTGACCTCAGAACTATTTCGTCCACCGCATGGGATACTATTTCCATGGCAGATTGGAAAATTAAAACGGAAATTTAAAAAAATTATCATGTGGGATGTTCTAACGATGGATTACAGACAAGATCTTTCCCCACAACAAGTATTTGAAAACTTAAAAAAAAATGTGCGTTCTGGCTCCATTATTGTTTTTCACGATTCGTTAAAAGCCTGGAACAGAATAGAAATAGCTCTGCCCAAAAGTTTAGAATATCTATCTAATGAAGGATATACTTTCGATGTGATTGGAGATTGAGTTGGGCCCCTAAATCCCCTGAAGGGGACTTGTGACAGTTTATTTGTTTTTAATATACGCCGCTGTTAGAAAGCACGGAGGAATAAAAAAATCAAAGAACTTCTACTTTTAGAGTAGACTTATGAGTTTAAAATAATAGTAATATTACAACTGGTAAAATAAAACAAGAATGAACGTTTTGGTAATTGGCTCAGGTGGTCGTGAACATGCCTTTGGTTGGAAAATAAAACAAAGTCCGTTGGCTCAACAACTCTATTTTGCGCCAGGCAACGCAGGGACTTCTCAATTGGGAAGTAATTTACCCATCCAAGTCAACGATTTCAAAGCTCTGAAAGACGCTGTTCTGAAAAACAACATCACCTTAGTGGTCGTTGGCCCTGAAGAGCCATTGGTTAGAGGAATTGTAGATGACTTCACCTCAGACAAAACACTTAGCCATGTAACCATCATCGGACCCTCTAAAATAGGCGCTGCATTGGAGGGGAGTAAAGAGTTTGCTAAGCAATTCATGAATCGCCACAATATCCCTACCGCCAAATATCTATCCGTAAACGCTTCCAATGTCACAGAAGGCAAAAAATTTCTTAAAAGCTTACCTGCTCCTTATGTGCTGAAAGCAGATGGTTTGGCCGCAGGAAAAGGCGTTTTAATCATTGATGATTATGATGAAGCTTTTCAGGAATTAGAAAATATGTTGGGCGGTAAATTTGGTGCAGCAGGTAATACGGTTGTCATTGAAGAGTTTTTAAGTGGAATTGAGCTTTCTGTTTTTGTTCTTTCCGATGGTAAAAACTATGTGGTTTTACCCGAAGCTAAAGATTATAAGCGAATTGGGGAAGGCGATACTGGACTCAACACAGGTGGAATGGGTGCTGTTTCCCCCGTACCCTTTGCCCATCAAGAGTTTATGGAAAAAGTGGATCGAAGAATCATCCAACCCACTGTAAATGGCCTAGCAAAAGAGGAAGTTCCTTATAAAGGTTTTATATTCATTGGTCTTATTAAAGTGAAGGACGAACCTTATGTTATCGAATACAATGTGCGCATGGGTGACCCAGAAACTGAAGCGGTTCTTCCTCGTTTAAAAAATGATTTGGTAGAACTTCTTATGGCCGCTGGAAAAGGAGAGTTGGATAAACATACCACACAGGTAGATCCAAGAGCTGCAGTTACAATGGTCTTGGTTTCAGGGGGATATCCTGGCAACTATAAAAAAGGAATAAAAATTAGCAGTTCAATCAACTCAAAAGAAACTTTACTATTTCATTCGGGTACAACTGAAGAGAACAACTCAATCGTCACCGCAGGGGGAAGGGTATTTGCCATCACATCTTTGGCAGAAACTATTGCTGAAGCACGTGATGCCTCTATGAGAGGTGCTGAAAAAGTTCAATTTACAGGAAAGTATTTTAGAAAAGACATAGGATTTGACTTGATTTAAGAAAGTATGCTGTTTAACAAACTTCATAACAATTCCCTAAGTACGATTATAATTACGCCATTCATAGTAATTCTGTTGTGGATGCGCCTTTTTACGGTAGATATAGCAAATATCACAGCGCTGGATAATCCAGCTATGCCTATTTGGAATACTTTCATACTGCCTTGGCTGGGGCATTCACAGTTCATAGCCGCATTAACATCACTTTTATTGGTTACGCTCAGCGGGCTGTCAGTAAACAGGATGGTAACAAGACATGGGCTTCTTTACACACAAAGCATGATCACCCTATTAATATTTAGCTTGATGGTGAGTGCTTTTCTATCTGTGCAAAAGCTCAATCCAGTTCTGTTTTACCTCTTTTTTTTCACCCATGGACTGGAGAGAATGTTGAGTCAAACGAGCCGTGCTCAAGTCGTCAATATCTGTTTTGACGCAGGGTTCTTAATCGGTATCGGATCACTTATCTATATAAAGGGGATCTTTATATTTCCATACATAGTTGTAGCCATGGGAATTTTACGAATTTTAAACCTGCAAAATATATTAGGTGCATTGGCAGGATTGTCACTCCCCTTTATATTTTCCTTCACCTATTTCTTTCTATTTGATAAATTGACTTGGTTCTTGCAGGAAATACAAGAAAACATCTTGGCCAATCCAGGTCAATACAACCATACGCTTTTTTCACAACTTTTCATGGCTTCGATTATCCTGCTGTTGGCGTTGGCCTTACTATCAACTGTTCGCAGCCTGCCTATAAGAAAAGTAAAAGTGAGGTTTTATTTTCGAATATTTATGTGGATGTTGCTTTTAACGACTGGAATCTTGCTAACGCCCTTCTTCTCGATGGAAATGCTACCCATTGCAGCAGTAAGTGCTTCAGTTCTTTTGGCGTCGTTTTTTGAAAGAATTACAAATAAAAAAATAAAAGAGATATTGTTTACTCTTTTCGTAGGATTAATAATTGCAGGTCAGTTTTTTCTCTATTAATCAGCAGCTCTCTTTTTAGAAGGTCGGGTTACAAAATGTTTTTTTACCCACTTTGGAATTACAAATGCGCCTATAAACAAATAAGGATAGTAGCTTACCAGTCGCCAGAAAAATGCCAAAGCCACTCCTGTTCCAGCAGGAATAAAGACGCCTAAAAAATCTTTAAAAACATACTCCGCAAAACCACTTCCTCCAGGGGTCGGACTCACTAACATCATAATCCACATCACCAATTGCTTTCCAAAAGCAAGAATGTGTTCGTCCCAGCTCAACCAGGAAATACCAAAAAAGGTAACGATCAGAGCATTTACTACCCAATAGCGGGCTGTCCAACTAAGTGCTGTTGCACCAAAAGCTTGCACCCATTTTTTAAAGGGCCAAGAACGAAATTCTCTTGATGTTTCCACCAACTCTGATCCCGACTCATTGGCTTGAGGTCGCCACTTTCGAATAATGGGCAATTTAAAAATCCACAATAGAACCCACTTCAACCCTCTGGGATTAATGAAAAGACCGTACGATAGAACACCTGTAAAGGCTAACTTCACAAGGTAACCCACCAAAGCAAATATGAAAAACTGATTTTTATACCATGCATGCGAAGCTGCAGCACCTTCTATAGAAAAAATATCAGCGGTGCCTATCCACCAAAGCATAATGGGGAAAGCAAGAATAAAATAAAGCTCGTCTAAAAAAGAGGTGACCATTACAACAGCGGTACTTCTACCTAATCTTACTCCTTCTTTGTTGATAAAAAAAACAGCTACACTCGTTCCACCAATAGCAGAGGGCGTTATGGCAGAAGTGAACTCCCACAGCATAATTATGTTAAAGGAAGCCTTCCATGAAAGTTCTTTGTGCGTTAAAATTCTCAATCGTGACATATATCCCACATCACGAACCACCATAAAAAAGAGAGCCAAAAAAAGCCAAAAAACAGATTGTAAAGTAAATTTAAAGAGAGCTAAAGAGCCAGGTTCATACTCTCTGTAAAGCAAATATCCTGTTACTGCCAAACCTATAACAATAGGTAACACAATCCGTGAAGGATGAATACTTTTAAGAATTTTACCTGAATTATCTGTCATAAATTACTGGGATACTTTATTTGCCGTGTGCGCTAAAGTAACAAAATTAACGCATTCAATGGATAAGGGGAAATTTTCCGCTCTTTTTCGTAGTTAAGAAAGCATAAAAGCTAAATAATTCAATGATCAGATCATTGAAGAGGTTTTTATGGTGCAATAGCCTTTGGTTTACATTCATTTACTGAAGATTAGCACGTATCTAAATTAATTAATAATCTGACTATTTAGATTATTGTCTCTTTTTTTAATTAGCTTTGGTTGTGCCAAGTAATTGTCAAATTTATAACCCTTTTATGAAGCATATAATTTTAACCCTATCACTCTTTCTACTGCCATCCTGCTTGGGTATTCTACATTCTCAAAACACCATTGTCGAACTTCCTAATAGCGACAAGGATACTTATTCATTCACAACTTCTGCAGATGGTCATTTGCTATATTATACCAATAAAAATCATCTGACAGTATTCAATCTGATGAATTATGAAGTGATTAATGTTTTTAATATTCAAGTAGATTCTCCCGTACTCTCTATACTTGTTGATCCCAACACAAGCACCCTGTTTTTAGGCACAAAATCAGGCAAATTAGTGGCAGTTTCAAAAGAAACGGGCAAGTTGCATTTTGAAAAAGAGTATAACTCTGGAAGCATCAATGCATTAGCGCTTACCAGTGATGAGCGTACCTTCCTAATTGGCTGCGAAAATGGAATAGTTTACATGCAATCAATAGAAGATGAAAATACCATAAGTGAATTTTATCAACACAACAAAGCCATTACTTCAATTGAAGTCTCGAAAGAGAAGCAGCTAATTGCCATTTCAAGCGGAGACGGCAGCATCTCCTTATTTGGGGAACCAACTTATGAATGGATTGACAAGCTAAGCGTTGGAAAAGATTGGGTGAGAAAAGTAGTGATTAACGATAGTAAAGATCGATTGCTTTGCGTGGGAGATGATGGTCGTCTGTATGAATGGAATATTGCAAATATTACGAAAGCCAGACTCATTAATAAGAATAGGGTATCTAGAAATTGGCTGCTGAGTTTAAATATTGGCTCGGATGAAAATGTCAAATGCTGGGGTGGGCTGGATCATTTATTAAAAGTCAGGACAAATTTCGGAACTTATAGGTTAAAACTTAAGGGTCCCGTTTTAAAAGCAGAGTTTATTAATTCTGGTTCAATTCAAGTTTATATTGCGGTATGTATTCTGGGTAATGGGATTCAAATCATCCCCCTTAAAGAAATGAAGTTTCGTTAACCTATAAATAACCCTCTTATGCGTACATTATTTTTTTTGTGCCTTCTGGCAATTAGCTTCTTTACAGTTTCTGCACAAACTGATTTTCGACCAGGTTATATCATAACCAATTCATTGGATACAGTTCACGGCTTGGTTGATTATAGAGGTGAAATGAGAAATATGAAAGTCTGCACTTTTAAAGAATCCATCGAGGGTGTAGCTAAAGAATTCTTACCTGGTGATATTTTTGGGTACCGCTATATTGATACAGGGAAGTTCTTTGTTACCAAAAAAATCAACACTGAAGAATTCAGTGATACTGTGTTTGTTGAGTTTCTATTAAATGGGATTTCTAATCTATACTATTATAGGAGTAATAATTACAGTGCTTATTTTATCGACTCCGAAGGCTCTGAATTGCTAGAGTTAAGGAGTAAAAAAACTGAAATTAAACAGGGTAGACGTACTTTTGTTACTCAGGATAACAGATATCTTGGCGTTCTAATTTATGCTCTTTCTGATTGTCCTGAAATCAGGAAGGACATATACAAGGCGGGGTTATCTCACAAATCCTTGATTGAAATAACTCGAAAATATCATGATTACAAATGTAGCGATGAGGTTTGTATAATTTACGAAAAGAAAATCCCAGTTTTAAGAGTGGAGTTAAAGCCCACAATTGGCTATGCAATTAGTAAAATTGCTTTTAAAAACCATGAGCTAGAGCAAGTGAATTTTCAAACAAGTTCAAGTGCAGTTGCTGCGCTATCACTCAACTTTATTGTTCCTCGATGGAACGAAAAAATAACATTTTTAGTTAATCTGGCTTTCAATAAGGACTACTATTATGGCTCACATTTTATCCATAATAACTTATATTACCATATTTATACTACCAATGCAACAAGCAGTATTTATATTAAGTATACCTATCCCAAATACAAATTTAGGCCTGAACTCTTTGCGGGTGTTTTTGGCAATTCTGTAATAAATAGTGATACAAAGATCTATAGGGAAGATCTGTTTAGTAACGTTGTTTACACATCCGAAGAGAATCCAAACCTCTTTAATAAATTGAATAGTGGAATAACTGGTGGCTTAGGTGTTGAGTATAAATTGCATAAGAAGTTAAGGGCTTTCACCAACTTTTCTTTTTTATATGGCAGAAGCATTCAAGAACTAAGAATGCAGACTATTATAACCTCCTACAGATTTTCAACTGGTTTAACTTTTTGACCCAATAAATTATGAAGAATTATCTTTTAATCTCTGTAGTCCTAGTCCTGATTTTATTTAGCAGATGCCAAAAAGAAATAGTAGAATCCCAGGTATACCCACGCATTATAACACACGATGTAACAGACATCTCAACAGAAGGTGCTACGTTAAATGCAGAGTTATTATCCACGGGTGCAAATCCAGTTATCGCATATGGGTTTTTGTGGGATACTATTCCCTTTCTATATTATGACAGTTCAGAAAAAGTCGAACATAAAAAGAGTTTGAAAAAAGGAAAGTTTGAATGTAGAATTAATGCTTCACTGACAAAAAACCAAAGCTATTTTGTGAAGGCATTTGTTAAAACAGACGATTTTTTGACAATGGGTGAAGCTGTTGGTTTTACTAGTAATGGAAGTGCATCACCAAAAATAGATTCATTTTCACCCAAATCCGCAAACTGGGGCGATACGATATTTATTAAGGGAGAAAAATTTAGTTTTAAATCCAATCAAGTTCACTTTGGTGAAGTGAAGGCCAACGTTGTGTTTAATTCAGACACTTTACTGAAAGTACTTGTACCCGCAAAAACAAATAGTGAGCAAGTGAAAATTTTTATAAAAACACCTGACTCATTTTCTATCTCAGATGACTTCTTCCATTTTCTACAGCCCCAAATTGAAGGCTTTTATCCGTCACAAGCTACGTTTAATGACACCATCTCCATTAAGGGGGAGAACTTCAATACCAACCATATTCATACAAAAGTAAAGCTGGATTCAAAAATTATAGAGACAGTATTCCTTTCTGATACTCTTATTAAATTCCTGGTTCCGAGTGACCTACCTATGTCCGCAAGCAGACTCTATGTTGTTTCTGATGATATCATTGCTGCTTCAGAGAACCCCTTTAAACTAAAGCCCATCACCTTTAACGAAACAAAAACAGATACTATTAAGGTTTTTGAGGATGATATATTGATTACCATTCATGGGGCTGGATTCAATCCAGAAGTTGAGTATAATAACATTACAGTTAATGGCTATAAAGCCGAAATAATTGAAGCTTCACCCACTAAAATAATTTTCAAATTACCTTCAATATGGAACTTAGATCTCAACTATACATTTGAGCAAAGAATGACCATTGCACTAAAAGTAGCAGATCAAACCATTAGCTCTGATAACCTATGTGTATTAAAGAACGAAGGGAAGTGGATCTGGAGCAAAAAAGCGAGTTATCCAGGGGGACCAAGAGGCTATGCCGTGAGTTTCGTTTTGGACGGGAAAGGTTATGTCGGAACAGGTTTTGATGGAGAGCATTACCACTCAGATTTTTATGAATATAATCCTGTCAACAATCGTTGGAAGCAGATTACTAATTTACCTGGTGGAGGAAGAGCTGCTGCAACATCATGTGTGGTAAATGGCATAGCTTATGTTGGACTTGGAACTTCTAAGATTCAAGGTGAAAGTGATAAATTATCACCATTCTTGAAAAAAGATTGGTATCAATATGATAAGGATAATGATGCTTGGATTAGAATGAATGACTTTCCAGGCGCACCCAGACATTCAGCTTACTCCTTTGTTGTTAATGAGATCGCTTATGTAGGAGGAGGTCAGGTGCCTGCTCCTTTTAAGGAGTATGTATATCTTGATCGGTCAAATGAATTATGGAACTATAATGGCCTTATTGATGATTGGATCCGTTTAGAGGATGGACCATTTTTGTCTGGGGAAGCCTATGTTACAAACGAGATTGCAAACATTTATCAGGAAAATCAGCTGTTTCAATACAATTCGGGTCAATGGACATCTTCAGATCCTATAAGATATGAATATGATTTTAGCACATTTGCCATAGGCTCTAAAGGTTATTTAGCACTGCCCTCAAGACATGACTCTTCAGGATCAAAAATTATATATGCAATTAATCCAAATGGATACTCAACAGAGATCATTAATTTTCCAGGACAAAGAAGACATTCGCCCACCACTTTTACCATTAATAATTCTGCTTTCATATTATTGGGAGTGTCATTTTCGTCATCATTGTGGCAGGAATTTTATTTAGATGATATGTTTGAATTAGAAATATCTGAATAAAATCAGAGTAATAACTATTTAGTTAGAGGCAAGATATGCTTATTTAAGAGAGTTTTTATGATGCAAAATATTTTTGAAAATTTAATCCAACCCCATAATATGAAATGAGCATGAGAATAGTTTCTCACAAAGGGAAATGACTATTGTTACGAGTTCCATATGGCAACTGAAAGACAAATGATAAACACATGAAAATTGAAAAAAAATTATTTTATATCTGGCTTGTAGTAAGCTTAATCTTACTTAACAGCTGTAAAGAAGAAGATCAAAAATATGATTTGCTGATTCTTTCTACCAAGGAAGTTGAAATAGACGGCACTACTAAAAATGGAATTAAACTCTCTGCATCAATATTGTTAGATAGCAAAGAAACAATTTTGGAACAAGGTTTTGTCTATGGCCTGCATGCTGAACCCAGCCTTCAAGATCTTTTTTTAAAAGTACGTGATGTAAGCAGAAGTAAATTTATAATAGCACTTGAAGATGCCCTAGTACCTGATACCACCTATTTTGTACGAAGCTTTGTCAAAACAGAAAAACACCTGATCTATGGCAACGAAGTTAGCTTTTATTCCAATGGATCGGAGCCGCCTGTGATCGAAAAGATCGAACCTGAATTGGCATTTTGGGGCGATACCATCATGATTATCGGCAAAAACTTTGACCATTCTGGAAAGAACAACACTGTTTACTTCAATAATTTTGAATCATCGCAAACCTGGGGTGGCTTGGATACTCTTTTTACCATAGTACCTGATGAACTGAATGTAAAAACAAGCGAAATAAAAGTAAGTCTTTACAACCAGCAATCTAAAAACAATAAAATATTTAAAATTCATTCGCCTGTTATTACAAACTTGAGTAAAACAAATGGGCAATATCCAGACACGATAACAATTACGGGCAACTACTTTTCGGCAAAACATGGATCCATAGAATTTGGTGATAAAACCATTTATTCTTTTATATCTGGTAAGGAGTCGTTAAAGTTTGTTGTGCCATTTTTGGGTAAGGAAGGAATTTTGTCAGTTAAAATGCAGCAATTGGAGGACGAATTGATCATTTCCGATAAATTTAATTACAACGAACAAAAAATTCTAGGTATATCCAGTGACAGTATATACGTGACTGATACAATCACAATCTATGCGCAGAACATCGATTTTAGGAGGGTAGATCTGATTAGTGATATTGAGGGAGTACGGTATGATAAATTGAGTGTTTGGCAAGACAGTATGCAGATTAGAAATTTATACTATAACCATAAAAAAATGGATACTAAGTTTCTATTAACCTGTCAAATCCCCAATTATACTACTGGTGAGCTTCAAACCATACATCAAAAAACTATACCTCGCAAAAAACCAAGAATTAGCAAAGTACACAATCCCAAACTTTCATATAATGGATCTTTGATTTTGGATGTTGAAGGGTATTATTCTTATTG
>Ga0079223_10001454_pt1 | contig 14042 bp, 8 predicted proteins | sample Stecom2011_FD_75072 | JGI IMG/M metagenome (GOLD analysis project Ga0079223, IMG submission 75072) | Agricultural soil microbial communities from Utah to study Nitrogen management - Steer compost 2011 | ecosystem: Environmental > Terrestrial > Soil > Agricultural land | place: USA: Utah... | reverse complement strand
GCTGTAGTAAGTATATAATAAGCCGATGAAGCATATTCTAACTCTTTCATGCTAATAGGCTCGACTATATGTCCAGCTGCAGTGAGTTGATCTATTAGTTTATTGACAGATTCGACAACCTCAGGGTGTACATTATCATCTTCAATCTCGTTCTTATAGTAAGCTATTCTGTAAGAACCAGAATTTTGTAGCTTTTGAGTATAGGGATCTACTTTTTCTGATGAAGTAGTAGCGTCATTTTCATCTTTCCCTGAAATCACTTCCATGATTGAAGCAACGTCATCCACAGTATGTGCTATTGGCCCTATTTGGTCAAAAGATGACCCATATGCAATCAAGCCGTACCTGGAAACTCTACCATAAGTAGGTTTTAATCCAATAATGCCGCAAAATGCAGCTGGTTGACGTACCGAACCTCCCGTGTCAGAACCTAAAGATGCTAAACACAAATCCGCAGCTACTGCGACTGCAGGTCCTCCTGAAGAACCACCTGGTACATAATCAGGATTAATTGGATTTTTTGCCGGTCCGTAATATGAATTTTCATTACTTGAACCCATAGAAAACTCATCACAATTTAGTCTACCGATAATGATAGCATCTTCTTGTAATAACCTTTCAACTACAGTAGCAGAATAAGTAGAGACATAGCCAGATAATATTTTTGAAGAAGCCGTACAAGCATGTCCTTTGTAGGCAATATTATCTTTGAGACCTATCACCAAACCAAAGAGTTTGCCCATAGGTTGTCCATTTTCTAATCGTGAGTCGAGTTCTTTTGCTCTTTCTAAAGCTTCCGATTCGAAAACTTCAATAAATGCGTTTAAATCTTTCTTGAGCTCAATGTTTTCTATGTAATTAGAAACGATTTGAACACACGAAGTTGTTCCTGCGAGCAAATCTTTTTGGAGAGTGTGTAATGACCTATAAAATTTCACTGATGGAAATGTTTTTTATTATTCTTCAGTTGTTTTTTTGGGGCTTTCTTCTTTCTCTCTCATCCCTGCTTCTAGCTCTTCTTTAACACTGTTTTTAGCAGAATTAAACTCACGGATACCTTTACCCAAGCCTTTCATTAATTCAGGAATTTTCTTGCCCCCGAACAACAATAAGATTGCAAAGAGTATGAGTATCATCTCACCACCACCTGGCATACTTAAAAGTAACATCATATTCATTTGAATTGAATTTATAGTGTAAAGTTAGCTATTTTTTAGCTTTTTATGCGTCCTATCTAAGTCATACTTGTGTTATTCTTAGTTAATCTATCATTTAAGGATGTTAAATACTGATTATCAAGTAGTTTTCTACTGTTTTAAGAAATTTTTATCTGAGTTTCGCTGTTAAAAACTTGCCTGTAATTGATTTTTTTTCTTCAATTAAATCTTCTGGAGTGCCTTGAAATAACAATTCTCCTCCTCCTTTCCCACCTTTTGGTCCCAAATCGATAACGTAATCAGCACACTTAATGACATCTAAATCATGCTCCACCACCACTACTGTATGGCCTAAATCTATCAATGCGTTAAATGACTTTAACAGCTTGACTATATCATGAAAATGTAAACCTGTAGTGGGTTCATCAAACAAAAACAATATAGGATTTTTACTCCAACCTTTCTGAAGAAAGGAAGCTAATTTCACCCGCTGCGCTTCACCTCCACTCAATGTACTACTTGATTGCCCTAATTGAATATACCCCAAACCTACATCGTCCAATGGCTGTAATTTGCGAACTAAGTCTTTTTTATCCTCAAAAAACTCTATGGATTCTTCTATTGACATTTCAAGTACATCTGCTATAGATTTGCCTTTGTACTGTACTTCTAATACTTCTTTCTTAAACCTTTTACCTCCACACTCATCACAAGTCAAATGTATATCTGCTAAAAACTGCATTTCTATGATGATCTCTCCTTCCCCTTTACAGGTTTCACACCTACCACCATCCACATTAAATGAAAAGTGCTTAGGCTTATAGCCTCTAATTTTAGACAAATTTTGCGCTGCATACAATTGTCGTATAGCATCATATGCTTTGATATAAGTGACTGGGTTAGAACGTGAAGAACGACCAATCGGGTTTTGATCTATCATTTCTACTTTATCCACACCTTTAGAAGGCACCACAAAGCTTTTATGTAGGCCAGGTTTTTCAGAATAATCTCCCAATTGATTCAATAAAGCAGGATAAATAATTTGTTTTACCAAAGTAGACTTCCCAGACCCAGATACGCCCGACACTACTGTAAGTGCTTGTAGTGGAATTTGTACATCTATATTCTTTAGATTGTGCTCTCTTGCCCCTGTCACTTTAATATAATTTAGCGGTTTTCTTCTGCGAGAAGGCACCGCTATTTCTAATTCTCCATTGAGATATTGTAGAGTCAAACTTTCTTTACCTTCCACGTCAGATGGGCCAGAGTACACTACTTCTCCACCAAATCTTCCTGCTGCAGGTCCTATATCTATCAGATGATCTGCATTTCGAATAATATCTTCTTCATGTTCGACCACGATGACCGTATTACCCAAATCTCTTAGATGCTTTAATATTCTGATTAAGTTATTAGTATCCAATGGGTGCAAACCAATACTAGGTTCGTCCAAAATATATAATGATCCTGTCAAATTACTTCCTAATGTCCGAGTGAGATTTATTCTTTGAGTCTCTCCACCTGACAAAGTATTAGAAAACCTATTCAATGATAGATAGTCTAAGCCAACATCCATCATAAACTGAAGCCTACTAGATATTTCAATCAGCATTCTTTTTGCAATTTGAGTCTGAGATTCAGTTAGTTTTATATTTTTCATCCATTGATGTAGGTCAGAAATTGTCATTTTCAATAGCTCACCTATGGATGTATTATTGATCTTAACAAATTGTGTTTCTTTTCTTAATCTCGTCCCTTTACATTGATTACAAAGTGTGCGTCCTCTGTACCTAGACAGTAGTACTCTATATTGTATTTTATATGTTTGAGACTCTACTTCTCTAAAGAAATCATTAATACCTAATGCTGGTCGAGCTCCATTCCAAAGTCTATCATATTGTTCTTCTGTCAAATCTATGATAGGTGTATGTATTGGAAAGTTGATCTCGTCAGCATATTGAATAAATTTCTTTTTCCATTTCCCCAATTTACTACTATTCCATGGAGCAACAGCTCCTTCATAAAGTGACAAGTTTTTATCAGGGATGACTAAATCGTGGTCAATACCTAAAATGCTCCCAAAGCCTTCACAAGTTTCGCAAGCGCCATAAGGTGAATTGAAGTTAAAGAACTGGGGAGTAGGCTCGTCAAAAACCATTCCATCCAACTCGAATTTCGTACTAAACTCCATCTGCCTTATAGAAGGAAAATCTACCTTACAATACCCTTCTCCCAACTCAAAAGCCTGATGTACAGAATCTGCCATTCTATTGATAGCTTCTTCCTCCTTTCTGACCATTGACCTGTCGATGATGATCCACTTATCTGTAGATAAAATCAAGTCATTATACAAGTCCACATCTTCTGATATCTGATCTAATCTACTTGCTTGCCCATTGACAAATACCCTATTTATCCCTTTTAAAATCAACTCTTTCAAAAAATCTTCTTGAGCTGTTGATGGCAAAATCAAAGGGGCTAAAATTTGGTATCTTTCACCTTCTTCAAAGCTTAAGATATAATCAACTACATCTGACACAGTATGTTTCACCACTAAATCATTAGATATTGGAGAATACGTCTCTCCTATCCTTCCATACAACAACCTGAGATAATCATAAATTTCTGTGAGCGTACCTACTGTTGAACGAGTAGTAGCAGTAGTCACCTTTTGCTCGATAGCTATAGCGGGTGAAAGCCCTTTAATATAATCCACATCAGGCTTTTCCATCCTTTCAAGAAACTGTCTTGCATAAGAAGATAAAGACTCAACATATCTTCTTTGTCCTTCAGCATACAAAGTATCAAAAGCCAGAGTAGACTTACCTGATCCAGACACTCCAGTAATGACAACAAGCTTATTTCGAGGTATTTCTACATCTATATTCTTCAGATTATGCATTCGGGCACCTTTAATAAAAATGCTTTTAGACAAATCGGACTTTATATGATTACTTTTTGATCTCATTGGCAGTGAAATAATGTTAATTGTATTTTTTTACAAAAAAATTAACCATTTATAGTGAATATTGATTGAAGAATATTTTATACTTTAGTCACTTCATCAAAAAATTCGAGGGCAATATATGGCATACATCTACACTTAAAAATTGATCAAAAATATAAATTTATTGAGCATGAACTGTGTAGCCATTACTGACCAAGAACTCGTGAAACAATACATGGAAGGAGATATAGAATCTCTCAACATATTAATTCACAAACACAAAGATAGAGTATATACCTCCATTCTTTTCCTAGTTAAAGACAATTATTTAGCAGAAGATATCTTCCAAGATACCTTTATTAAGGTCATTGATAGCCTCAAAGCTGGAAACTATAAAGAAGAAGGAAAATTCTTACCTTGGGTATTACGAATTTCTCACAACCTATGTATTGATTATTTCAGAAAACTAAAACGCAAACCTATCATAGTAGATAGTGAAGGAAATGAAATCATTGAAACTTTAGGATATTCAGAAACTAGCTTAGAAAAAAATCAGCTAAAGAAAAAAGATGAACTATCAATCAGAAAACTCATCAAACAGCTTTCTATGGAACAAAGAGAGGTGTTAGTACTGAGACTTTATGCTGAATTAAGTTTTAAAGAAATCGCAGAATTGACTGGCGTAAGTATCAATACCGCATTAGGAAGAATGCGCTATGCCCTCATTAATCTCAGAAAAAAAATAGAAGAACAAAAAGTTCAATTTTCCTAAGAAGAATTGGTGCGTTCATTAGATAGGCTACTTGCTAAGTAAATGACAGAGCTATACTAGCAGAAAAGATTTAAACAAACTCTTATAACGCTAGAGTTATTGCTTTATTTATCATAACAGCTTTCACTTCGAATTAAAAGTCAAGTTCTAATAGATTAAAAACATTCTACAAACACTTAGCTAAAAGTGTGTAGTCTCTTTCTTTTTCGAAAAGCTAATATTGGTCATATATGTAATCCTTTATGTAACTTTGTAGCTAATGAAAGATGCAACTCAACCATATCAGTTAAAGAACAAAGTTCGAATAGTAACAGCAGGCTCCCTTTTTGATGGCCATGATGTCGCTATTAATATTATGCGCAGAATTATTCAAGGTTCTGGAGGAGAAGTGATTCATTTGGGACACAACCGCTCTGTGCAAGAGATAGTAAATTGTGCTATACAAGAAGATGCAAATGCCATAGCTATTACATCTTACCAAGGTGGTCACACTGAGTTTTTAAAATATATGTATGACTTACTTCAAGAAAAAGACTGTAGCCATATTAAAATATTTGCTGGTGGTGGAGGAACTATTTTACCTGAAGAAGCGAAAGAATTAGAGGAGTATGGTATTAATAAAGTCTACTCTCCAGATGATGGAAGATCTTTAGGTCTCCAAGGAATGATTAATCATCTCATGGAAGTTTCAGATTTCCCTACGGGACTTGATGTCAAATTGAATCTTCAAGCATTACAATCAAAAAACATCAAGCATATTGGTCAACTCATTTCAGCAGCAGAAAATAATCTAGATGGGTTCAATTCATTTAAAAGCCAATTAGAACAATCCATAGGTGAGTACTCACCCCCAATCTTAGGCATCACAGGAACTGGTGGGGCAGGGAAGTCTTCTTTGACCGATGAATTAGTCAGAAGGTTTTTGGTAGAATTCAAAGAAAAAACAGTGGCCATCATATCCGTGGATCCATCTAGAAGACGGACTGGTGGAGCACTATTAGGTGACAGAATTCGAATGAATAGTATATCTAATGAACGTGTCTTTATGCGCTCCATGGCTACACGCCAAACTAATGTGAGTGTATCTGAAACATTACACGATGCGATAGACATCCTCAAAGCAGCTCAATACGACCTAATTATATTAGAAACTTCTGGTATAGGCCAGTCAGGAACAGAAATCATAGACTTTGCAGATGTTTCACTCTACGTTATGACACCAGAGTACGGAGCAGCTTCTCAATTGGAAAAAATCGATATGCTGGATTACGCAGATATCGTAGCAATCAACAAATTTGATAAAAGAGGTGCTCAAGACGCTCTAAGAGATGTTAAAAAACAGTTTCAGAGAAACAGAAATCTCTGGAGTGTCGATCCTTCTGAAATGCCTGTCTTTGGTAGCATAGCTTCACAGTTTAACGATCCCGGCACAACCCAACTCTACAAAGCCATCATGGATGTATTAGTTGAAAAAACAGGTGCCGACTTAAATAGTAAAATAGACACTCATAGTGGGATGCTCGAGAAAATATATATCATCCCGCCATCGCGTGTCAGATATCTTTCAGAAATATCCGATTCTAACAGGGATTACGACAAGTGGGTTGAGAAACAAAAAAATATAGCACAAGATCTCTACGCATTAGAAAAAGCGAAAGCACTATTAGATGATGCTAGCTCGACTACTTTAGAGAAGGCCATAAAACAAGTGAGCCAACAACTAGATCCTGAATGTAAAGCTATAATAGAAGATTGGGATAAGGTCAAGTTATCGTACGAAGAAGAGTTTTACACTTACAAGGTCAGAAACAAAGAAATTAAAATAAAAACGCATACTACTTCTTTGTCACATATAGAGATCCCAAAAATATCTTTACCAAAATATGAAGCTTGGGGTGATATTTTAAAATGGTCATTGAGAGAGAATGTTCCAGGAAAGTTTCCATACACCGCAGGTGTCTTCCCTTTCAAAAGGGAAGGGGAAGACCCCACACGAATGTTTGCCGGAGAAGGAGGTCCTGAGCGAACTAACAAACGTTTCCATTATGTGTCTTTAGGTTTGCCAGCAAAAAGGTTATCGACTGCTTTCGACAGCGTGACCTTATACGGTGAAGATCCTGCAATACGACCAGATATTTATGGAAAAATAGGGAATAGTGGTGTTTCTATCTGTTCTTTAGATGATGCCAAAAAACTATATAGCGGGTTTGACTTGTGTCAACCCAATGTTTCTGTCTCAATGACCATCAATGGTCCGGCAGCCACTATCTGTGCTTTTTTTATGAATGCAGCCATTGACCAGCAATGCGAAAAATACATTAAAGAAAATGGTCTAGAGGGGGAAATCAACCAAAAAATCGACTCGATTTACAAAGCAATAGGACAAGAACGACCTAAATACAATGGAGCTCTTCCTGAAGGAAATGACGGTTTAGGATTAATGCTATTAGGCGTCACTGGCGACCAAGTCTTGCCAAAAGACGTTTACGAGAAAATTAAAAAGCATACTTTATCCCAAGTAAGAGGCACCGTACAAGCTGACATTCTTAAAGAAGATCAAGCTCAAAACACTTGTATTTTTAGCACTGAGTTTTCATTAAAACTAATGGGTGATGTGCAAGAATACTTTATTGACAATTTGGTAAAAAACTTTTACTCGGTATCTATTTCTGGCTACCACATTGCAGAAGCCGGTGCTAATCCTATTTCACAATTAGCATTCACACTTTCTAATGGATTCTCATTTGTAGAATACTATTTAAGTAGAGGAATGGATATCAACGATTTTGCACCAAATTTATCTTTCTTTTTCTCCAATGGAATAGATGCAGAATACGCTGTAATAGGTAGAGTAGCCCGCAGAATATGGGCGAAAGCAATGAAAAATGTTTACGGTGCTAATGAAAGATCTCAGAAGCTCAAATATCATATACAGACATCGGGTAGAAGTTTACACGCACAAGAAATAGATTTCAACGATATACGCACTACACTTCAAGCTTTATATGCAATCTACGACAATTGTAACTCCCTACACACCAATGCATATGATGAAGCAATCACTACACCTACAGAAGATAGTGTCCGTAGAGCTATGGCTATACAACTCATCATCAATCACGAATTAGGTTTGGCTAAAAATCAAAACCCACTACAAGGTGCCTTTATCATAGAAGAACTTACTGACCTTGTAGAAGAGGCAGTCTATAAAGAGTTTGATAGATTGACAGAAAGAGGGGGCGTTTTAGGAGCTATGGAAACCATGTATCAACGCGGTAAAATACAAGAAGAAAGTTTGTATTATGAGCATTTAAAACATTCAGGAGAGCTACCAATTATGGGAGTCAATACTTTCTTGTCATCCAAAGGTTCTCCAACTATTATTCCTAAAGAAGTAATAAGAGCTACTCAAGAAGAAAAAGACCTTCAGATAGCCAATCTCGAATTATTGCATCAGGCTCACAAGGACAAAGGAGCTCAAGCAATTGAAGTGCTTAAAACAACGGCCTTGAAAAATGATAATATTTTTGATGCACTTATGGAAACCGTGAAATACTGCTCACTAGGTCAAATTACACATGCGCTATTTGAAGTAGGCGGACAGTACAGAAGAAATATGTAAACTATAGCTAATAATCCAAGAAATATTGAGTACTTGAATTAAAAGAAATAATATAGAATAATAAGTTTTTGTCGGTCAAGAACTATAAGAGATAAAAAACTTACTCTAAAAAGTATTTGATTTTCAAAAAAGTATATTATCTTAAATTTCACTAATTCCTTTAAAAAGAATAGATTTTTTATAACTTTGTTATCTATTCTAAGAGCTTACAAGAAAGAAGTACACTTAACTTTCTATTTACGAGAGCTTTTTATTTGACTATATTGAATTCTTATTTTACAATCGAAACAAAATACATCCAATTTTAAATTTGGGAAACACTTCTCTTTATGAATTATAACACAGAGCGAGAAGCGATCATCATGCGTGAATATGGTCGTAATTTACAACGTTGCATAGATTATGCTAAAACTATACCTAATAAGGAACAAAGGCAAAAAGCTGCTGAAGACATCATTAGTTATATGGAGATTCTCAACCCTCAACTGAAGCAATCCCAAGATTACGAGAGAAAAATGTGGACTCAATTATTCATCATGTCCAACTTCGAATTAGATGTAGACTCGCCATATCCTGTACCCCATAGTAAAGAAGAAGCAGAACTAAAACCAGAACCACTGCCTTATCCACGTTCAAATATAAAAATGAAACATTATGGCAAGAATGTTCAAGCTTTAATTAAAAGAGCTGTTGCTTTAGATGATACAGATAAAGAAGAAGAGCTTATACAGTTAATTGCTAACTATATGAAGACCTCTTATAAAAATTGGAGTAACGAGGAAGTCAACAACGATCTGATTAGAGAAGATATCAGAAACTTATCCAAAGGAGAGTTAGAAATCAGTGATGATATGGATATAGAAATTACTGCACCTACTACCACAAAACGTGCAAGTAATAGAAGAAGAGGCCAAAGCTCTAATAGGAGAGGGTCTTCAAGAAATAACAGAAATAATAATAGAAGTAACAGGCGCTATAGATAATATGCTTAAGGATGCTTTCGTAGTACATGGTGGAAATCGTTTAAACGGAGTAATCCACCCTCAAGGTGCAAAAAATGAGGCACTTCAAATCATATCTGCAGTTCTCCTGACAGATGAAGATGTCACTGTACGTAACATACCAGAAATAAGAGACGTTAGTCTTTTAATAGAACTACTAGATAAAATCGGAGTAAAAACAACTCGCAAGAGCTCAGATACTTATATATTTAATGCGAAAAATGTTGACCCAGACGCAGTGCTTTCCAAAGCATTTAAATCTCAAGCTACTCAACTACGTGGCTCTATTATGATTTTAGGTCCTCTTTTGGGCAGGTTTGGAAAAGCACATATGCCTATGCCAGGCGGTGACAAAATAGGAAGAAGAAGATTAGACACGCACTTTCAAGGCTTCACCGAATTGGGTGCAAAATTCATATACGACAAAGAACAAAATTCTTATTCTCTATTTGCAGACCAACTCATTGGTAAGTTTTTGCATTTAGAAGAACCTTCTGTAACTGGTACCGCCAATATTATCATGACTGCTGTATTAGCTGAAGGAGAGACGACTATTTACAATGCAGCCTGCGAACCATACATCCAACAACTTTGTCGAATGCTCAATCGCATGGGTGCTAAAATCAAAGGTATAGCATCAAACAGGCTCACCATTGAAGGAGTAAAAAAACTTGGTGGTACAGAACACACGATGTTGCCAGATATGATTGAAATCGGTAGTCTCATAGGCATGGCTGTAATGACTGAATCTGAAATCACTATCAAAAATTGCAATATTGATATGCTTGGATTGATGCCTAATTACTTTAAAAAGTTAGGTAACCAAATGGAGTTTAGAAATGACGACATTTATATCCCCGCACAAGACAATTATGAAATTGAACCTTTTATTGATGGCTCAATTTTGACTATATATGATGCTCCATGGCCAGGGCTCACGCCTGACATCCTTTCGGTACTTTTGGTCACTGCCTGTCAAGCAAAAGGTAGTGTACTGATTCACCAAAAAATGTTTGAAAGCCGTTTGTTTTTTGTTGACAAACTCATTGATATGGGTGCTAAAATAATCTTATGCGATCCACATAGAGCAACGGTAATTGGCACCAACAAAGAGTTTCCACTTAGAGGTATACACATGAGTTCTCCAGATATTAGAGCAGGAGTAGCGCTATTAATAGCTGCACTTTCTGCTAACGGGACAAGTGTTATCTCCAATGCACATCAAATAGATAGAGGATATCAGAGGTTTGACGAGCGACTAAGAGATCTAGGTGCTGACATAGAGAGATATTAAGCTTCTTTTCATATTGCATCTGCTTAATAATAAGCCAAATAAAACTTTACTTCTCTCATCAGATAGCTTAATCTAAGGTAAGACAACTATATGGTTCTGTAAGAACTTATAGAAAACTCTATTGTTGATAATAGTGTTGTGTAACCAAAGTAACTGTAAGTGTGCTTTAAATTCACCAACTTAGTATAACAACAAAACAACTCAATATGTCTTACTATTTTTCAAAAACACTGAATACCGATTGGGATAACGCAAAAGAAAAAGTGATTGCAAGTTTAAAAACTGAAGGCTTTGGAGTCTTAACGGAGATAGATATGAAAGCTACTCTCAACAAAAAACTCGGAGTAGAGATGCGACCATACACTATTTTAGGAGCATGTAATCCAAGCTTTGCCTACAAAGCAGTCATCGCCGAAGAAAACATAGGCACCATGCTACCTTGTAATGTAATCATGCAAGAAAAAAAAGATGGCCAAATAGAAATTTCTGCAGTAGACCCTGTAGCCTCCATGCAAGCTATAAAAAACAAAGACTTAAGTGAAATAGCAGGAGAAGTGCGAGACAAACTACAGCGAGCAATAGAGAACCTATAGTTAGATACTTTTTATAGTCTCCAAAAGAATATGGACATTGACTTGAATTGATAAGTAGGATATTCTTACTAACTTTGCACTTCAATTTTCTCACATTGAAAAATTTAGCTGTTGCAATTGCCCAAGTTCTAATTTCTAAAAATATTGCATTCTGTCTGTATCGCTTACCAGACGAGAATGATATTCGTTTAGCTATAGACAGCGAATATGTCTCTTCAAATAAACACAAGACATTTTGGTTAGCTCCATTCTGTCCTCAGTCATCTGCAAAAGAGATTTTCATGGCTGTTATAGCTCCTCATCAATATGAAGAGGTGTTACAAGAGTGTTCATCCTTTGTACCTAAAAAGAGCTTTCCGTCTTTGCAACTACCACCTGAAATCAGTAAAGATAAATATCTATCAAAAGCTCATACTTTTATACAAGATATTCGCTCAGGTCTGTTGGACAAGGCTATACTTTCAAGAGTAATTCACCAACCAACCCCTTCAAACTTTGATATTTTTGATTGCTTCGAAAACTTAACAAATTCTTACACAGATACCTTTGTCTACCTTTTGGTACACGAACAAGCTGGTATATGGATGGGAGCTACGGCTGAGCTTTTACTCAACAAAAAAGAACAACAGCTCAACGTTATGGCTTTAGCTGGCACTCAGTCAAAAAATAATACAGGTCAATATGAATGGCGAGACAAAGAAATGGAGGAGCACCTCATGGTTGGAGAGCATATAGAGGAAATTTTCGATCAACATCATTTCAAACTAAAGAAAAAACATCCAACAATCACCATCGAGTCAGGTAGGGTAGCACACCTGAGAACCGATTATATATATGAAGATGAAAAAAACATCTCTTTAAAATCACTTTTAAAAGATTTGCATCCGACCCCAGCTATCAGTGGATTACCCTCAAAAAAGGGAGTAGAGTATATTTTAGGCCATGAAGGTTATGATAGAAAATATTATTGTGGTTTTATGGGGGAGACAGATTTTTCTTCTTCGGCAGATTTATATATTAATTTGCGTTGTATGCAAATAGAGAAAGAAAAAATAGCTGTCTATGTTGGTGGTGGCATCACAGCAACATCCGACCCTGAAGAAGAGTGGAATGAAACTGTTTTGAAAAGCAAAACCATGATAGACAAATTATACCCCACAAAAACAGAGTAAAATGATATTATCTAATAAAAATGGAATCCAAAATATTGTTTTAACACTGCACCAATTGGGACTTAGAGAAGTCGTCATTTGCCCTGGCTCTCGTAATGCTCCTTTAGTCATTTCATTCAATCGACATCCTGACTTTAACTGCACAAGTATTAGGGATGAGAGAAGTGCTGGTTTTTTTGCATTGGGGAAAGCTCTAGCCACTAAACAACCAGTAGCTTTACTATGTACAAGTGGATCAGCTGCTCTCAATTTCGCACCAGCAATAGTAGAAGCATTTTACCAAAGAGTCCCATTGATTGTTATCACTGCCGACCGACCAAAAGAATGGGTAAATCAAGGTGATGGGCAAACTATCAACCAAGAAAATATTTACAATAACTATATTAACGCTAGTTATGAATTAAAGGGGGACGCCTATTCTCCTACAGATATTTGGATGAATGAGCGCTCTATATGTGAAGGTTATAATATTGCCACTGTTTCCAACAAAGGACCGATTCATTTCAATGTACCGATTGAGGAACCTTTATATGGAGTATCAAAAGTAACCATCCCAACTCCAAAAGTTTTCATAGAGGAAACTATAGAGCAAAGTATTACTCGAGAGACACTGATTCAACTATCAGAAGCTTTCAACTCTTGTAAAAAGGTCATGATCTTAGTAGGGCAAATGCCTTTAAACTCAGCTTTGCAAGAAGTATTAAGTGGTATAGCTGCACTAGAAAATGTAGTAGTATTAACAGAATCTACCTCAAATCTTCATCATCCTTTATTTGTAGAAAATATTGATCGCTGCATAACAGGGCTATCAGCCACAGATATGACTACCTATCTGCCTGACCTTTTGATCACTATAGGTGGAGAAATCATATCTAAAAGAATAAAAAAACAACTTAGAAATTGTAGGCCGAAGCTTCATTGGAATATTCACCCTTACAACTCTTACATGGATACTTATCAATCTTTGACAAGTGCTATTCCTATGAAACCTCATGTTTTTTTAAATCAACTATTCCCTGTTCTTAAAAGTCAAGAAGCTGATTACAGCAAAAAATGGCAAGAGTTAAACAGAAGAAAAAAGAGCCTACACGATACTTTTTGTCAACAAAGTGAATACAGTGACTTCAATGTTTTTAGAGATATATACAAATACCTGCCCCAATCAGCTCACCTACATATTTCTAATAGTTCACCTATTCGTTACGCTCAACTTTTTGACAACAAAAAAGTAGAAGATAGCTGGTGCAACCGTGGCACTAGTGGTATAGACGGTAGCACAAGTACAGCAATGGGAGCTGCTGCCTCTGCACCAGAGAAGCAGCATTTTTTCATTACTGGCGACGTGGCATTCCATTATGACATCAACGCTTTATGGAATGATATCTATATTGAAAACTTAAACATAATTGTCATTAATAACAGTGGTGGTGGAATATTCAGAATCATTGAAGGACCAAATAAAATAGAAGAAAGAAGCAAGTTTT
>Ga0079223_10001453_pt1 | contig 14043 bp, 7 predicted proteins | sample Stecom2011_FD_75072 | JGI IMG/M metagenome (GOLD analysis project Ga0079223, IMG submission 75072) | Agricultural soil microbial communities from Utah to study Nitrogen management - Steer compost 2011 | ecosystem: Environmental > Terrestrial > Soil > Agricultural land | place: USA: Utah... | reverse complement strand
GCATCCACTTCTGAAGTTGATGAAATGAGAGAAAACTATCTTAAAGGTGGATACGGATACGGTACTGCAAAACAAGCGCTATATCAAGTAATTATCCAAAAATTTGCCACAGAGCGCGAAGCTTTTCGAAGCTTGATGGACAATCCACAAAAGATAGAGGATCAACTTATGGCGGGGGCGGAAAAAGCGCGTGTCATCGCGCGCGAAGTTCTGGGTAGAACGCGCGAAGTTCTGGGTTATTGATGCTTAAATACCCATGTACTCTGCCACGATCATGCGCAGCTTTGACTTGTTTATTTCGTTTTGCTCCGGAATGTTTTCAACATAAGTTTCCGTTTTAGCCATTTTTGGTTTTCGACCTGCTTTGGCTGCCCGGTGTTTGTAAAACTCCTTGTTGGTAACCCACTCCAAATTATCGTAATGGTTATTGTTGCGGTCGTAATCTTTGTGCAATACAAAAACGGCATCGTCCGACTTGGCCGGAACGAAAAACTCTGCAACCAATCGGTGAAGGTAAATAGTTTCGCGAGAACTCTTCCGGGTGGTAAATGATATATATTTATATCCACCAATATTTTTAGGTTCAAAAGGCATTTCGGGCCCTACACCTTTTTTCATTTTAACGACATTACCCAAGTTGCTGAGCTTGAAATGATGTAGCAACGGCTCATCGTTTAATTCAGTCATCAAAACCCACTTTTCTTTTTTCTTCGCCATGATTTCCAATTTTTAGTTTAGATCGTATGGAGGGGCAGTTTCCCAATACACAATCCATACTTCTTTAAAGACAAAATAATGAAATTATTGTTTAAAACAGTATACAATAATTTCTAAGAAAAGATTTAATCAGCGTATTTAGCCTTGTATTTTTTGTACAGTTTTTCTTGTCGGGTAGTAAGATCAATCCTTTCGCCCTGCAAATACAATCCTGTAATAATGCCGGATCGCATATCAAAAATGTCGCCTGCAGTAAGCACAAAGTTAGCTTCTTTGCCCACTTCAATACTTCCTGTTTTATCGGCTATTCCCAATATCTCGGCGGCGTGAAGAGTTGCCGCGGTCAATGCGGTGTGTTCATTTAATCCATATCCTATTGCGGTACCAATATTAAAAGGTAGGTTGCGGTTGTTCATGGTTTCCATATCGCCCGACATAGTAAAACAAAATTTCACTCCGGCGCCCGCCAATTTTGTAGGTAGTGTGTAAGATGCGTCAATCGCATCTTCAGCGAGTTGGGGTAGGCTGTTAATGCGACGAAGCAAAACACTTATGTCGTTTTCTTTTAGCAAGTCTGCGGCCATCCACGCGTCATATCCACCTACTATCGAGACTTTCTCAATGTTGTACTTCCTTTTAAAACTGATTATTTCTCTAATTTCTTTTATAAAATCGGCAGAAACATACAGTCGTTTACTCCCGTCAAAAATTCCGCGCATGGCTTCCATCTTCAGGTCGCGCTCTACCGGTATTTCTCTTTTGGCATATGCGGCTGCACGGTTAAAAAAAGTCTGGATTTCATTGAGTTTTTTCACATAATCTTCATCGGCTGTATATCCCTTTTGGTTGTCGCTTTCATCCTTTCGTTTAAATGTTCGGGGCCAGTCCATCACAATACCCTCGTCAACACGATAAGCAGCATCTTCCCAATTTTCGCCTTTTAATTTCACAACCGATGAACTCCCTTTTATGGTTCCGCCTTGGGGCGATATTTGCGCAAAGAGAATTCCATTATCCAATACGGTTTCACCAATTTCGCTTTCAGCGTTATAGGCGGAAATGGCGCGTACATTGGGGGTTATGTCTCCGGTTTCGCGAAAGTCGCGAGTGGCGCGAACAGCATCTATTTCGGTGAGCCCCAGTGTTGTGTTCATCGCAATAAGCCCTGGGTATAAATGCATTCCTGCTTTGGAAATCACCTCTTTGTAGGCTTCGGTATTTGCCGCTGAGGTTGGCCCTACAAAATCAATTATTCCATTGGTTACACCTACGGCTCCATTTTCAATTACAGTTCCTGTTCCGGTAAAAACCTTAAGATTTGTAAAGATATATGAGCTTGCGGCTTCTTGGCCAAACATACCGGTAAGGGCAAAAGTGAAAATTAGAAAGATGATATGCTTTAAAGTTGGTTTCATGTTGTTCTGAATTAATCCGATCGTTGATGTTTTAGACGTGTTTCTATTCTTCGGTATCACAGTGATAATATCTTTCCATGGTCGGCACCGGCTTACGCTTTTCCTCGCCCTTTTCCGATGTCTTGTCCATCAGCTCCGAGATTCGGGCTCGCTCTTTAAGGTCACGGGTTTTTAAATGGTTGAGCTGCGAGCGATCGAAGTACTTAATACCATCCACAAAAGTCTTTTCAGCTTTTGAATACACCGACAATGGATGGCCGGACCATATTACAAGGTCGGCATCCTTGCCCGGGCTCAAACTTCCAACTCTGTGATCGATTTGAAGCATTTTTGCCGGATTCAAAGTCACCATCTTTAAAGCGTCTTCCTCACTCATCCCGCCATACTTCACACTCTTTGCTGCTTCCTGATTGAGTCGCCGCGCCATCTCTGCATCATCCGAATTAATGGCCGTTAACACACCCGCTTGATTTAAAAGACTGGCATTATAAGGTATGGCGTCTCTCACTTCGAACTTATAAGCCCACCAATCGCTAAAAGTGGAACCCGCGGCTCCATGATTTTTCATTTTGTCGGCGAGCTTATATCCTTCCAAGATATGCGTAAAGATGTCTACTTTAAAACCCATGCTGTCGGCCACATGCATCAGCATATTTATTTCGCTTTGCACGTACGAGTGACAGGTAATAAACCGCTCTCCCGTCAAAACTTCCAAAAGGGCCTCCATTTCCAAGTCCGTCCGGAATGGTTCAGCCTTATTTTCCTTATCTCGAGATCTCCGTTTTCGGCTTTTGCTTTGCTTCTTTCGGGCATTGGCAATTTGTTTTAATTCGCCGTATTCCTTTGCTCGATAAAAATATTCGTAAAAAAATTGCTCAACACCCATTCGTGTCTGCGGATAACGGGTAGTGTTTTGCGGCCCCCAGTTCGATTGTTTTACGTTTTCGCCCAAAGCGAATTTTATAAATGGTGGGGCGTTCTCAAAAAGGAGTTTATCGTAAGGCTGTCCCCAGCGCAACTTAATCAATGCCGACTGACCACCTATCGGATTGGCCGAGCCATGGAGAAGTTGAGAAGTTGTAACCCCACCTCCTAGCTGACGATAGATATTAATATCATCGGGATTAAGTGCATCGCTTATGCGCACTTCAGCAGTGCTCGCTTGGGTAGATTCGTTCACTCCGCGGGTTATGGCGATGTGGCTATGCTCATCAATAATTCCCGCAGTAATATGCTTTCCTTTTGCATCAATGGTCCGGAAGGTTCCTTTGTTTTTTTTATCCAAATAATCATCAGGTACGAGGTTTTTGCCCACCGCCACAATTCGCCCGTATGCTATCATTACATCGGCGTTTTCAATTACTCCCAAACTATCATTGGTCCAAACTGTAGCATTTCTAAACACAACCGTCTCGGGTTTGGGAATAGAATCAAACCCGTAAGCTACCATTGGAAAATAGCGCTGAGGTGGTATTGGAATTGAGTCGTGGGCGACAAGCGTGTCGGTTTTTGTACTTGTTGGTTTTGCCTTTCGGCGAATGGCATTCCATTCTACTGCCTTCCCGGCCGGATCAAAACCTCGTCCGTTCCAAATTCTATTGTCGTTTATTATCATACCACCTAAACGATAATATCCCTTTTCTTTATCTAAAAACTGCAAGCTTACCTCATTGGATTGGAGGGTAAGTTTGGCTTTCATTTCGGTCGAATCCAAATCTGATATGTACAACACTTTGGCATTGTATTTCTCATTGCCTTTTACGTGAAGTTCAAAATATATATCATTTACATTCAGTGTGTAAACCCCTTCGAGCTTATGCATATCAACCACTTCGAAGATGTTTTCTTTACCATTTATCCAGTGCGAAACAATCTTGGCTTCTTTATCCGTAAATACATCTCCTTTTGAAATGAAAAAATTGGCTAAATAGCCGGTTTCGATCTTCCCGACTTTGTCATCCATCCCAAGTATACCGGCGGGAGTAGTGGTCAATGCTGCAAATGCAGAATCTCTATTCAGACCTTTTTGAATACTGAGTTGTAAGTTGGTGAAGAAGGTTTCCGGTTTTTCAATGCCGTTTCCCGAAAGGATTAGGGGGACATTACTTTGTTGAATAAAGAACGGATTGAATGGTGCGTTCTCCCAATGCCACAAGTCGTTTTGTGAAACGTAGCGGCCCAAGTCCGGATCACTCATATCATACGCTTTCGGGAAGTTGAGCGGTGCAACTATGGCATCTACCCACCGCAAGTCGGGCTGACCGAGCTGGTAAGCATCGCCTGCGTCAAAAATCACAAACCGTTTGTTAAACTCGTTAGCTATGCGCGCTAACCGCGAGATGTCAAATTTGTCCTGCGATTCAAAACAAGCTCGAAGACCAGCTGTTTGCTCTAAAGCTTCCAAGCTGAAATTCCCTTCTTTGTTTGACGCTTTCTTATACCACTCCAAATCGTAATATACTTGACGCAAAAGGGCAATCGAACCCATCAAGCTTCTTGGGTAATCGTCTTTTGATTTCCCCTTTTGGAAAGAGAGATTGGTCGTTGCTTTTGATTTCAGTAATAACTCCGGCGCTTCACCGGTCCCCATTTGAGCGAGTAGGGATGTGCCGCGCATAATACCGTTTTTGATATGCGAAACCGAATATCCGAACCCCATCTTTTGCATCGACTCAGCTTCTTTTTCGTTGGGAGTGAAAAAATCAGCAGCATCGACTTCGGGGTGAATCGCGTCATTCCAATATACCGGGCGATTTTGGCTTTTGCCGGCATTGTGTATTGGCGGAAGCCCATATCCACTATTAAATTCAATAAATGATGGGTAAATGTGATAACCTGCCCAATTTTGAACAACCGTGTTCTCAGGTATTTCAAGCTCTGAAAAGCCACCTACTGAAATAATAGTGTTTTTATAAATCAAAAAACTGAGGGTGTCGGTCTTACCGGGTTGGCTGTGAACAATTCCGTCCTTAAGCAAAGTATAAACGGCTTGTTTGTCTTTTATACCAATCTGAGGCGTAGTGGTTTGGCCAAAAAGAATGGCTGAATAGAAAATGAATAAAATAACTAAGGATGCAGCGTTTTTCATATAGGTTTCAAAAATGTAAAATTAAGAAAACGCCTTAGGCATTGACAGGTCAATAAAAAAATGGTTCACCAATAGGGTGTTAATACGAGAATTAATTAAATTTAAGCGGTTTTAGAGAAAACACTAAAATATCTAAACTATTCGGAAACCGCTCTCCGGGTTTTAACGTAACACTCGGACATACTTGTGAATCGAAACAATCCCCATGAAGATTCTTCCCCGCATTCTCATTGCAACTTTATTTGTTTTTGTACTTTTTTCCTGTGTTAAGGACGAGTTGATTATTAGCGATATTGATTATGGAATAAGTCCTGAATTTGGTGTGCCCATTGCTAATGTAACCATTCTCGCATCTCGCCTAATCGATAATTACAACGAATCGGGAGTAATTGATAGCGATGAAAACGGAAGCATCAGTCTTATCTATCGAGATACCATTAATCCATTAAAAGCAGACGATTTATTAGACTTTAAGGACTTCGCCTATAAAGATACGCTTGAATTATCGTCGTCTGAATACAGCGAACTCATCGGAACGGGGTCTGTGACAGTAGAAAATACTTCAACTTATTCTTTCCAATCTAAAGAGGGCGATCGGCTTGATTCAGTGCGCTTTAGTCAGGGGGTGTTGACTTTAAATATTCATTCTCAAGGAGACTTTCCGGTAAGTGGATTCATTAAAGTTTTTAATGCAGATAATTCAGAGGCGGTATCATTAAATTTTACGGATCAAACTGCGCCCATTGATATTGAAAACCAGGAGAATTTTGAAAATATTAGGTTTTTATTTCAAAACACCAACGACATATCAAATGGATTAAGTATTCAGTATCAACTAACATTTACACATGAAACTGGGGCCAACGCACAACCCGTTTTTATAGAATTGTCTTTTCTCGATTTTTCCATAAAAACGGCCGGAGGATATATTGCTCCCAGGCAATTTGACATAAATGATCAAAAAGTTTATCTCGAAATATTTGATGATCCGAGCGCTGCAAACGTGCGGCTGGAAGATCCACGCTTAAATTTCAATTTCGAAAACGATTTCGGCTTGGGGTTAGGTATTGTAATCGATGAAATTGTTGCCGAAAACTCAATCGGCGAAACAGTTTTTGTGCAAGGATCGAATATAGATCAACTACCACCAATTGCGGCTTCCCAACAAGATGGAGTGCCGGCGTTTTCAACCTTGAGTATTAGCAATAGCTTGATGACCCCCACAGTGACCGACCTTTTGAGTTTTGGTCCAAACCAAATAACAGCTGATTTCGGCTTATTGATAAACCCTGAAGACCAACAGAATGTTTTTGTTTCTCACGCCCACGAGCTGAATATGAACTTTGAAGCTATCCTGCCGCTATTTGGTTCGATAGCCGACTTTTTATTTGTAGATTCTACCGGTCTGGATCTGGGGAGTTTAATACAAGACGTAGCGGATATAAGTGAGGTCGAATCGCTGGATATACGGCTTATTGTTAAGAATGGCTTTCCGTTCGATGCAGGCGTGCAAATTGTTTTTACCGACTCGCTTTTCAATCCGATTGATCAACTTTTTGAGCACCCCGACCTAATTTATGAATCGGCGCCTGTAAATCTCGACGTACCTACTGGCGATCCGGAGTATGGACGGGCAATGGGGTTGACACAAACCATTACCGATATTCACATTCCCAAATCGAGAATTCTTGAATTGGAAGGAGCCACACAAATGATTATTACCGTTTTTGGAAACACTGCGGGTAATGGCGACCATCCGATTCGGCTTAACTCAAACGATGCCTTTGATGTAAAACTCGGCGCGAAACTCACCTTAAACCTGAACTCCAAATGATAAAGGCCGGAAAGATTGTATTAATTCTGGTCCTTATACTGGGAGTGAATTATGCAGAAGCTCAGCAAAGTGGTCAGGTCGGAGTGTTTGACTTTATGCCGCAATCGGTTTATGCCAACCCCGCCCTCCGACCGGCAGCTCGTATCAATATCGGTGTTCCGGGGTTGAGCCAGGTGCACTTCAACCATGGTAATAATTGGTTTGTAGCAAATAAATACCTTGATAGTGATGCCGGCGGAAATGTTCAACTCAATGCCGAAAAGATTCTAAACAACATCGACGACATCGCATATTTGGGTCAAAGTTTGGGAGTCGAGTTGATTCATGTGGGTCTTAAATTTGGAAAGCATTATGTTCATGCACGCGCAGCTGAGCGGATTCAAATAGGAATAGATATCCCAAAAGACTTTTTTAACTTGGCAGTGTATGGTAATGTGGGCGCACATGAGTTTAAAGACAATGCTGTAGACTTAAGCGGTTTAGCTATTAATGGTGTCCACTTTCGAGAATATGTAATTGGCTACAACTACGCGTATAATGAGAAATGGACTTTTGGCCTTGCGGCGAAATATCTCTACGGAATGGAGTCCATAAATACCGAGAAATCAACCTTAAAGTTGAGAACCGACCCGATAACCTATGACATGCACACATCCGGCGGTTTTTTAGTGAATACGGCAGGAATTGTTGACCAAGACGGAAAAAGGGTTCAAGACAATCTGGAAACCTACTTGATGAAATTAAAAAACACGGGGTTTGGGGCAGATATTGGCGTAGCATACAAACCCTTAAAACGATTGCAGGTCGAGTTTTCAGCCAATGATATTGGGTTTATTAAATGGAGGAACAATGTAGCCAACTACGGAACCAATAACGCCGATTTTGCATATCGAGGCATTGATCTTACTGATTTTATATTTTTAGAAGGGAGTGACTTCAACGATGCTTTTGAGGATCGTATCGACTCGCTGGTATCAGATTTGGAAAATGTATACCACTTTGAGCACACAGAAAATGAGTACACCACTTCACTCAATGGGTATTTTCGCTATGCCGGGAGTTATGATCTCCTTCAAACACCCAAATTTGAAGGTAAAGCCTGGGCAAGTTTTTACCACGGCATAGGAATAAGCCAAGTGCCTTTTAGCTTTAGTCTGGGATATAATCAAAAGCTATGGAAGGCTCTTCAAGCCGATGTTCACTTTACGAAAAGTACACGACTTGCAGGTACTTTTGGTCTTGGGCTGTTGGTTAATGCGGGGCCGATCCAAATATACTGCCTGGCAGAAAATCTACATTTCGCAAATTACACGAAGATCACGATTATTGATCAGGATGATCCCGGTAAGGAGTCTTCACTAATTTATTTTAACAATCCTCAAGATGTCCGTTTTAACATAGGATTGAATCTCATTTTCGGACGTAAAAATAAAGATATAGCCGGCGGTGTGCCGATGAAACGTTAAAGTTTGGCGAAATCTCATGTGTTCCCTTAATGGAGTCGGGATATAATTTTAACTTGGCCTTCCTAAAAAAACTTAATCTTGTTGTGTTCAGTTATGTTTATGAGGTCTATACTATTATTTATCCTTTTTAGTGTTTTATCGCACCTGATGTGCGGCCAATCTACAGATGTCTATACAAGCTATTTAACCGGAAGCGATCAAGATACTGTGGTGCAATTTAATTTTGGTATTTGCATGATGGGTGGTGGAGTCGAGAGTGATCCGGCAATGACCTGGTTTTTGGAAAAAGCGAATGGAGGCGACGTGGTGGTTATAAGGGCTTCCGGGTCCAATGGATATAACAACTACATGTTCAACCAGCTAGGAGTAACCCTCAACTCGGTAGAAACGATCGTGTTTCACTCTGCAGCAGCGGCCAGCGATCCATATGTAATAGAAAGATTAAATGGAGCCGAGGCAATATGGATTGCCGGGGGCGACCAGTCTAAATACGTAGATTATTGGCTTGGGAGTCAGGTTGAGGACGCCATCAACACTTTGATTTTAGAGAAAGGTGGTGCCATTGGCGGAACATCGGCCGGAATGGCGATCTTGTCGCAAGGATATTTCTCGGCCCAAAACGGTGGAATTACTTCACCAACCGCCCTTTCGTACCCGTATAGTAGCGCGATGACGCTGGGTTGGGATGATTTTCTAGAAACTCCATTTCTGGAAAACACAATCACCGATACACATTTTAATACGCGTACCCGCTACGGAAGACTTGTCACATTTATGGCACGGCTTATACACGATCAAGATCTGGAATATGTTCGCGGAATTGGTGCTAATGAGCACGTGGCAATCGCTATAGATGAAACCGGTATAGCTCGAGCCTATGGGGATTATCCGCAATATAGCGATGAGTTTGCCTATTTCCTGCAGTCAAATTGTGAAGTAATCCAAATCCCGGAAACTATATCAAATGAGCAGCCCCTCACGTGGAACCGTTTGAATAGGGCAGTAAAAGTTTATAAATTACCGGCTACATCAAGCGGTGAAAATTATTTTGATTTAAACGACTGGCGTGATGGTGAAGGCGGAGAATGGCAAAACTGGTATGTGGTAGATGGTGAGCTGACGATGATTGAGGATCAGCAGATGCCAAGCTGTATGGTCGGCATTCTTGAAAAAAGCCAAGATCACTTTAAGCTATACCCAAATCCGGCAAGCGAAGAGCTTACCATTGAGTTGATTGAAATCGGTATTGCTAATTGGCAGGTTATAGATGTTTCCGGAAGGATACTATTATCCGGCCGAATGGATGCGAATAGAACAGAATCGGTTGATGTATCTTCCTTAAGCGCCGGTGTCTATAATTTAGTGCTCAGTTCAGATAATAAAACTTTTTCTTCACCCTTTTTAAAAACCAGATAATTGCTTAAGAAATCTCCGGACGCTCTAGTCATTATCTCAGTTGTATTGCTCCTGTTTATGGCGCTTACCTGGGTAATTCCAGCCGGTGAATACGCCCGCGAAATTGTTGATGATAAAACCATTGTTGTTGCCGGAACCTACGAGCCGGTTGAGTCAAACCCCCAGGGTATTGGCGACTTGCTTACTGCCCCAATAAAAGGGATTGTGGGCGCAGCGCATATTATTGCTTTTGTCCTCTTGGTGGGAGGAGCCTTTTCTATTCTATCGGCTACCGGTGCCTTAGATGCCGGTTTGGGCTCAGTACTGCAGTATGCAAAGAGGAACCCGGGAATGCGGCATATGATTATTCCGCTTTTAATGGTGTTTTTCTCGCTTGCCGGATCGACCTTTGGAATGTCGGAAGAAAACTTAGTCTTTATACTTATTACCATTCCGCTTGCCAGAAGTATGGGGTATGATAATATTGTAGGTATTGCCATTCCATTTATAGGTGCGGGTGCCGGTTTTGCCGGAGCAGTTATTAACCCATTTACAATTGGTATCGCTCAGGGGATTTCTGAGCTACCTGTTGGAAGCGGAGCCGGATACCGGTGGATTGTATGGGCGGTTTTTACAATAATCGCAATAGTATTTGTAATGGCCTATGTTTTTAAACTCGAGAAAAACCCGCATTTGGGTCTAAAGACTGAATCAGACTCTGACACGGAAACCAGGGCGATGAAAGAGGTGGCATTTACTATGTCGCGAAAAATAGTGCTGATTTTATTCGCTATTGCAATTGCATTGCTGATGTACGGAGCTAATTTTTGGGACTGGTACATCGATGAAATATCGGCGCTCTTTGTTGCGCTGGGACTGGTCGCAGCAGTGATTACACGATTGAAAGTATCAGAAACCGTATCGGCATTTACCATTGGGGCTAAAGACATGTTGGTGGCGGCGATTATTATTGGGCTTTCGCGCGGAGTTTTGGTTGTTGCCGAGGATGGAAAGATAATCGATACGGTGCTCTATGCCATGTCAAATTCAGTTGGCGATTTCCCGAATTATATCAGCGTCCAAATCATGTTTATCGTGCAAGGATTTATAAATATCTTCATTCCTTCGGGATCAGGACAGGCCGCTATAACGATGCCTATAATGGCTCCACTTGCCGACTTACTCGATATAAACCGCCAAACCGCTGTCTTGGCTTTTCAACTTGGTGATGGACTACTTAATTTAATAATTCCAACAAGCGGTGTTACAATGGGGGTGCTCGCCATTGGAAAAGTTCCGTACAATGTTTGGATGAAATGGGTTTGGAAGCTCATGGTCGTTTTCATACTTATGTCTATGGTGTTGCTCGCTATCCCGGAGTTTATTAATGTTTGGCCCTCTTAATTATATTCCAATACTTTTTAAAAGTAAATAATTGCCATATCCGGTCGAGGTACGACACAATAGCTAGAACGACTATTCCGATACTTAAACTGATGTTATAGCATATTAGTTCAAATGAAACCCTTTCTGAATCGCAGAGAGGGTTTTTTCTTGACAAGCTGTAATACAGATTTTTGTCTGAGAGATCTGTAAAGAAGGGTTTTTTCGGGGGGGGTGCTCATTAATTCGAAAATAAATTTTGAAAAACGTGAGAAATAACTGTTCACTTACGCTAGTTGTTTCGATGAACTATTGATTACGCTCGATGAGTGCCGTGTTATTTGGCGGCTAATCAGAGTGTTGACTAGAATAGTATTGTAAACTAAAATTTAACCAATTATGAAAAAGATGCTTACCAACCGCCCGACATGGGTATTGCTCATGTTCGCATTTCTTGGTTTAAGTCTGCAAACTTATGCCGACGTGGAACCAAACGACGATTTTGCCACAGCAACCCCGCTGGCATTAAATACACTACAACATGGCGATCTCTTTATTGATCCGGTAAATGATCTTGATGATTACTATATGGTTACCTTGCCTGCCAATGGGTTGGTATCCGTTACGGGAAGTTTTAATTCTGAACTTTCAGGATATATATACATATACTCTTCTTCCGGTGCGCAGCTTTCATATTCTGCCGCAGGTTCCGGAGAAAAATCGGTCTCAGTCGACTGCATAGCTTCAGGTATAGTATATATTAGAATGGGGCGAAACTCGGGATCGGGAAACTACTCATTTACAGTGACCCTTGATCAACCCGCGAATTCTGTGGATGCCGAGCCAAACAACTCTATTTCGACGATTCAAGCTACTTATCTTGAAAATCAAACATGGACAGGACAGCTGGGTTATAGTGGCGCCCAGGGGGTGGACGGCGATGATTACTTCTACATTATCTCTCCGCGAGATGGAGATGTGGTTTTATCCGCAACATTCGACGATGGCTTAAACGGTTGGATATATCTGTACAATAAGAATGGTTCTCTGATCGGATATACGCAATTGCTGGGTGAGTCCGGTTCTTACATCGCTATGTGTCAGGCAGCCGATACGCTCATAGCCCGTATTGACCGCTCAAATGGATGTGGGTCCTATACAGCGTCGTTCACCACGCTCGAACTCGATAATGCAAATGATGTGGAACCAAATGGTTCGATTGCACTTATTGAGGAAACTTTCGAAGAAAGCGTAGAGTGGACCGGTCACCTTGGGCATTATGATTCAGATATCGGTATCGATTCTGATGATTACTTCTACATTATCTCTCCGCGAGATGGAGATGTGGTTTTATCCGCAACATTCGACGATGGCTTAAACGGTTGGATATATCTGTATAATAAAAACGGTGCTCAAATCGGATATACGCAATTGCTGGGAGGGTCCGGTTCTTACACCGCCATGTGTCAAGCCGCTGATACACTCATAGCTCGTATAACCCGTTCAAGTGGATGTGGGTCGTATACGGCATCATTTTCAACTACCGTCCTTGATTTTGAAAATGATGTTGAACCAAATAATGCCATAGCGACTGCAATTCCAAGTCTCAACTCCACTATTAATGAAGGTCATTTAGGACATTACTCAACCGGCTCAGGAACCGATTCTCACGATTATTATCAGATTTATGTCGCTCAAGTACCTTTTGAGCTGGAAGCCAAACTTGTGAAATCCGATGATTTTAGTGGATACGTGTATCTATACGGAAGTTCCGGTAACCAAATACTTTATGTACCGCATTCGGGAGAACTGGAAGTAGCCTTAACGTATACCATTACTGTGGCGGGAGAATATTATATAGACGTGCAAAGATCAAATGGTTGCGGTTCCTATTCCCTCGGTAATTTCTGCGCAAATGCACCTGAAGTAGCGATCTCACCGAATGGGCCGCTAGATATTTGTCCGGGCGAATCTGTTCTCTTAACAGCTACATCCGGCTTAACCTCATATAGCTGGTTGCGAAACGGGATAGAAGTGAGTACATCTCAAATATATCTCGCCACCGAACCCGGTACTTATGAGGTTGTTGGTTACGATGCAAATGGCTGCGACGGAATTTCCGAAGAAGTGATTATTGGAGTTTTCGATGTACCGCAAGTTTCGGTATCAACAACGGACCCAACCTCGTTTTGTACAGGATTCGCCACCATTACGGCAACTTCAGGTTTTGACTCTTACTTATGGAGTAATGGTGAGACAGGGCAGTCTATTGATGTGGGTGAAAGTGGAACCTATTCCGTAACAGCAACCACGGCAGATGGATGCAATTCGGTATCATCAAATGAAATAGAAATAACGCTGCTCCCCGATTCAGATGGTGACGGGATATGCGATGAGGACGATTCCTGTCCGTTCTTAGCCGGCGAAATAGGCGATGCATGTGATGACGGAGACGCTTCTACTGAAAACGACCTAATCACTGAAGATTGTGAGTGTGTTGGTACACCAATCATCTCTTACGACTGTCCTGACCTGGAGGCAAATCACGGCGATGGATGTGATGACGGAGACTCTACCACCGAAAACGATGTTATCACAGCAGATTGCGAGTGTGTTGGTACACCAATTGTTTCTTACGACTGTCCGGCACTTTCTGCAAATGTTGGCGATGATTGCGATGACGGTAATCCGGATTCAGAAAACGACATGGTTACCGCCGATTGCGAATGTGTCGGAACAATCGTT
>Ga0079223_10001451_pt1 | contig 14045 bp, 26 predicted proteins | sample Stecom2011_FD_75072 | JGI IMG/M metagenome (GOLD analysis project Ga0079223, IMG submission 75072) | Agricultural soil microbial communities from Utah to study Nitrogen management - Steer compost 2011 | ecosystem: Environmental > Terrestrial > Soil > Agricultural land | place: USA: Utah... | reverse complement strand
GTCGACCTGGGACCGGAAGGCGGCAGCGGTGGCGGCCGGATCATCGCAGCCGGGACACCGGAACAGGTCGCCGAAAACCCCGTTTCCCATACCGGACGTTTCCTGAAACCTTTACTCGGCCAAGGTTGACCAGACGCCTGTCCTCGGAATACAGGCACAAAAAAACCCGGACCTTTCGGACCGGGTTTTTTAATGCTGTTCGTAGCGATTAATCTTCAGCAGATTCTTCGACTACAGCCTGACCAGCAGGACGATCTACCAGCTCAACATATGCCATGGGGGCCTTGTCGCCGGCACGGTAGCCGCACTTCAGGATGCGGACATAACCACCGGGACGAGCCGCGTAACGCGGACCCAGTTCGTTGAACAGTTTACCAACAGCATCGTTGCTGCGGGTACGGGAGAACGCCAGACGACGGTTGGCAACCGAATCGGTCTTGGCCAGAGTGATCAGCGGCTCAGCAAAGCGGCGCAGTTCTTTAGCTTTAGGCAGAGTAGTCTTGATCAGTTCGTGTTCGAACAGAGACACTGCCATGTTTTTGAACATCGCTTTGCGGTGAGCACTTGTACGATTTAAGTGTCGACCAGATTTACGATGACGCATTTTCTAAATCCTTTGCAACTTAGGGTTAGAAGTCAGACTCAAGAGGCAACCTTGTCATCGCCTTTCAGACTGGCCGGGGGCCAGTTTTCCAGACGCATGCCAAGCGACAGACCTTTAGATGCCAGCACATCTTTGATCTCGGTCAGAGACTTCTTGCCCAAGTTAGGAGTCTTCAGCAGCTCTACTTCGGTGCGCTGGATCAGATCACCAATATAATAGATCTGCTCTGCTTTCAGACAGTTCGCGGAACGTACGGTCAGCTCCAGGTCGTCAACCGGACGCAGAAGAACAGGATCAATCTCCGGCTCATTCGGCTCGGCGCGAGTCTGTTCACCCGCGTCTTCCAGATCAACAAACACAACCAGCTGCTGCTGCAGAATGGTCGCCGCACGACGGATACACTCTTCAGGATCGATAGTACCGTTGGATTCGATATCGATCACGAGCTTGTCCAGGTCGGTACGCTGTTCAACACGTGCACTTTCAACTGCATAGGACACGCGAAGAACAGGACTGTAGCTGGCGTCCAGCTGCAGACGACCGATGGCACGAGTTTCATCCTCGTCACTGTTGCGAGAATCGGCCGGCACGTAGCCGCGACCACGAGTCACGCGCAGCTGCATGTTGAGTGCAGCACCCGGGTTCAGGTGCGCAATAACATGTTCGGGATTGGCAATTTCAACGTCCTGAGTCAGCTGAATGTCTCCAGCTGTAACAGAACCTGCTTCCGACTTGGAAAGCGTCAGAAGTGCTTCGTCTCCGTTGTGCAGAGCAATGGCAACACCCTTGAGGTTCAGCAGGATCTCGATGACATCCTCCTGTACCCCTTCGATGCTGCTGTACTCGTGCAACACACCTTCGATCTCAACTTCCGAAATTGCACAACCCGGCATGGAAGAGAGCAAGATACGGCGCAGCGCATTGCCCAGGGTATGGCCGAACCCTCGCTCCAGTGGCTCAAGAGTCACCTTGGCGCGGGTTTTGCTAATCTCCTGCACGTCAATATGACGCGGATAAAGAAACTCGTTTACTGAACGCTGCATAGTTCCACCAGTCAAGAGTTCAAGAATTACTTCGAGTAGAGCTCGACGATCAGGTGCTCGTTGATGTCGGCTGAAAGATCGCTACGTTCCGGCAGGGACTTGAAAGTACCTTCCATTTTCGCAGTATCAACTTCAATCCACTCAACAGGAGCACGCTGAGCAGCCAGTTCCAGAGCGTGTTTGATGCGCAGCTGGTTTTTGGCTTTCTCGCGAACGGCTACTACGTCGCCAGCCTGTACCTGGTAGGAAGGAATGTTTACAACCTGACCATTGACAGTGATCTGACGGTGAGACACAACCTGACGTGCTTCAGCACGGGTAGAACCGTAACCCATGCGGTATACAACGTTGTCCAGACGGCCTTCGAGAAGCTGAAGCAGGTTTTCACCTGTAGCACCCTTGCGACGGGCAGCTTCTTTGTAATAACCACGGAACTGACGTTCCAGCACACCGTAAATGCGGCGTACTTTTTGCTTTTCACGCAGCTGCAGACCGTATTCAGACAGGCGACCGCGACGGGCACCGTGAACACCGGGTACTGTTTCTGCTTTGCACTTGCTGTCAAGCGCGCGGACACCACTCTTCAGGAAGAGATCGGTGCCTTCACGACGGGACAGCTTGCACTTTGGTCCAAGATAACGAGCCATATTACCGTCTCCAGATTAAACGCGACGCTTCTTCGGCGGACGACAACCGTTGTGCGGAATCGGGGTCACGTCCGTGATGTTTGTGATTTTGTAGCCACAGCCGTTCAGTGCACGAACAGCAGACTCACGACCCGGTCCCGGGCCCTTCACAAACACGTCGAGGTTTTTCAGACCGTATTCCAGAGCTGCCTGACCGGCACGCTCGGCTGCCACCTGAGCGGCAAACGGAGTGCTCTTGCGGGAACCACGGAAGCCGGAGCCACCGGAAGTCGCCCAGCTCAGAGCATTACCCTGGCGATCGGTAATAGTGATGATAGTGTTGTTAAAAGAGGCGTGGATGTGCGCGAGGCCATCTGCTACCTGCTTTTTAACCTTTTTACGAGTGCGATTACCTGGCTTAGCCATATTCGGAAATTCCTATCGCTTACTTACGGATCGGCTTACGCGGCCCTTTACGGGTACGCGCATTGGTCTTGCTGCGCTGACCACGCACCGGCAGATTACGACGGTGACGCAGGCCACGGTAGCAACCGAGGTCCATAAGGCGCTTGATGTTCATGTTGACTTCACGACGCAGGTCGCCTTCAACAGTCAACTTGGCAATTTCACCACGAACATTATCGAGCTGCTCTTCAGACAGATCAGCGATCTTGGTGCTCGGCGCAATGCCGGTAGCTTCACAGATCTGTTGTGCAGTCGTGCGGCCTATCCCGTAAATGTAAGTCAGAGAAATTACCGCATGCTTATTGTCAGGAATATTGACGCCAGCTATACGGGCCATTCAATGTACTCCATATTTATGTCCTGGGAGAAATGCTCACCAGAACCAATCATTCTTTAGTTCGTGGAAGGCGCGCAATGTTACACCCTGATCAAAAATAAATCAAGGCTACGCACCTCCACTCCCGGCCAGCTGTGGATTAACCCTGGCGCTGCTTGTGTCGGGGTTCCACTTTGCAGATCACGCGCACGGAACCGTTGCGTCGTACGATCTTGCAGTTACGGCAAATCTTTTTAACAGATGCGCGTACTTTCATGATCCACCTCATTAGGCTCAGCGCAGCAAACCTGCGCCGCCTTTAAGATTCGATTTTTTCATCAGGGACTCATACTGGTGCGACATCAAGTGCGACTGCACCTGAGACATGAAGTCCATAACCACTACCACCACGATCAGCAACGAAGTACCGCCGAAGTAGAATGGCACATTCCACGCAACCACCAGGAACTGGGGCATCAATGAAACGGCCGTGATATAAAGCGCGCCAAACAGAGTCAGACGGCTCAGCACGGAGTCGATATACCGTGCGGACTGATCACCAGGACGAATACCCGGAATAAAGGCACCCGATTTTTTCAGGTTATCTGCCACATCACGCGGGTTGAACATGATCGCGGTGTAGAAGTAGCAGAAAAACACAATAGCCATCGCAAACAACAGAATGTACAACGGCTGACCCGGCCCGAGAGCCAGCGCCACATCCTGCAGCCACTCCATCCCTTCCGACTGGCCAAACCACTGACCAACGGATGCCGGGAAGAGCAGAATGCTGGAGGCGAAGATCGGCGGAATTACGCCCGCCATGTTGACCTTCAGAGGCAGATGACTCGACTGCGCGGCATAGACACGACGCCCCTGCTGACGCTTTGCATAGTTGATGGTAATGCGGCGTTGGCCACGCTCCATAAACACAACAAAACCAACAGTTGCAATCGCCATGACGGCAATCGCCAGCAGCGCCAGGATGTTCAAGTCACCCTGACGAGCTGCTTCAAAGGACTGGCCGATCGCACCAGGCAGACCCGCCACAATACCGGCAAAGATCAGAATCGAGATGCCGTTGCCGATGCCATGCTCCGTGATCTGCTCACCCAGCCACATCAGGAAGACAGCACCTGCAACCAGCGTTACGACTGCTACAAAGTAGAAGCTCATATCGGCTGCAAAAGCGACGCCCTGACTGGCCAAGCCCACTGCCATACCCAGACCCTGCACTGTGGCAAGGATAACGGTACCATAGCGAGTGTACTGGCTGATCTTGCGACGACCGGCCTCACCTTCTTTCTTCAACTGTTCCAGATGCGGGCTCACCACTGTCATCAACTGCATGATAATGGATGCAGAGATGTAGGGCATGATGCCGAGCGCCAGAATGGACATACGCTCCAACGCACCACCCGAGAACATGTTGAACAGACTGAGAATGGTTCCCTGATTCTGATCAAACAGCGCAGCAAGGCGATCAGGGTTGATACCCGGTACCGGAATATGAGCCCCGATACGATATACAATGATCGCAATCAGAACGAATCTGAGACGAGCCCAAAGCTCTTTCAGTCCCGTCTGCATGCCTGCCGGTATTTGTCCTTGTTTAGCCATTTACGCCTCGACTTTGCCGCCAGCAGCCTCGATCGCAGCCTGTGCACCCTTGGTCACTTTAAGACCTTTAACGGTGACTGCCTTATTGATCTCACCAGACAGAATCACGCGTGCAGATTTGATCTCTTCACGAATGATGTCAGCCTGTTTCAGCGCAGCCAGGTCAACAACGTCGACACCGGCAGCAGCCAGTTCGTTCAAACGAACTTCAGCTACATAACGCGCCTGACGAGAAGTGAAACCAAACTTCGGCAGACGACGCTGGATTGGCATCTGACCGCCTTCGAAGCCGGGGTTTACACTTCCGCCGGAGCGGGACTTCAGACCCTTGTGGCCGCGGCCACCGGTTTTACCCAGTCCGGAACCGATACCACGACCGACACGCTTGGGAGCGTGCTTGGAACCGGCGCCCGGGCGCAGAGAATTCAAACGCATTGGGTGACTCCTCTTATTCGCCTTCTACACGAACCATGTAGTTGACCTTGTTGATCATCCCGCGCACAGCCGGAGTATCTTCCACTTCTACGGTGTGGCCGATACGGCGCAGACCCAGACCCTTCACACACTGAATGTGCTTGGGCAGCCGACCGATGGTGCTACGAGTCAGAGTTACCTTGATAGTATTCGCCATCGCTTAGCTCTCCAGAATCTCTTCAACGGACTTGCCACGCTTGGCTGCAATATCTTCAGGCGCCTTCATGACTTTCAGGCCGTTGATAGTTGCACGTACCACGTTTACCGGATTGGTAGAACCGTAGCACTTGGCCAGTACGTTGTGTACGCCAGCCAGTTCCAGAACGGCACGCATTGCGCCACCGGCGATTACACCGGTACCTTCTGAAGCGGGCTGCATGTAAACACGGGAAGCACCGTGACGGGCTTTAACCGGGTACTGCAGAGTGTGGCCGTTGAGCTGCACGCTGATCATGTTACGGCGCGCCTGCTCCATCGCCTTCTGGATCGCAACAGGTACTTCGCGCGCTTTACCGCGGCCGAAGCCTACGCGTCCGTTACCGTCACCAACGACAGTCAGCGCTGTGAAACCGAAGATACGACCGCCTTTAACCACCTTGGCGACGCGGTTTACCTGAACCAGCTTCTCTTGCAGTTCACCGTCTTTCTGTTCGTGATTTGCCATAATAGAAACCTTTAGAATTCCAGGCCGCCTTCGCGAGCAGCATCAGCAAGAGCTGCAACACGACCGTGGTATTTAAAACCGGAGCGGTCAAACGCTACCTTGGAAATGCCGGCCTCTTTGGCGCGGCTAGCAATCAGAGCACCCACTTTCTTGGCTGCTTCGATATTTCCGGTAGCACCTTCACGCAGATCTTTTTCTACTGTTGAAGCAGAGGCCAGAACCTGGCTGCCATCAGCAGAGATAACCTGCGCGTAAATGTGACGCGGAGAGCGGTTCACGCAGAGGCGAACGGCACTCTGCTCGCGCATTTGCATGCGCGACCGACGCGCACGACGGATACGAGCTTGTTTCTTAATGTTCATGACCCTGCCTTACTTCTTCTTAGCCTCTTTACGGCGTACATATTCGTCAACATAACGCACACCCTTGCCCTTGTAAGGCTCTGGCGGACGGAATGCGCGAACTTCTGCAGCCACCTGACCAACACGCTGCTTATCAGCACCGCTGATAACAATTGTCGTGTTGTTCGGTGTTTCAGCTGTAACACCTTCGGGCAGTTCGTAATCGATCGGATGAGAGAAGCCAAGCGTCAGGTTCAGAACATTACCTTTTGCCTGCGCACGGTAACCAACACCCAGCAAGTTCAGGGTCTTGGTAAAGCCTTCACTTACACCAACCACCATATTGTTGACCAGTGCACGTGTAGTACCAGCCAGTGCCATGGACTGTTTGGCGCCATCACGCGGAGCAAATACCAGCTGACCTTCAGCCTGTTCAACGGCTACAGAAGCATGAACATCCAGGCTCAGCTGACCATTCTTGCCTTTTGCAGTCAGAGACTGACCGTCCAGCTTGATTTCCACGCCTGCCGGTACTACTACGGGTTTCTTCGCAATTCGTGACATTGGAATACCTCTTAGAATACCGTGCAGATAACTTCACCACCGATGCCGGCCTTACGGGCAGCGCGATCGGTCATGACGCCTTTGCTGGTAGAGACGATTGCGATACCAAGACCATCAGCTACCTTAGGCAGCTCAGCCACGTTCTTGTAGATACGCAGACTGGGACGGCTCACACGCTTGATCTCTTCGATAACCGGCTTGCCTTCGAAGTACTTCAGTTCGATGGACAGAACCGGTTTCACATCACCTTCAACAGAGAAGTCGGCGATGTAGCCTTCATCCTTCAGTACAGTTGCAACAGCAACCTTCTGCTTGGAAGACGGCATGGCAACATGGGCTTTTTCAGCCATGTGTCCGTTGCGGATACGGGTAAACATATCCGCGAGGGTGTCTTGCATACTCATGCTATTAACGTCCTCTTAAGTGCAGCGCAGTGCGGTAGCAGGCATTAACCTGCCCTGACCACTGAGCTTACCGTTGACAAGCTTACCAGCTTGCCTTCTTCAGGCCCGGAACATCACCGCGCATTGCTGCTTCACGCAGCTGGTTACGGCAGAGTCCAAACTTGCGGTAAACCGCATGCGGACGACCTGTAACCTGGCAACGACGCTGCTTGCGCACCGGGCTGGCATCACGCGGCAACTTCTGCAGCGCGACCTGTGCATCCCACACCTCATCTTCTGAGCTGTTCGGGCTTGCGATAATTGCTTTGAGCTCGGCACGCTTGGTAGCGTACTTGTTCACGAGTTTCTCGCGCTTGAGCTCACGATTGATCATGGAAACCTTGGCCATTATTCAACCCCTGCCTTATTTCTTGAACGGGAACTGCAGAGCGGTCAGCAGTGCACGACCTTCGTCGTTGTTCTTCGCGGTAGTGGTGATCGTAATATCGAGACCACGCAGCTTGTCGACCTTGTCGTAGTCGATTTCCGGGAAGATGATCTGCTCTTTGACGCCCATGCTGTAGTTACCACGGCCATCGAAGGACTTGGGGTTCAGACCACGGAAGTCGCGGATACGCGGGATGGATACGTCAACCAGACGATCCAGGAATTCCCACATCTGCTGACCACGCAGAGTGACCTTGCAACCGATCGGCCAGCCTTCACGTACCTTGAAGCCAGCAATGGATTTGCGGGCATTGGTAACGACCGGCTTCTGACCAGCAATTGCAGTCATGTCGGCAACAGCATTTTCCAGCTGTTTCTTGTCGCCCAGTGCTTCACCAACACCCATATTCAGGGTGATTTTGGTAACGCGGGGAACAGCCATGACATTCGGGCAGTTCAGCTCTTCTTTGAGCTTCTGCTTGATTTCATTTGCGTAAAGCGCTTTCAATCTGGACATTTGCACCAACCTCTCTTACTTAGCACCAACGATGGTTTCGCCGGTAGACTTGTAGAAGCGGACCTTGGTGCCGTCTTCGAGCAGCTTGAAGCCTACACGATCGCCTTTTCCGGTCTGCGCGTTAAAGATAGCGACGTTGGAGGTCGCGATAGCCGCTTCCTTCTCAACGATACCACCCTGACGACCCAGCATCGGATTGGGTTTCTGGTGCTTCTTGATCATGTTGATGCCAGAAACGATCAGACGATCGTCCTGCAGCACGCGCATAACCTTGCCGCGCTTGCCCTTATCTTTACCTGCGATAACGATGACTTCATCGTCGCGACGAATCTTACGCATTATTTTACCTTGTCTTTTCCTGCTACCCTCTCATGCTCAAAAACGCCAAACCCTGTCGGGAGTGGCGTTTTCAACAAGACACTGCAAAAAACAGAGTCTTAGAGCACTTCAGGCGCCAGGGAAATGATCTTCATGAACTTCTCGTTACGAAGTTCACGCGTTACTGGCCCGAAGATACGCGTTCCGATCGGAGCGTCGTTGTTGTTCAGCAGAACCGCAGAGTTGGTATCAAAGCGGATCAGTGAACCATCAGGACGACGAACACCCTTACGGGTACGAACTACGACAGCCTTAAGTACCTGGCCTTTCTTCACCTTGCCACGCGGAATTGCTTCCTTGACGGTCACCTTGATGATGTCGCCAACGGATGCGTAGCGGCGGTGAGAACCACCCAGGACCTTAATACACTGCACACGCTTGGCGCCGCTGTTGTCAGCAACATCAAGCATCGTTTCAGTCTGAATCATGGTCTACTCCACAAACTGTATAAACCGTCACCACAACTGCCATTAGCAGCTGAGGTGAGCAGGCATAATGGAGCAAAGGCGCACTAGTTTACACCTTTGCTGCACGCTCTTCAATGCGAACAAGCGACCAGGTTTTGGTCTTTGACAGCGGACGGGATTCGGCGATAGTCACCAAGTCACCCATCTGACACTCATTCTTCTCATCGTGAGCATGCAGTTTGGTGGAGCGCTTAACAAACTTACCGTAGATCGGGTGTTTTTCCTTACGCTCAACCAGAACTGTGATGGTTTTATCCATCTTGTCACTGACGACCTTACCGGTCACAGTCCGAGTACGTTTTTCCGCGCTCATTTAGTCACCTGCTTATCGTTAAGTACTGTCTTAACGCGAGCGATGTCGCGACGAACCTGACCCAGCAGGTGAGTCTGCGCCAGCTGGCCAGTAGCTTTCTGCATCCGCAGGTTGAACTGGTCCTTCAGAAGACCCAGCAGAGCCTGCTGAAGCTCTTCAACGGACTTGTCACGGAGTTCAGTAGCTTTCATTACATCACCGTCCGTTTAACAAAAGTGGTTGATACCGGCAGCTTGGCAGCAGCCAGAGCAAAGGCTTCAGCAGCCAGCTCTTCGGGAACACCGCTCATTTCAAACAGCACCTTACCGGGCTGAATCTGGGCGACCCAGTATTCCACACTACCCTTACCCTTACCCATACGTACTTCAAGCGGCTTGGTGGTGATCGGCTTGTCCGGGAAAACACGGATCCAGATCTTGCCACCACGCTTTACGTGACGGGTCATGGTACGACGGGCCGCTTCGATCTGGCGTGCAGTGATGCGGCCACGACCGGTCGCTTTCAGTGCAAACTCATCAAAGCTGACCTTGCTGCCGCGCTGTGCCAGGCCGCGGTTGCGACCTTTCATTACCTTGCGGTATTTCAGTCGTTTCGGTTGCAGCATTGACGTCTACCTCACTTAGAACCTTTCTTCTTGGGCGCGTTCTTCTCGGCACGTACCTGTTCGATACCGCCGAGGATCTCACCCTTGAAGATCCAGACTTTAACGCCAATCACACCGTAAGTAGTGTGGGCTTCGTAGGTAGCGTAATCGATGTCTGCACGCAGAGTGTGCAGAGGAACACGACCTTCGCGATACCATTCAGTACGTGCGATCTCGGCACCGCCGAGACGACCGCCAACCTGAATCTTGATGCCTTTGGCGCCCTGACGCATGGCATTCTGAACCGCGCGCTTCATGGCACGACGGAACATCACGCGACGCTCCAGCTGGCTGGCAACGCTCTGTGCAACCAGTTTTGCATCCAGATCCGGCTTGCGTACTTCTTCGATGTTGATGTGAACGGGCACACCCATCATCTGAGAGACAGCATTACGCAGCTTCTCGACGTCTTCGCCTTTCTTGCCGATCACGATACCCGGACGCGCCGTGTAAATGGTGATCTTGGCATTCTGTGCCGGACGCTCGATCTCGATGCGGCTTACAGATGCATTCTTCAGCTGCTGATCCAGGTACTTGCGAACCTGGAGATCGTTCAGCAGCCGTGCAGAGTATTCAGCCTTGTCGGCGTACCACACGGACGTGTGATCCTTGACAATACCAAGCCGAATACCGGTCGGATTTACTTTCTGACCCATATTGAACTCTCCTAGCAGTCAGCTCTTAGTCGGCCACCTTGACGGTGATATGTGACGTACGCTTCAGGATGCGATCAGCGCGACCCTTGGCACGCGGCCGGATACGCTTCATGGTCATCCCTTCATCAACGAAGATCGCTGATACACGCAGCTCGTCAATATCAGCACCTTCGTTGTGCTCCGCATTCGCGATAGCAGACTCCAGTACCTTCTTGACCAGGTGTGCACCTTTCTTCGTGCTGAACGCCAGGATATTCAGAGCTTCGCCCACAGACTTACCACGGATCTGATCAGCGACCAGTCGGGCCTTCTGGGCGGAGATGTTGGCGCCTACATGCTTGGCGATAACTTCCATCATCAACCCCCTTACTTCTTCTTGGCCTTCTTGTCGGCTGCATGACCGCGGTATGTACGTGTCGCAGCGAACTCGCCCAGTTTATGGCCGACCATGTCCTCGGTGATGAAAACCGGAACATGCTGACGGCCGTTATGTACTGCAATAGTAAGACCTACAAACTGTGGGAACACAGTTGAACGACGTGACCAGGTCTTGATCGGACGACGCTCGTTAGCCTCGATTGCAGCCTCTACCTTCTTCAACAGGTGAAGGTCAATGAACGGACCTTTCTTCAGTGAACGTGGCACAGCTGTATCCTCTTATTTAGCCTGACGACGGCGTACGATCAGTTTATCGGTACGCTTGTTCGAACGGGTTTTGTGACCCTTGGTCGGCACGCCCCACGGAGTAACCGGGTGACGACCACCAGAGGTACGACCCTCACCACCACCATGCGGGTGATCAACCGGGTTCATCGCCACACCGCGAACGGTCGGACGAACACCACGCCAGCGCTTGGCACCGGCTTTACCCAGCTGACGCAGGCTGTGCTCGGAGTTGCTCACTTCACCCAGGGTCGCGCGGCATTCGGTCAGAACCTTGCGAGTTTCACCTGAACGCAGACGCAGAGTCGCGTAGGCGCCCTCGCGGGCTACCAGCTGTGCAGAGGTTCCTGCTGAACGTGCGATCTGAGCGCCTTTACCCGGCTTCAGCTCGACACAGTGAACAGTACTACCCAGCGGAATGTTACGCAGCGGCAGAGTGTTACCAATCTTGATATCGGCATCATCACCAGACTGCACTTTCGCACCTGCAGCCAGGCCTTTCGGCGCGATGATGTAGCGACGCTCACCGTCGGCATACTTCAGCAGCGCAATGTGTGCAGAACGGTTGGGATCGTATTCAACGCGCTCAATTACAGCGGGAATACCATCCTTGTTGCGACGGAAATCAACAATACGGTAATGCTGCTTGTGACCACCACCGATATGACGGGTGGTGATGCGACCGTTGTTGTTACGACCGCCGGACTTGCTCTTCTTCTCGACCAGAGCGGAAAAAGGCTTACCCTTGTGCAGATCAGCGCTGACCACCTTTACGAGATGACGACGTCCAGCAGAGGTCGGCTTTGCTTTAATAACTGCCATTGTTCAACCCCTCGTTATTCGCCTGCCAGGAAATCGATTTCGGAGCCTTCGGCCAGACGTACGTACGCTTTGCGAACATCATTGCGCTTGCCCATGCCACGCATGGTGCGCTTGGTTTTACCCTTGATGTTCAGCACGTTTACGCCTGCGACCTTAACGTTGAAAAGCTCTTCAACGGCTCGCTTGATTTCCGGCTTGGTTGCATCTTTGGCCACACGGAAGACAACCTGCTCGCTGCCTTCAGCTACAATCGTGGCTTTCTCAGAGATGTGCGGTCCGAGCAGCACTTTATAAATGCGTTCCGGTTTCATGCCAGCACCTCCTCAATTTTCTTCAGAGCAGGGACTGTGACCAGGACCTTCTCGAAACCAACCAGGCTAACCGGGTCGATACCTGCAGCATCGCGTACATCAACGTGCGGAACGTTGCGTGCAGCCAGATACAGATTCTGCTCGACGTTTTCGGTAATCAGCAGCGCATTGTCCAGTTTCAGCTCACCGAGCTTGGCAATAAACTGCTTGGTTTTCGGTGCTTCCAGCTGGAAGTCTTCAACGACAACCAGACGCTCCTGACGCACCAGCTCAGACAGAATGCAGCGCATCGCAGCGCGGTACATCTTCTTGTTTACTTTCTGAGCAAAGTTACGCGGCTGCGCAGCGAAGGTGACACCACCTGAGCGCCACAGCGGCGAACGGCTGGTACCGGCACGTGCACGGCCAGTTCCCTTCTGACGGAAGGGCTTGGCGCCGCCGCCGGAAACAGCGGAACGATTTTTCTGCGCTTTGGTACCCTGACGGCCAGCTGCCATGTAAGCAGTGACTACCTGGTGAACCAGCGCCTCATTGAACTCTTTACCAAAAGCCAGATCGGAAACTTCAACCGATCCGTTGGCTCCAGTCAGATTCAGATTCATAACAATCCTCCTCAGGCGCGTGCTTTAACAGCAGGTTTAACGATGACATCGCCACCAGTGGCGTCTGGGATTGCTCCCTTGACGATCAGCAGGTTGCGCTCTGCGTCAACACGTACGACTTCGAGAGTCTGCACAGTGCAACGCTCGTCACCCATGTGACCGGCCATCTTTTTACCCTTGAAGACACGACCCGGGGTCTGGCACTGACCAATGGAACCCGGAGCACGGTGAGAAACGGAGTTACCGTGAGTCATATCCTGCGTACGGAAGTTCCAGCGCTTAACACCACCCTGGAAACCTTTACCTTTGGATTGACCGGTAACATCGATCTTCTGACCTGCTTCGAAGCGCTCAACAGTCAGCGAGTCGCCAACGTTGATTTCCTCGTCACCATTCAGACGGAACTCCCACAAACCGCGACCGGCTTCTACACCAGCCTTGGCAAAATGACCCGCTTCCGGCTTGCTCAGGCGATTTGCCTTTTTGCTGCCAGTGGTCACCTGCACCGCAGCATAACCGTCTTTTTCGACAGTCTTGATGCTGGTAACACGGTTCGGTTCCATTTCGATGACGGTGACTGGCACGGACACGCCATCTTCTGTGAAGATACGGGTCATACCCGCTTTACGTCCGATAAGTCCTACAGACATGTTTATACCTCTTGCCAGTTGTGTACGGGGCTGTCACCCGCTATGGCTGCCCTTTTCAGGTGCATTCCACAAATAGCGCTTCATTAATTGAATAATTAGCGCAGTGCGTATTAGCCGAGGCTGATCTGCACTTCTACACCCGCTGCGAGATCCAGCTTCATCAGTGCGTCGACAGTTTTCTCTGTCGGCTCAACGATGTCCAGAACACGCTTGTGCGTACGAATCTCATACTGATCGCGCGCGTCTTTGTTGACGTGCGGAGAAATCAGTACGGTGTAACGCTCTTTGCGAGTAGGAAGTGGGATCGGACCACGCACCTGAGCACCCGTCCGCTTAGCAGTCTCAACGATCTCCTGAGCAGATGAGTCAATCAGGCGATGATCAAAAGCCTTCAGACGAATTCTGATTTTTTGGTTCTGCATTCTGATCACGCATTTCCTGTAAGTTTTGTAACGGCAATAGCCGACCTCCCCTCG
>Ga0079223_10001446_pt1 | contig 14069 bp, 10 predicted proteins | sample Stecom2011_FD_75072 | JGI IMG/M metagenome (GOLD analysis project Ga0079223, IMG submission 75072) | Agricultural soil microbial communities from Utah to study Nitrogen management - Steer compost 2011 | ecosystem: Environmental > Terrestrial > Soil > Agricultural land | place: USA: Utah... | reverse complement strand
ATTGGATTCCGTTTTTAATAATTGCAAAAACTTTTGCTCAAGGGTATTTTGATTAGCACTTAGTCTGGTAAGTACGATTTCATTTGAAATTATGTCGCTGTGAAAAGCTGTGATATCTGTATCCGGATTTAGCGTTATTTTAAAACCGCTACCCTCCTTTCGGTAAGTGTTTATATATGGGGAGTTTGAAAGATAAACAACAAGCTTTTCCGGATTTTTGCTCGCCACCTCCACGTGGGTTCTATCTTGATCGAGATCTTCGACTTTTCCTTGAAATATTTTCTTTCCGAGTCGCAGCACTGCAAAATCGGTACATATGCGCTGCACCTCGTCTAACAAATGACTGGCAAGAATAATGGTTCTCCCTTCATTTGCCAATTGTATAATCAATTCGCGGATATCCGCAATACCTTGCGGGTCGAGCCCGTTGGTAGGTTCATCTAAAATCATTACTTCCGGATCGGCAAGTAAAGAGGAAGCAATAGCCAGCCGTTGCTTCATGCCCAGAGAATATGTTTTAAACGGGTCGCTTTTTCGCGAAAGCAGTCCTACTCTATCTAGCACAATATCTATTCGCTTTTTATCTACTCGCTTTATTTCGGCTACCACTTTTAAATTATTTTCGGCCGAGAGGTAATCGTAAAAGCACGGAGATTCGAGAATAGCGCCGATGCGGAGTCTTACCCTATGATCTTGCGCACTGCCAAACCATTTAAAACTTCCTGAACTGGGATTAATTACACCGAGAAGCATACCCAATGTTGTAGATTTACCGCTTCCATTTGGTCCGAGTATTCCAAACACCGATCCTTTTTCAATGCTTAAGTCGAGGGAGTCTACAGCCTTAACTCGGTTAAACTTTTTTGACAATGAGTGGATTTCAAGAACTTTTTCCATCAAGGTGATTGTGTTTCGAGTGAATCCATTTTTATATTTTCCTCAATTATTGGCGTTTCCTCTTGAAAAATATCCGTTAGAACATTCAGGTCGAGTTGGGATATATCGCGAAGGGCATTTGCCGAAAGGTTTCCTAAAATTTCTAAGACAAAATTGCCCTGATCGCCTTCCACAAAAAGTATATAATCATCGATCTCACCGTCAATCATATATATGTCAATTTTGTTTCCCGCCGATCTCATTTGCATGAGCATTTCAAACCCCTCGGCGTTGATCCCGGATTTAAATAGCTTGAAAGTCTGTTGTATTTCCGTTTTATCGCCACTCAAGGAAAAAAAGAGTCTGGCTCGTTGTACTTCTTTTAAGGCTTGTCCTTTATCATCGCCAAGAATTTTCGAAACCATACGTATAGTACTGGGATAAAAATAGAGTGCACTCATTGCTTTTTTATCTTGATTACTATAATCAGTAAGGGTTTGACTCTGATGCGGTCTGCTATGACATGCGCTTAGAATCAACAAACCAAGACCTAGTATATAAAAAAAGCTGCTATTTGGTTTTATGTTCTTCATCCAGGTTTTCAAGATAATTCATTCCGCCGATATCCATTTTTTTAGAAAGTCGCGACATTCTGGCGAGATCAATATCACCGACAAGGCTCATCAAAAATAAATTTCCCTTTCCGCCCACAATCATAAAAAGTTCTTTTATTTCCTCATTGTTTTCTAGTATATAAAAACGCAACTTTTCATCTTTATCGTCAATACTCATTAACACTTCGTATTCGGGCCCCACTTTTTTTAATGCGCTTTTATAGTCAACAATCTTTGCATCGGGAAAGTCATTGCGGTCATACGAAAGAATTCTTATTCCCTTTAGGCCTCTAATCGCTTCTTTAAAGTCATCATCATCAGCATTCTCAGCAGATTCCGATTGAATATTAGCAAATAGCTCAAACATTTTGCTCGACACAACTATTGACGTGAAATCCGGGTTGTCTGTGTATTGATAAAAATACTTATCGATTGCATCCTGTGCCTGCAAAATGCTTATGCAAATAAACAGGGCAAATACGGTTGATAGAATGTTTTTGCTTTTCATTTTGATGAATTATTCGTTTTTGCGTAATTGACTGTATCTACCGGTGTACCGGCAATGCTCATCTTCGCATTATAAAATCTTTTTATTTCACCGAGGGGCTCTTTTCCCTGATTCAACTTTTGAGATGCATACATCAATGCCTTTTTAGTTTCTTCAAAAGCTTTCTCCGGGTCATCGTAGGTATCGACTATTGTAAATTCGGTTTGCGCTACTTCTACTTTATTGTCGGTTTTGAAAGCCAAATTCCAGACAACTCCTCCTATTCCCAGTAAAATAATCCCTACTGCTGCATAGCGCATGAACGCCGATAACGTAAATACAAGTCCGCGATTATCGTTGTGCTCAACGTTGGCTTTTTGCCAAAAGGCGGAATCAAAATCATCGTCAAGAGAAATTTCGCGCGACTGAGCGGTTGCGTTGAAAATTGAGGTGAGTAAATCGGAAACCGCGTCACTACCTGACCTCACGGCATTTTGGAGTTCGATTTCTTCTTGAAGGCTTGTTTTACCTTCCCAGTATTTCTTTTCTAAATATGCTAACCTATCTCTGTCCATAATTACTCATATTTTCGAGTGACTCTTTAATAGATTTTCGGGCTCTAAAAATGTAAACTTTAACTTGGTTCATATCCATATTTAGTGTTTCAGAGATCTCTAAATAAGAGTACCCTTCCACATCACGGAGTTGAAAAACAGACTTTTGTTTTTCAGGCAAATTCAATACAGCCTTATTTATATGCTCCATAGTTTCATTTTCAATGGTGTACGAGTCAGGCATTTTATCGTGCGATGTGAGCTTCACTGAGGCGTCATCTAAATTGGTTTTCAGTTTGCGTCCCACTCGCTTTAATATATCCAGTGATTTATTCCGTATCAAGGTCATACACCAGGCTTCAATACTTGTTTTCTCACTTAGTTCAACTCTGGTTTCCCAAAGTTTCAACATTACGTCTTGCACTGCATCTTTGGCTTCATCTTCGTCGCCTATTATGCTTAGAGCAAATCGGTACATCTTATTTTTGTGTACAAAAACAGTACGCTTAAAATCGTTTTGATGCATCGATTTGCTCGATTAACTATTGGTTAAGGGTTAATTAGAAATTTTCTAGTGGTTTCTACATCACCTTTTGTCGCTTTTAGAATAAACACACCCGAACCAAAAGAGCCTGAATTTAACTTTTTGGCATTGTCTTTAGCATGGAATTCGGCAACAATTTTACCGGACACGTCATAAATCTGAACATTGGCTCCATTTAATTCGCTCGGCAAAATAATGCTAATCTCGTCTCCTTGTTTTGCCGGACTAGGGAATACAAGGATTTTGGAAGGATCTATTGTTTTTGAAAAAACATCCTTTTTCATCGTCGAAAGCTTTTTTGTAATCTCATTCACATCACTGAGTTGCATGTTTCCGGTGATACTCATAAAAACAAAATTGCTATCGGAACCCAAAATCGCTATAAGTTCGCTTACTACTCCATTGGCTTCATTGATGGCGATTTTTATATCAGTCCCCTTATCGCGTATAGTTACCAAATCTTCAAACTGACTCGAAACCATAGTTCTTGCACGCTTCGCTGTGTTTTTTGCGTTTAAATCGTTGTCATCAACCAACATTCTAAAACTTGTAATTTGTCCGGCGATTCGATTAAAACCAGTGGGATCATCTTCCTCGGTTTTCATTTGGCTTACCATATCGAAAGCTTTTCCGGTAAGAGTAATAAGTGTAACATCTTCTCGATTTTCGTACTCGTCAAAAAGTTGGGTTATTGCGACATCTTGGGCAAAACTTTGTGTGCCTATTAGCACGAAAGTCAGAATCGTATAAAATATTTTTTTCATTTTGGTTTTTATTAGTTCGCTTCAAAGACGACTGTGTAGGGTGAATGTTACAGCTTACGTAAAAAAACTATAAACAATGACAATATCAAAGTTCTAAGGGGTAAATATGCGGGATAAGATTAACTTTGCAGCCCATAAGAAAAAAAATAATGATTAATAAAATAATAAAGTACGTCTTAATTGCAGCCACTCTAGCTTGGATTGTTTATCAGTTTTCTCTCGGACATGTCGGAAATGGAATACTTTTTATTTTCATTTTGGGAATACTCGTCCTGAGTCTATTCAAACATGAACTTATTCTATGGGCATTTATTCAGTTGCGTCGTGGGAAATTTGACAAAGCCGAAAAAACACTTGCAAAAATTAAGCATCCCGAGCAGCTTCGTAAATCGCAAGAGGCGTATTATTATTTCCTAACCGGACTCATATATGCGCAATCGCAAAGTGTTACCAAATCTGAAAAATTCTTTAAGCGCGCACTTTCGTTGGGGTTGAGAATGAAGACCGATCAAGCTATGGCCAAACTTAACCTTGCAGGAATTGCCATAATGAAGCGAAGAAAACGCGAGGCTACCAACTTACTTGCTGAAGTAAAGAAGCTTGATAAAAACAAAATGCTTGACGACCAGGTGAAAATGGTGAGAGAGCAATTAAAACGGATTTAAGTATTTAGTCCTTAGTCTTTAATGATTAGTTTGTGGATTTAGGATTTGGTATTTCTAGCGCATTATGAATAAGGATGGAAGGAATTCTTGTGGATAGGCGATAGCTGTATTTCGATTAACTTTACCCTCTGTATTTCAACCAAGTTATTGAGTTTGCTTGATGCTAACTTCTACCCTTCTCCAACTAGAAATTCAAGTTTATACCCCCTTTTTGCGTTATGCATTTACCGAAAAGGTAAGCAATAGTGTAGTAATTGTAAATCGCTATGTACGACTACAGTCCTTTGCTTCTAATAAGTTTCTGTCTGTTTGTGCCGGGCCCGGTAAAGCTTTTACGATAAGATAAAACCAATTCGACTCCTCCACGACCGTTATTATTTTCGGATAGTTGTGAGGCAGTGAAGTCGTAACTAATACCTAGTGAGAAATCATAATAATTTGCGCGACCCACAAAGTATATAGCATCCTTGTACCGATAATAAGCTCCGATATTCATAGAAAGGTTGTTTTTATGATCGGTAAACTCGGTGCGTTCCCATACAGAGAATTCTATTTCAGACCCAATGTCAATAATGCGATTAGGTCCCTGAAACATCACAAATAAATTCGGCAAGTAAGTCACGTCCGAACCTATCGGGGTAGACGCAACACTGACGTGACCTATAAACTTTCGCATGAGCGCTTCATCCGATCCCAAAATATCTACTGTAGGTTTATTTGCGTGCAAAACACTACCCCCCATAAGGAGTTTTGTGTTTTGATTGAAAGACTTATACCAGGAAATCCCTCCCCCCAGATCGAAGTTTGATTCGTTTATGGTTCCGGAAACCTGTTCGCCGCTGGCGAGTCCGGGGTTGAATCCGGTTCCGGTCCACTGATTTTCCCACGAACCTTTATCCAAATTCAAAGCTCTCTGCATATATCCGAATTGAATTCCAACCGAGATAAAGTGAGGATCAAGTTTAGTTCCACCCAAGTCAATGGCATATGCCAAATTTCCCATTACGCTCAGATTATTAAATCCCACAATTCCGGCGTTGTCATTGACAACAGCAAGGCCTACTCCGAGAAAATTCTGGTCATAGGCTAAATTGGTAAGCTTGATTGGTGCATCGGCCGCAAAAGCAACCGTTTTGTATGGGTTGTCTGATAAAGCTCCAAATTGGTTTCTATAATTAACCATGGCCCTAATATCATTTTCAAAGGCACCGCTATTTGCCGGATTGTAGGTAATAGGCGATGAAAAAAACTGTGAAAAATGATAGTCTTGTTGCGCTATTCCCGAAAAGGAAATAAGCAACATCCCAATAATCGTATGTAAAACTTTCCTCATAAACGATCTCCTTATTTTACAAGAGTAACATTACCGGTATAAACCTCAGTTTCGCCTTCGGCAAAAGTTACCTCGAGCGTATAAACGAATGTTCCCGGATTCAAATCTTTTCCTTTGTGTTTTCCATCCCAACCTACTGTTTGGCTTTTAGTATGAAATACAAGTTGGCCGTATCGGTTAAAAACTTTAAAGTCCATTCGCGTAATTCCCTGACCGAGTACTCTCAGGACATCATTCTGCCCATCGCCATTTGGTGAGAAAGTTGAAGGTACTCCAATCGCCGCAACGAAATTCACATTAACAATTACGGTATCAATAGCGGTACATGTTCCCGGTTCTTTGTAATACACAATAAACTGTGTTGTTTCATCGGGTGACGTTTTTACCGTTTGCGCAGTAAAATCATCTACTAAATCAAATGGCTGCCACAAAAACTTGCCCGTAGGTGTTTGTCCATCGAGCGATGCAGTAAGCGTTACTACTGCTCCTGAATTAATAGTCCTGTCAGGGCCTGCATCGAGGGGCGGGCGTTTACCTACAAAAATATCGAGTACTTGAGGTTGTGCTCCTCCAGAAGGATTCCATGCCTCTACCATTATTATGTAGTGACCTTCGTCTTCAAAGCAAATCATGCCCGGGTCAAAAGCTTTAGAAATGGCCGGGGTTCCACCTTGAAAAGTCCAGAGCACGGAGTCGGCATCGGTGAAAATAGCTGAGAATACTGCACAATCGCCTGCGCAAATGGTATCAGGTGCCGAAACTTCAATTGTTGGCCGGCATTCCGGTGTACTAACAACCGTTATTACATCTTTGAAAACACGCAAACTATCACCACCTGCCCCCTCAACAAATAACGAAACATCGTAGGTGCCCGGGGTGTTATAGCATATATTCGACGGGTCTTTCTCCGAAGATGACCCACTGCCGGCAACAGCGCCTTGAAAATTCCATTGATATGAACTCAAACCAACACCTGTACTCTTACTGGTGTAATCCACACACTTTCCGGCACAAATTGTATCGGCGCTCACCTCAATTCGCGGTACGGGTTTATTGATACACTGTTCGACTACAATGTAATTCACTTCCGTTTTGCTATCTACCTGATTATTTGAATTGCTTACGGTTAATGTTACATTGTAAGAACCGGGTTCGCTGTAGCAAATTGTCGATGGGTTTCTAAGTGTAGAGGTGGCATCATTAATATTGGCTGTTCCTTGAAAAACCCAAAGATAGTTTTCCACCAAACCAAGCGATTCGTCTATAAAGTCAACGCAGTCTCCAACACATATAGTATCTGCACTTGCTGTAAACCCTACTTGTGGGGGTCCGGTACAAGCATCTACCGTAATTGTTATCGTTTTGGTAATTGCCGAAGGTCCTTCACTATCTACTGCCGACAAAGTAATGTTATAAGTTCCGGGATTGGTATAGCACACGGTTGGATTTTGTTGCGTAGAAGTATCCGGTAGCGCCTCTCCAACAGCTTGTCCACCGGGCAGCGACCAGTTCCAGGCAGTAATTTCGGTAGTCGAGGTTGATAAGTCGGTGAGCTCTATACAATCTCCGGGACAAATCACCACTCTATTACTTGAAAAATCTATATCGGGGCCACTACAATCTATTACTTCAATATAATCTGTAAAAGTTTCTTCTTTTGAAAGGTCATCATCGGTAGCCATTAACGTAACGTCATAAAACCCAATTTCATTTAGGCAAATATCTGTTGGGTTTTGTTCGGTAGAAGTTGTTTCGATACCCGAAGGGCTCGTAAATGTCCACAACCAAGCCGTAACGCCATTCGGATGGTCAGTGGTACTCATATCTGTAAAGTCAATGCATTCTTCATTGGCACAAACTATTTGACTGGATGCCGAAATTGCGATTGTCGGACCACACTCCAATACCGTCAGATAATTTGTTTTTGTTACAGGCGCGCTTTCGCCAATATTATCAGTTACTGTAAGCGTAACAGTTTTTGCCCCGGGGGTGTCATAACACACAGTTGGGTTTTGTAAATCGCTCGTCGCTGGATTTCCTCCCGGAAACACCCATGAATACGTTGCATTTGCTGCACCGGTACTAAAGAGTGGATCAAATTCTGTAAGGTCGTTAAAAGTAATACATCCTCCTTCACAAAAGGGATCATTCGGATTAAGAGTCTCAAAATCAGCATCTGGCAATGCGGGTGGCTCACCGGCTGTAAGTCGAATATTGTCAATAGCTACAGAAAATGGTGCTTTTTGTCCATCCGAATTATTGACCCATTTAAAACCGATTTTCACATCTGCATTATCATTTGCGGAAGCAGGCAGGGCAACTTGATAATCAGCCCAAGGAAACTGGGTGCCGGTACAAACTCCTGAACTTGGTAAGTCGCCTAAATTTGTCCAGGCCGTTCCATCAAAATACATAACACTAGCTTTATCAAAAGCATTAGCACCGGCCACATACCAAAAATCTAATGTGATATTATAGTTTCCTGAACAATCAATTACAGGACTCTCAGCCCTTCTATTGGTGTTATAGAAACCAATGGCATTCGATAGCTCAACATAAATAGCACCATTATCCGGCACCGGAGCGTTAGCCGAACCACCTATATGTAAAGTTTGATTATCAAGACTCGGATTTGATATACATCCAGATCCACAATTGGTAACATCAGGATCAAATCCACCTGCTGTTGTGCTCGAAATGTACCAAACGTTTGCAAAAGGCATCGAAGGGCCTTCGGTTACAACGGTCCATGTACCATTTGCAGTAACGTGGCCATTTGCAATTTGGCCTTGATTTGAACAGTTACCTGTACCAAATTCTTCTGTCCAAAACTGCGCAAACCCATTACCCAGCCCAATAAAAAGAAAAATAATTATCAGAGAAAACGGTTTCGACAGCCTCTCTAAACAACTCGTTTTATGCACTTTCGCCATGCCTTTATTAAAATAGTCCGACCTAATAATTTCGTGAAAATAGTTAATTATACCAGTATTCATCATATCGAGAGCGAAAATATACCTGCACTCTTGGTTTTTTAAATGTAAATCTTTCCTCAAAAATGCAATAAGTTTTCAGTAACCAAGCACCATATCAGATGTTTTTTAAACATACTATTGATCAAAACAACCCGTACCTTGCAGAAAACATATATTTATCAATAATTTGAATGACGAATTTATGATACGGAAGATGCCGACATTAACACTTTTCCTGTCTATAAATTCGGTTTCATTAGTTTAATCATTCTGCTAATTAACAACGATTTTTCGAATTGCAAGGGTCTTCCCTTTTGAGTTAGTGCAGTGCAAAAAGTAAATTCCAGAATGTAAGCTACTTACATCGATTTGGGTGCGGAAAGTATCTTTTTTGACTTGAATGTTTATAGCTTCTTTGCCGCTTATATCAAGAATATGGATTTGATAATCGCCAGACATTCCGTTCCGCATTTCAACTTCTACATTTAATAAATTGGAAGTCGGATTTGGGAAGGCTCTAAATGTTTGAATAGCCGAGTGATCTTTTACACTTACAAATACCACATCAAATGAATTGGCCTCGATTGTACATCCCATATCGTCGGTAATAACTACACTATATACTCCATTTTCATATACCTCCAGTGTTTGTCCGTTCTCATTTTCGATTAACACTCCATCTAAGTACCAAGTGTAAGTGGTGCCAGCCAAATTACTTTTAAGTGTATTGTCATCTATTAGTGTTATATGTTCTTGCAAGCTTCCTGAAGCCTCAACCACCCGCCATATTGAGCCGGCACTCAATTTTGCGGCGTAAAGCTCGCCCCAAACATCTTCTCCAAAAGCCACAACCCCACCGGCTAATAACCCACCTTCGTAATGATGCCACTCTCCGTTTTCTTGCCAAACCAGCCAGTAATCCCCTGAGCATAAATCGCACACTAAATATTTTCCATCTAGCATTTCAAAAGCATTCCCTCGATAAATGCGTCCTCCTGCTATTGAGCAATGCACTTGATTGTGGTTGTATTCAAACACCGGATATATAACTTCGCCCACATCCCCACATTGGGACATATCATACGGAGCACTCCCTTCGTAACACCGCCATCCATAATTGCCTCCACCGACTTCACCTGCATCCTGAAAATTCACTTCTTCAATTGCGTTTTGCCCAACATCTCCGATATATAAGTCGCCCGTTTCGCCGTCGAACGCAAACTTCCAAGGATTTCGCAATCCATAAGCCCATATTTCATCATTCCCTTCAGAATCGACAAAGGGATTATCTGCCGGAATACCATATGGACTCGTACTCACATCTAGCCGTAAAAGTTTACCGAGCATGGACCCCGTATTTTGCGATTTATTTTGCGGATCTCCGCCGCTTCCACCATCGCCGGTGCCTATATATAAGTATCCGTCGTGACCAAACTCTATATGCCCACCGTTATGATTTGAAAAAGGCTGATCAAATTCAAGAATGCTATCTTCCGAATTGACCAATGCCTCATTTTCATTTTCGGGATTTACTGAAAATCGCGAAATTCGGGTTTTTAACTGACCGCTCGCTACAAATGTATAATTCACATAAAAGTTTCCGGAAGTGCAATAATCCGGGGCAAAGGCCAATCCCAACAGCCCTTTTTCACCTCCTGAACTCACCTTTGAGGTTATGTCCAGAAAGGGACTAGACTCTTGAGTTCCATCCGGGTACAAGATCTTGATTTTTCCACCCTGCTCAACTATAAATAAGCGCTCATCACCCGCATTTGCAATTTCGCATGGACTATCAAATCCGCTGGCAAAAAGTTCTAAGCTCACATCAATTTGCCCGGAAACAATAGCGGGAATTAAAGTCAATAGCACCCATATATTTCTCATAATATAGTCTTATGGTTTTTATAAATGTACACGAAATGATTTCAAGTCGTGTTCTTTAATTGAAGTTTCTTTCTGATTATTTCCGACGTGCCCCCTAATTTCCTAAACGTCTTGTAGTTTCACTTATTTAAAAACAACTTTTTCATTTTAGAAATTTCAGTTACTAAAAGCCGGGGCGGTCTTTGGCCAGTATCTTTTTACGTTTTCCTACGCGCAATCGACCTCAATTAGAAACGTAAAAAGGATGTTAGCATATGCCTTCATGACTAAAAGGGCTACGTACCAACGCAAAACCGCCGTCCGGATATAAAGCGTTTATCAGCACTTCCAACAGCTTTAAACTTATTTTTGGCCGTATATCACTTTAATCTATAGGTTAGAAAATGTTATTATTAGCTAAATCAACCTGAGGCAGCTTGTTTTCTGATACATCCATGGTAAATTTCAATTTTGCATTCATCGCGTTAACCCATAAGTTTATGTACTTTTGCAGACTTAAAATTCAACTTTGAATGAAGCTTAGTGAAGCCATAGAAAGCCGTAAAACATTTGCAATTATTAGTCACCCAGATGCGGGAAAAACAACGCTCACGGAAAAATTTCTACTTTTTGGGGGGGCAATACAAACTGCCGGAGCTGTAAAGTCCAATAAAATCAAAAAAACGGCGACCTCTGACTTTATGGAAATAGAGCGGCAACGTGGTATATCGGTTGCTACTTCGGTTATGGGATTTATGTATAATGATATGCAAATCAATATCCTCGATACGCCGGGTCACAAGGATTTTGCCGAAGACACCTTTCGTACACTTACCGCCGTTGATAGTGTAATACTTGTAATCGATTGTGTTAAAGGAGTAGAAGAGCAAACCGAGCGCTTAATGGAAGTTTGTAGAATGCGTAAAACTCCCGTTATTATTTTCGTTAATAAACTTGACCGCGATGGTAAAGATGCTTTTGAATTATTGGATGAATTAGAGTCTAAGCTCGATATTCGCACTCATCCACTAAGTTGGCCTATAGGAATGGGGCCCACTTTTCAGGGAGTTTACAACATATTTAATAATCAGCTCAAGCTATTTGCCCCAAATAAAACCAAAGTAGAATCGGATACTATTGATATAAGTGATCTCAACGATCCGGATTTGGAAGAGATTATTGGAAGTGATCCCGCTGAGGAGTTGCGCGAAGATGTAGAGATGGTAGAAGTCGTATACGAATCATTCGATCGCCAATCATATTTGGATGCGGAAGTTGCGCCTGTGTTCTTTGGAAGTGCGCTGAATAATTTTGGTGTTAAAGAACTACTAGAGACCTTTATTGATATTGCTCCTTCGCCCCTGCCGCGTTTCACAGATGTGAGAGAGGTTATGCCCACAGAAGAAAAGTTTTCCGGATTTGTATTTAAAATTCACGCTAACCTCGATCCAAAACACCGCGATCGAATTGCATTTCTAAGAATTTGTTCCGGAAAATTTGAACGAAATCAGTTTTACCATCATGTAAGACAGGATAAGAAAATACGGTTTTCAAACCCGTCGAGCTTTATGGCAAGTGAGAAGACAACAATTGAAGAAGCTTTTCCCGGAGATGTTGTGGGCCTATACGATACCGGAAACTTTAAAATTGGAGATACACTTACAGAAGGTGAAATAATGAACTTTAGAGGCATTCCTAGTTTCTCGCCCGAAATTTTTAAAGAACTTGAGAATCAAGATCCACTCAAAACCAAACAACTCGAAAAAGGAATAACACAACTTACCGATGAGGGAGTAGCCCAATTGTTTATCCAAGAAATGGGATCTAAAAAAATTATTGGTACAGTTGGTGAACTTCAGTTTGATGTAATTAAATACCGACTCGAGCACGAATATGGAGCAACTTGTGAATTTATACCACTGAAATATTACAAAGCATGCTGGATTACAACCGATAACAAAGAAAAACTTAATGAGTTTATTCGTATTAAAACCACTGATATTGCCAAAGATAAAGACGGCAATTGGGTGTACTTGGCACCAAGCGCATGGATCTTAAAACTGGAGCAGCAAAACTATCCCGAATTAACATTCCATACCACAAGCGAATTTAAATTAGAAATTGTAGCATAGTTCTTGATCTTCGAAAACAAAAATAATTTTCAATGAAACGCATAATCTTATTTTCAATTGGACTTTTTTCGTTAACCCAAGTCTTTTCGCAAGACAACCCATATAAATTTCAGGTAAAATACCTGAAAGACACAGTAGTATATCTCGCTAATTATTACGGCGACAAACTTTATTATGCCGACACAGCATACGCTGATATAAATGGCAAGTTTTCGTTCAAAGCGATTCACGAAGAAGACCAGGGAAAATACGCGGTGGTAATACCCGGTCCAAAGCTCTTTGATATCGTGATAGCCGATAATGAAAAAATCGATATAGTTACCGATACCACAGACTTGGTAAATAACGTGAAAGTCATTGCCTCTCAAAATAATAAAATCATGTATGAGTACATGAAATTCTTGAATGATAGGCGTACAGAGCGCGAAAAACTAGTCACCGAACTTGAGGAAAATGAAGGGGATGAAATAAAGACCAAAGCAATTCAAGACAAATACAGCGAACTTAACAGCAGAGTTATTAAATATCAAACAGAAGTTGCAGAAAAGAACGCGCCTTTATTTGTTGCTAAAGAAATAAAAATGTCAATTGATCCATTTGTTCCGATGGAGTTGCAAACCGATCAAAACAAAGCATATTATTATTTTAAAGAGCATTATTTTGATAATATTGATTTAAAGGACGACCGGATAGTTCGCACGTCCATTTTTCATAACAAACTTGATAATTATTTAAATAAAACGCTAATACAAAGTCCGGACACTATTATTGCATCGGTAGATAAACTTATAGCAAAATTAGATCGCAGCAGCGAAGTGTTCAAGTACATCGTTCACTTTACGACCTACAATTTTGAGACATCAAAAATTATGGGAATGGACAAAGGTTTTGTACATATGGTAGACACATATTACAAAGACGATGTTGCTTTTTGGATGGATACGGACAAACTCACGTCGATACGCGAAAAGGCCAATGAGAAAAGACATACATTAATCGGAGTTCAAGCTCCAGAAGTAATCTTGATGGATACTTCCGGCAATTGGATTAGCACATACAAAGACGGTAAGAAAAAATATACCCTTCTTTTCTTTTATGATCCCGACTGTGGCCATTGCAAAAAAGAGACTCCAAAACTGGTTGATTTTTATAAGAATCGTACTCAAAAAGACGTAGCCATATTTGCGATAAGCTCAAATAACGATGATAAATGGAAAAAATTCATCATTAAAAATGACATGGAGTTTTTCAACATGAGTATT